>Ga0066825_10000225_pt1 | contig 19099 bp, 17 predicted proteins | sample ETNtaG_6_FD_65608 | JGI IMG/M metagenome (GOLD analysis project Ga0066825, IMG submission 65608) | Marine microbial and viral communities from oxygen minimum zone, Eastern Pacific Ocean - ETNP201306SV45 | ecosystem: Environmental > Aquatic > Marine > Oceanic | place: Pacific Ocean: Eastern...
GCTCGAAGAAATCGATGCTAATGAAGGCGCTTTTGTTTCATGTCAAGACGTTTTATTTCAGCCCAGTATTTTATTAAAAGCACAAGAAGGTGCAGAAATTGATGCCCTGCTTGATGTTCAAAAAGTAAGAACCAAGACAGCTTCTGGCGGGATAGTCAACTTGAAAGGATCGGCTGTAGTACAGTATCACAGTGTTGTAACTGGCGGTATAGTAGAGGCCGCAATGCTTGACTCTGAGCAGGCTGAGGTTAGAGTTAAGGCTGGCGGCAGGGCCGCCATAAAGGCAAGTGAGCTAGCAGAGATAAAAGTAGCTTTGGGTGGATCAGTTAGCATTTATGGAAAGCCAAAAAAAATTATTAAATCCATCTCTGTAGGAGGTAAAATAGAGCATAAGAGCGCTTTGGCAGAAACTCTAGAAAATGAGTGAATTCATTGCGGCAATTCCCCTATCATTGTTGCTTGTTTTCTCAACCGGCCCCGTTTTCTTTGTGATTGTCGAAACAAGCATAACGAAAGGAGCAAAACAAGCTTTTTGTGTTGATATAGGCGCAGTGATTGCCGACATTATTTTTATTCTTATTGCCCTGTTCAGCGCACAATCGCTCCGAAACAGCCTAGTAGAAAACTCACGCTGGTTTATTATTGGCGGAATTGTACTTTGTGCATTTGGCTTTTTCTCTCTACTATCATTGATGAGGCAAAAAAAATCAGTAGCATTTCAGGCAGAGAAGTTACCAAAGGGAAATTACTTCTTTTATATAGCTAAAGGTTTTGTGCTGAACATCATCAATATAAGCACATTTTTGTTTTGGGTTGGCCTGGTTGTTTTTGGTGCTGGATTTTGGTTTTTTGTGTATGTTTTGTTGATTTATTTACTTTTTGACATCGCTAAAATATTTCTTGCCAAGCAACTCAAATCAATCCTTACCCCTCGAGTTATTTACAAACTCAAACAATTGGTTCACATTATTATTCTAGGTTTTGGCTTGTTTTTTATTTTTCAAGGAAGTTTCCCAGAACAAAAAGAGCAGCTACAAACCCTTATTGAAGCGAAGGTAAGGTAGAGGCACCGAGCGGATTCGAACCGCTGTACAAGCTTTTGCAGAGCTCTGCCTAGCCACTCGGCCACGGTGCCTTTAGGGACGCAAAAATAGCATTTTTTATGCTATACCACCCTTTATTTCTTTATCTCACACATCTCAACTGCTACAGTCGCTACATGCCCTCCAATTGGCGGATTAATTTTAGAAACCTTTACCTTAACCTCATCTACTATTGCGTTCAAATCGAAAATGCGTTTAACTATGCGCTTTGCAACATGCTCCAATAGTTTTGAAGGTATTGCCATTTCTTCTTTTACACAGTCACAGATTCCAACATAGTCTATGGTGTCCTCGAGATTGTCAGACACTGCAGAAACGGTTAAATCACCCACCACCCATACATCCACTCGGTAGTCGCTGCCAATGAGCGTTTCCTCAGGTAAACAACCGTGATGCGCATACACACGTATGTTTTCTACATATACTTTCCCCATAATGCGTCAAATATAAAAACAAAAACAGAGGTGTTGGAGTAAATAATTACCTTTGCCGCAAACAATTTTAAATGCACGGAAAAACAGCGAAACACTTTATTGAACAGATTATCGATGAAGACATGAACGCTGGGCTACACCCCTCCTTGCTGCGCTTTCGTTTTCCACCCGAACCAAATGGATATTTACACATAGGCCACGTAAAGGCCATATGTCTAAATTTTGAGCTTGGTAAGGCATACAACGCACCTGTTAACCTTCGTTTTGATGACACCAATCCCGCCAAAGAAGAACAACATTTTGTAGACACCATTAAGAAAGACGTGTTGTGGTTGGGTTATTCATGGGACAAAGAATGTTACGCATCGGACTACTTTGATCAACTCTATGTTTGGGCAACCCAACTCATACAGCAAGGCAAGGCATATGTAGACTCTCAATCTCCAGAACAAATGGCAGCGCAAAAAGGAACGCCAACCTCACCAGGAACGGAAAGTCCATTTCGCAACCAAGACCCCTCAGAAACCTTACGCTTGTTTAAAGAAATGAAAGCAGGAAAACATGCGGAAGGCACCTACACACTTCGGTTCAAAGGTAATATGGGTTCTCCCAACATGTTGCTGCGCGACCCAATTATGTACCGCATTATGCATAAATCTCACCACAGGACCAAACAGGCATGGTGTATTTATCCTATGTACGATTGGGCGCACGGCCAATCAGATTATATTGAGCAAGTGTCACATTCCTTATGTACACTAGAGTTTAAGCCTCACCGAGACTTGTATGATGTATTTTTAGATAATCTAGCCAACAGCGGTTTGCGACCCAAGCAACGTGAGTTTGCCCGATTAAACATGAATTACACGATTACTAGCAAACGCAAGCTACAGCGCTTGGTAACAGAAAAAAAAGTAAACGGGTGGGACGACCCAAGGATGCCTACCATAAGCGGACTGCGACGTCGCGGTTATACCCCAAAGTCTTTACAGAAGTTTGCTCAGACTGTAGGTATTGCAAAACGAGAAAATGTTATTGACGCTTCCCTGCTCGAGTTTTGTGTCCGAGAAGATTTAAACAGAATAGCCACACGCGCGATGGTTGTTTTAAACCCAATCAAGGTGGTGATTACTAACTATCTGGAGGATAAAACAGAGTTACTTAGCACCGACAACAACCCCGAGGATCAAAGCTCTGGCACGCGCTCTATCCCTTTTGGAAAAACACTATTTATTGAGCATGACGATTTTAAGGAAGAAGCGACTAGTAAATTCTTTAGGCTAAAAATAGGTGGAGAAGTGCGTTTAAAAAGCGCTTACATCATTAAGGCTGAGTCTGTAGATAAAGACGCAGCAGGAAACATCAAGACGGTTTACTGTAGCTATGACCCAAAAAGTTTGAGTGGCAGTGGCACCCCAGAAAGCCAACGCAAAGTAAAAGCAACTATTCATTGGGTTTTTGCTGATGAAGCCAAAGAAATTACAGTACGGCAATATGACAGGCTGTTTAAAACCCCAACACCTGATGGAGATAAGGATATTGACTTTATGACACACCTTAACCCCAACTCTCTTTCTGTCCAAACAGCCTATGCAGAACCCTTGTTGGACCAAGCAAAACCAGGTGATCAATTTCAGTTCCAGCGCTTGGGATATTTTGTTTGCGACCCAGACAGCACTGCCACTCAAAAGGTTTTTAACAAAACAGTTGGCTTACGCGACACTTGGTCAAAACATCAAGAAGAGCACAAACCACAACCACAAAGCAAGCATATTGCCACTCCATTGGACACGCTTAGAAAATTAGGGAAGAAGTTTACAAGCCTCAATACCGAAAAGCAAGAAGCAGCTATAGCTCAAATTGCCACATTAGCTAAAGATATTTCTGCAGCTGAATTAGCCCCCCTCTATAATACTGCCGTTAAGAAAACGGGCACCCGTATAGCCGTTGCCATAGTCCTTGCAGAACATCAAAAAACAGCTCCATCTCTTGACGCAGCAGCCATAGATTTTGTCGTTAAAGCGCGCACGGACAAAAACCCATTACTGATAAAATATGCCAAAGATGTTAAAATATAACCTTTTTATACTTTGTTCTTTTTTTGCTCTCTCCACTCATGCCCAAACAGATGTAGGGTCGTGGCTTATATACAAGAATAAACTCAAAATTAACAACAACACAAGTATCGACCTGCAATACCAACACAGGAGCTTTGATTTAGACCTTGAAAAAGATCAAGCGCTGTTCACTGCGGGTTTTAGCAGTACACTTTCTACCAATGTTACACTTTCAGCAGGCTATAGAAAAATAGCGGAAATTAACGAAGATGGCGCATATCAGAAACTAGCCTTTAGCACCCAACTAAATAAGATTCGTATTACCAACACTATTTTTGTAGAAGAGCGCTGGATTAATAAAGACTTACAGCTGAGATATCGATTTGGGCTTACAGCAAGCTTACCGATTACAGAGAAAATAGCAGTTAGTTTAAGCGAAGAAGTTTTTCTTCAGAACTTCGGCTCGGGTTTTAACCAAAATAGGTTTACAGCCCAAGTCTCAAACAAACTATCAAAAGCATTAAAGCTCAATACCGGGATTATGCATTGGCAGTTTCCCACCATGAAAAAATGGGTGTTTTTGGTGTCTCTTGCCCACAACACTAGCCTGTAAAAAACCTCAAAAGCTTAGGCCTAAAATAGAGCAGTTTGGATTTTAATCCTCTCCGCCATCTTTTTTCTTACTGTTTTTCATTGCCTCCCCGATTTGGTTGCTGGCGGTAAATGAAGCGACCATATTGTTTAGCATATCGGATCCTGCTTGTGGCGTGTTTGGCAATAATATAAGATTAGAATTAGTCTCTTCGCCAATTGACTGTAGCGTGTCGTAATGTTGTGTTACAACAATCAAAGCAGAGGCTTCCTGCGAATTAATACCCACCTTATTTAATACCTCAACAGACTCCTCTAGCCCGCGCGCAATTTCACGTCGCTGGTCAGCAATTCCCTGTCCCTGTAGACGCTTTGACTCTGCCTCCGCCTTAGCCTTTTCAACAATTAAAATACGCGCAGCATCTCCTTCATATTGGGCGGCTATTTTTTCTCTTTCTGCCGCATTAATTCGGTTCATTGCCTCTTTTACCTGTAGGTCTGGGTCAATGTCCGTAACTAATGTTTTTATGATATCATAGCCATAGTTAATCATGGCATCGTTAAGTTCAGACTTTACCGCAATGGCAATGTCGTCCTTACGCTCAAACACATCGTCTAGGCGCATTTTAGGCACCTCTGCGCGCACCACATCGAACACATATGAAGTAATTTGATCGTGTGGGTAGTCCAGCTTATAAAAGGCTTCATATACTTTGTCTTTGATAACCATATACTGTACTGAAACTTTTAGCTTGACAAATACGTCGTCCTTCGTTTTGGTCTCTACAATTACATCGAGCTGTTGAATTTTTAAGCTTAATCTTCCCGCAATTCGGTCTACAAGCGGAATCCTTATTTGAAGCCCAGAATGGCGAATACTTTGAAAACGCCCAAAACGCTCAACCACGGCCGCGGTTTGTTGAGTCACTATAAAAATTGCCATAAAGACAAGCAGTACTACAACGAAGCCAATAGCAGTATTGAATATTATATCCATTTAGTTTTGATTTAAAAGTTCATCCATAATATAAGAAAAATTGCTTTAAATTTTTTCAATCGCACCCAAAATTCTAGTTGTGCATTCGGCTTTGCCTAAAACAGCACAAACAGCAAATATATCAGGCCCTTTCAACGCACCAATCAACGCAATGCGTAAAGGCGCCATAACCATTCCTAATTTTACATCGTTTTTACTTGCCCACAACTTAATTGAGGTACTTAGCGTTTCTGCTCTTGTATCTTTAGCCTCCTTGATGATTAGCATCACTTGTGATAAAATGTCATTTGTTTCATCTTTCCACTGCTTGCGAACAGCTTTCTCATCATATTCACTAGGTGCAATAAAAAAGAAATGTGATTCCTCCCAAATATCGCTAAGAAGTGTAAGTCGATTTTGTACCAAGCCAACAACGGCAGCAGTTGAAACACTCGTACTATCTATGCCTTTAAGCTTAAGTAATTGATTGAGCGAATCTTCAACAACAGCCGGATTTGCCTTATGTAGGTGCTGTTCGTTAAACCACCTACATCGTTCGGGATCAAATCGCCCCCCTGCTTTGGTTATCTCTTTGAGTGAAAATAAATCAACCAGTTCATCTAAAGAAAAAAGCTCTTTTTCTCCTCCAGGGTTCCAGCCCAATAATGCTAAATAATTCGCAAGCGCTTCTGGTAAATACCCCGATTCTTTGAAGCCGGGTGTTTCGTTGTCCCACTCCAATGGAAATACAGGAAAACCGAATTTGTCGCCATCTCGCTTTGATAGTTTTCCTTTTCCAGTGGGTTTTAAAATTAATGGCACATGTGCAAAAACAGGCTTTTTCCAGCCAAAAGCATTGTATAAAAGCACATGTAGCGCCATTGAGGGAAGCCACTCTTCCCCGCGTATCACATGACTAATTTGCATTAAGTGATCATCTACCACGTTTGCCAAGTGGTAAGTCGGCATACCATCTTGTTTAACAATTATTTTATCGTCTAATAAAGAAGTGTCAACGTTCACATTGCCCCGAACTTCATCTAACATTGATAACAACTTATTCTCTCCTTTTGAATAGCTTTTAAACCGAATGACATAAGGTGTTTTTTTTCCAATCAAAGCGCTTACTTCCTCAGAACTCATTGACAAGCTGTTCTTAAGATCAGTTCTGTTTTCCCAGTTATAAACAAATCTAATCCCTTTTTTTTCTGCTGCTTCACGTAGGTTTTGTAATTCTTCTGCGGTGTCAAATGCCAAATAAGCATCGCTGTTATTTACGAGTTTTTGGGCGTGTTTTATGTAGCTCTCTTTTCTTTCGCTTTGCCGGTACGGACCATAATTTCCAGCTGTGTGAGGGCCTTCGTCAGGACTTATGCCCAACCAATCAAGTGTTTTTGTAATATATGTTTCTGCACCCTCAACAAGACGGTTTTGATCTGTGTCTTCAATCCTAAGGATGAATTTGCCTCCTTTTTTTTTGGCAAATAAATAATTATATAGTGCAGTTCGTACGCCCCCAATATGTAAGGGGCCTGTTGGACTGGGTGCAAAACGAACGCGTACAGACATAATAGTTTGCCAAAGATACAACGTCTATTCATCTTTTATTACAACTCTAATTGAATATATTTGCGCAATGGACGTGTCAGTAGATTTTACATATCAAACAGACTTTGTGCTTGTTGACGAAAAACAGTTTGTCAAATGGCTTACAAATTGTGCAAAACAACACAAAGCATCGTCTTTGTCGTTAGTTTATGCCTTTATGAGTGACGAATCGCTACACAATTTAAACATTAAGTACCTCAGCCACAACACTTTAACAGACATAATTACTTTCGACGATACAATTGGCAAAGATGTTTCGGCCAACATTGCTATTTCCATTGATCGAGTCCGTGAAAACGCAAAAGAGCTGAATGTTCCTTTTGACGAAGAGCTGCTTCGTGTTATGTCTCATGGCCTTTTGCATTGCCTTGGCCACAGAGATAAAACAGCTATTCAGATAGAACAAATGCGAAAAGCAGAAAACGATTGTATTAAAATGTTTCACGTGGAACAAAATAAAGAGCGCCATGTTTCGTGATGTTTACGACGTAGTTGTTGTTGGTGGCGGGCATGCGGGCGCAGAAGCGGCGGCGGCGGCGGCCAACATGGGCAGCAAAACCCTGCTAATTACTATGAACTTGCAGAACATTGGCCAAATGTCATGCAACCCAGCTATGGGTGGCATTGCAAAGGGCCAGATTGTTAGAGAAATTGACGCTCTTGGTGGGTACAGCGGATTAATATCAGATTCATCAGCGATTCAATTTAAAATGCTTAACCGTTCCAAAGGTCCAGCAATGTGGAGCCCACGTGTTCAATCAGACCGCATGATGTTTGCTCAACATTGGCGTAATAAACTAGAACAAACTAAAAACCTTGACTTTTATCAAGAAATGGTTACGGACTTGCTTTTTGAGAACGACAGAATCAAAGGCGTAGTTACGTCACTAGGAATAGAGATTATCTCCAAATCTGTCGTGCTAACAAGCGGAACTTTTTTAAACGGGCTAATACATATTGGCGAGAAACAATTTGGCGGCGGCCGTGCTGGCGAAAGCGCCTCTTTTGGACTAACCGAGCGACTTGTTGAACGGGGCTTTACGTCTGGCAGAATGAAGACAGGCACGCCCCCGCGCGTGGACGGCCGATCTCTAGACTACTCTAAAATGATCGAGCAGCCAGGAGACACGAACCCGTCTAAATTCTCTTATTTAGATAGCAGCCACACACTTAAAAACCAGCGGTCTTGTCACATGACATATACCAGCCCTGAAGTACATGATTTATTAAGAGAGGGCTTCGATCGTTCCCCCATGTTTAACGGACGAATTAAAAGCATAGGCCCTCGTTATTGTCCCTCAGTAGAAGATAAAATTAACCGTTTTGCAGAAAAAGAAAGACACCAAGTATTCGTTGAACCGGAAGGCTGGGACACAGTAGAAGTCTATGTTAATGGCTTCTCAACATCACTTCCAGAAGAGGTTCAGTTTAAGGCACTTTCTGCTGTTGCAGGCTTCGAGAAAGTCAAATTCTTTCGCCCAGGCTATGCCATAGAGTATGATTATTTTCAGCCAACACAACTAAAACACAGTTTGGAAACAAAGCTTGTTTCGGGCCTATTTTTCGCCGGCCAAATTAATGGTACAACAGGCTATGAGGAGGCCGCATCTCAAGGAATTATGGCCGGAATTAACGCCCACAATCATGTTGCTCAAAAAGACGAATTCATCCTCAGTAGAGAAGAGGCATATATTGGTGTTTTAATCGACGATCTTATTACCAAAGGCACAGAGGAGCCTTATCGTATGTTTACATCAAGAGCAGAGTATCGTACCCTATTAAGGCAAGACAACGCGGACTTACGCCTCACGCCAAAATCCCATGAAATTGGCCTTGCCTCTGACAAACGCATGCGTTTATTAGAAACTAAATCAGGGAAAGCATCTTCATTGATGCGTTTTTTTGAAAAAACAAGCGTTGTTCCAGATGACATAAACCCTATTTTGACCAGTAAAGCCTCAAACCCAGTCAAGCAATCCCTTAAAATGGCTAAGGTTTTGGCCCGCCCGAACGTAGAAATAAAAGATTTTTTGGCACTTGATAGCGTATATGATTTTGTGAAAAAAGAATCTATTGATACCGCCACCTTAGAACAGGTCGAAATCCAAGTAAAGTATGCAGGTTATATTGCTAAAGAAAAAGCACAAGCAGATAAACTTTCTTCCTTAGAGCATGTGCCTATACCAAAAAACTTTGATTATGAAAAGGTCAAATCCCTTTCTATTGAAGCCCGACAGAAACTCAATAAAATTCAACCTGTATCCATTGCTCAAGCATCAAGAATAAGCGGCGTGTCCCCAAGCGATCTTTCCGTTTTGCTGGTGTATATGGGGCGCTAATTGTTCCACGTGAAACCATTATCTGTTATTGACCATCTTGTCAGCAAATCTCAGTTCAAATTGGTGCTGGACAATGAAACAACAGCACTTAAGACTACACCAGAACTTAGCGAAGAAGAGCTAAAACAATACTATCCAACTTCTGGATACGCTTCACACCAAACCCAGCCTACTAGTCTAACTGCTAAAATATACGCATTCGTCAAGCGCATCAACATCAATACCAAACTTAAATCGATTTGTAAACACGCACCCAAGGGGCGGCTATTAGATTATGGCGCCGGCAATGGTGAATTTGCCCTTGCCGCCCAAAAAAATGGATGGGACACTTGTGTTTATGAGACTTCTTCAGACGCAATTGAAATACTTAACCAAAGACAACTTAAGACAATATCCAAACCACTTCAAGAAAACCAATTTGACGTTATTACATTGTGGCATGTTTTTGAACACTTAAACAACCCAAAAGATTCGCTAGACACGCTTTATAAATCTCTTAAACCAGGAGGCACTTTGGTTTTGGCCATACCCAACACAGGCTCATGGGATGCCAAACATTACAAATCTTATTGGGCAGCATATGACGTGCCCCGCCACCGCTGGCATTATAACAAGCACTCCATTTTGCTACTTGGACGTAAGTCAGGTTTTGATTTGGTTGAAATAAAAAATATGTATTGGGACGCTTTTTATATTTCTTTGCTTTCTGAACAATATCAAAACGCTAAAGCGCCTTGGGTTAAGGCTTTTTGCAAAGGACTATACGCAAACATCAAAGGCGCACAAAACAAAAATACCTCGTCACTTACTTTTTTCTTCCAAAAGCCCAAATAAAGCGATTTAAGCGGCTTTGAGAAGCGCAACAACAACTTACCAACAGGCAATAAAAAACACACGGCTAACACCAATAAAAGGAAGAAAAGCAAATAAACAAAAATTATAACAAGCCCAAAACACAATAGACAAGGCCTATTTATGGTTTTGTGTGCAGTAAGCGCGTTAATTTAAAAGAGAGCTCCGTAAAAATCATTTGCGCGCTGCCATTTCGGGAAAGATGGTAAACGCTGTCTTCTAGCGCAGTAATGATGGGCAAAATGTTGGCACCATGGACATAAGCAGCAAAACGGTCAAGTTTAAAATCTGACTTAGGATAAAAGTTTGCAATAGCTTCTAACCCATAATGACTCATAAGCGCAGCACGAAACATTTGTATGGAAAAAGACAAAAATTGTTTTTGTGTTTCAATGCCCTTAGATGCTAGCGAGATGCTCCAATCAGAGAGCTCAATAACTACCGCCTTATTCCGCTTTGCTCGGAAAGCAGCACGTACCCACGCAACAAACCATTCTTCATATTGTTCAAGTTCATTTTGTTGACCGACTAGCCCCAATGCTTTTCCTAAATTTCCCTTTGATTGAACAGCAACAGCAGCAGACAAAGTCTTTGTAACCCCCTTTTTTTCCAAATGCTGCGCGATAAGGTCTGGGTCAATACCGCCGAAACTTGTTTGTTGACACCTTGATCTAATGGTTGCAATTAGCTGAAAGGCATCAGGGCACAAAAGCAAAAACAACGTTTTTTCAGGAGGCTCTTCAATACTTTTTAATAGTTTGTTAGAAGCAGCAACAGTGAGTTTTTCAGCATGCCAGATAATCACACACTTCCAACCGCCTTCGAATGATTTAAGGCTGATCTTTTGTATGAGCGACAAAGCATCGTTCACATTTATAACCCCTTGCTTGTTCTCAGCGCCAAGGAAGCGCATCCAATCATATAAAGATCCATAAGGCTGCTCGCAAACGAAGTCCCGCCATTTTCCAAGAAAGTCGTTGGAGGTGGGCTTTGTTTTTACTTCAGAAGTAATTGCAGTTGGAAAAACAAAGTGAATATCTGGATGAACTAACCCTACTGCTTTTTGCATGGATGGCTCATTAGGATTATCGCCACAAACCACAGCATTAGCGTAGGCCAGCGCCATGTTCAGCAATCCATGCCCATCATCGCCTTCAAAAAGCTGGGCATGCGGAATACGGTTGGCTGCTAGGCTGTTAGTGAGCGATTTTTTTTGGGTGTCGTGCCCCAGTACGGCATTAAAAAGCATGCCTAAATATACAAACATGCAGTTTATAAAAAAGCACTGCTTCAAACCCAAGGGATATTGTATTTTTGCGCAAACAAAACATACGCATGAATACCCTACAAAACACTTCATTTTTTCAGGAACGCGCCTTAATACGCGTTGATTTTAATGTTCCTTTAGACGACAACGGCAACGTAACAGATGCTACAAGAATCGTTGCTGCGCTGCCCACAATCAAATATATTTTAGAGCAAGGAGGTAGCTGTGTGTTGATGTCCCACCTTGGTAGGCCCAAGGGAAAAGACCCAAAACTAAGTCTTAAGCAAATAGTTCCTACGCTTGAAAAACTTCTTGGCAAAACGGTACATTTTTGTGATGAAACTGTTGGCCCAAAGGCCACTGCTCAAGCGTCAGCATTGGAACAAGGCGCGGTAATGATAATTGAGAACCTGCGATTTCATGAAGAGGAAACCAAAGGCGACAAGGCATTTTCAGAAGCCCTGTCTAAATTGGGAACGGTGTATGTCAACGACGCATTTGGCACCGCGCACCGCGCACATGCATCAACAACAATAGTTGCCCAGTTTTTTCCAAATAAGAAGTGCTTTGGCCATTTGCTGGCAGGAGAAATAACGGCTATTGACAAAGTAATGAAGTCTGGCGAAAAGCCAGTCTTGGCCATTTTGGGCGGCGCAAAGGTGTCTTCTAAAATCACCATAATCGAAAACATACTTCCAAAGGTTGATCACCTTATTATTGGAGGAGGCATGGCCTTTACCTTTATTAAGGCCCAGGGAGGCAAAACCGGGAAATCTATATGTGAAGATGACAAGATGCCACTAGCCCTTTCTATCCTTGAACAAGCAAAAAGAAAAGGGGTGCAAGTACACTTGCCAGTGGATGTACGTGCGGGCCAAGACTTTTCAAACGACACTCCTCAGCAAGTATTTCCTATTGATGAAATTCCTAGCGACTGGGAAGGCATGGACGCGGGCCCACTTTCAGAAGCTCAATTTGACGCTGTTGTAAAACAATCCAAAACCATTTTGTGGAATGGCCCTTTGGGTGTTTTTGAGTTTGAAAACTTTTCCAAAGGAACTCGTGCTTTGGGGGCTAGTATCGTGGAACAAACTAAAATAGGAGCTTTTTCACTTGTTGGCGGAGGAGACTCGGTTGCAGCAGTGAAGCAATTTAAACTGGAAAACGAGGTTAGTTACGTTTCCACTGGCGGAGGGGCCATGTTAGAAAGCTTGGAGGGGAAAACACTGCCTGGTATTGCCGCTATGTTGGCGTAATTATTGTAGTTGCATTTTCATGAATACACGTATTCTATTGTTATTGTTTGTTGTTTTGGGTTGTCAAAACCGCCCATCAACACCTATAATAAAATCTTCCAACGGAAATATCAATACTATTTCTGTAGTTATGCCTGATTTGTTGTGGGAAACAGAAGTTGGCGATGCGGTACGCGCAGCTTTTGCTTTTCCAGCCGAAGGTCTACCGCAAAAAGAACCTCTTTATGATTTAAAGCAGATACCCCCTGAAGTTTTCACAGGCTTTACAAGATTGAGCCGAATGATTTTATGGGTTGGTTTTGGTGAAGAAGTTGTCATAAGAACAGACAAAAACCGATATGCAACCCCCCAGCAAATGGCGGTATTGAGTGCTCCCGACACGCCGACGCTTGTTGAAATGGTATTGTCTCAATCTTCAGAGATTATTAAGTCTTTTAAAAAAGGAGAGCTTGCAGAACGCCAAAGGCGTACACTCAAATCAACATTAAATCAAAATGCCCTTAAGGATAAGTTTGGAATAAATCTTACTATTCCTTCAGCTTACAAAGTATTTAAGGAAGAAAACAGCACAGTTTGGTTTCAGCGGGAAATTCGGAAAGGCCATGTAAACCTAATTGTATATGAGCTACCAAGAACAACAAAACTTGATTTTGAAGAACCCCTAGCGGATATCGTTCGTATTCGTGACTCTGTTGGTCAAGCTTTTATCCCCGGGAGGTTAGCGAAGACGCACCTTATCACCGAAGCAGCATACGAGCCTTATGTTTATGAGACCAGCGTTGATGGTATACGAGCAATAGAGACACGAGGCACTTGGGAGGTAAAAGGAGATTTTATGGCAGGGCCTTTTCTACAGTTTTTATTGGATGATAAAAAAAACAACCGATACCTAGTTATGGAAGGTTTTGTTTTTGCGCCTTCTGCCGCCAAAAGAGACTATGTCTTCGAAACAGAGGCAATTATGCAGTCAATCCAGCAATAAAAAAGGGACTAATCTTCTTTAGACGTGTCTTTTTTCTCCTCTTCTTTGGTGGCGTTTTTAAACTCCTTTATTCCAGTTCCAAGACCTTTCATAAGCTCAGGAATTTTCCTTCCACCAAATAGAAGTAGCACGACAAGCGCAATAACAAGAAGTTGAATAGGACTAATAGCAAGTATCATACTATTGATTTTTTACAAATGTAACAAAGAAAACGGACTTAACAGAAGTCAGCATAAGCTATTAAACAACTAGTTATATTTGCACATATATGGATAACAGCAAAAACAAAAAACCAGGATTTTGGCAACGGTGGCTTGCCAAGTACCGTTTTGTTATCCTAAATGAAGAAACATTTGAAGAGCGCTTCTCCTACAAGCTTAGTCGATTAAATGTTTTCCTTACTGTTAGTATTATCATTGTTTTGCTTATTGCCACTACCTTTATAGTCATTTCACGCACCCCCCTAAAGGAATACATACCAGGCTATGATTCTTCTGAAATAAGGCGGCAAGCAATTCGTAATAACTACCGCTTGGATTCGCTTCAGCTGGCTTTATTAAGAAACCAACGCTACATTTCATCTGTCAACAAAGTGCTAAGAGGAGATTTGGATCTTGAAGAGCTGGAAACCCAGGCGCAGTTAGACACAATTCAATTTGACGACGCAGTTGGCTTCTCAACCTCACCGGCAGACTCTTTGCTTCGCGCAGAGGTTGCCCAAGATGACAAGTACAATTTATCGGCTGCTGCTGGGCAAACCATCCCTTTTGTCCTTTTCCCGCCTGTTTCAGGCACCATTAGCCAGGAGTTTGACTCATCGCTTTCGCACTATGCTGTAGATGTTGTTGTGCCTCGTAACACGCCTGTTAAAGCTGCGGCAGAGGGCAATGTGGTTTTCGCTAGTTGGACAATCGAAACAGGCTACGTTGTTATCATTGACCACCCGTTTAATATTATTTCGGTTTATAAGCACAATGCATCGCTTAACGTACGTCAAGGTGATGCCGTTGAACCAGGCCAAGTTATTGCTGTTGCAGGTAATACAGGCACCATGACAACTGGGCCACACTTACATTTTGAGCTTTGGAGCGATGGTTACGCATTGAACCCTGAAGAGTTTATAGATTTCGAATAATGAGCATCAAACAGCTTTTCGCAAAAAAATGGGCCAAGCGCGCGGTCAATAGGACTAACAAATGGGCACAAAATCCGATAGCCACTCAAGAAAAGGTCTTTATAATGCTACTTCAAAAAGCAAAAAACACCGCTTTTGGCCAAGACCACCAATTTTCTCAAATAAACAATTACGAAGAATTTAGAAAGCATGTGCCAATCCGAGATTATGAGGGTTTACGCCCCTATGTTGATCGGGTTGTTGCTGGTGAAGCAGATGTCTTATGGCCGGGAAAACCACGGTATTTTTCTAAAACTTCTGGCACTACTTCAGGAGTGAAGTATATTCCCATATCAAAGGATTCCATGCCAACGCATATAAAAACAGCTCAAAACGCATTACTTCATTATATTCACCACTCTGGAAACGCCTCTTTTGTTGACGGAAAAATGATTTTTTTACAAGGCAGTCCAATTTTATCCAAAACCAACGGCATTGATACAGGCCGTTTGTCGGGGATAGTAGCCCACTATATTCCTTCATATTTACAAAAAAACCGAATGCCCTCTTGGCAAACAAACTGTATAGACGACTGGGAGCAGAAGGTTGATGCCATAGTAGAAGAAACTCACAATCAAGACATGCGCTTAATTAGCGGGATACCACCATGGGTTAAGATGTATTTTGAGCGCCTCAGCGCCAAAAGCAAAAAACCAATAAAAGATATTTTTCCAAACTTTTCACTCTTTGTATATGGCGGTGTAAACTATGCGCCTTACAGATTGGTTTTAGAAGAGCTGATAGGCAAGAAAGTAGACAGCGTAGAGTTATATCCAGCCTCTGAAGGTTTTATTGCATTTCAAGATCACCCAGAACAGAAGGGTATGTTACTACAATTAGATGCAGGGATTTTCTATGAGTTTGTTGAGGTGGATAAAATGCACGAAGAAAACCCGCAGCGAATTTCATTGGCTGATGTTAAATTGGGCGTTAATTACGCCATTATACTCAACACTTCTGCTGGCTTGTGGGGATATAATATTGGCGACACCGTTGAGTTTGTCAACCTCAAGCCGTATCGTGTAATAGTTTCCGGAAGAATAAAGCATTTCATTTCAGCTTTTGGCGAACATGTGATTGGAAAAGAGGTGGAGCAAGCCATGGAGGAGGCATTACAGCAATACGATGCCCGCGTTACAGAGTTTACTGTTGCACCACAAGTAACCCCTTCTGAAGGATTGCCACATCACGAATGGTGGGTTGCTTTTGATAGCACACCAGAAGATTTGTCTACATTTGCAAAAACACTGGACTTGTCTATGCGCAAGCAAAACACGTATTATGATGATTTAATCACCGGGGGTGTTTTACGTCCGCTGGTTATCAGGCCTTTGCCCACAGATGCTTTTGAACAGTATATGAAGAACATTGGAAAACTAGGAGGGCAGAACAAAACACCCCGGCTGACAAATGATAGAAAAATAGCCAATGCGCTAAGCAAACAGTTTTAACAAAATAAAACCACAAAATTTCCGTTCTGCATTTGCGCAGAGTAGACATAAACAAACAAAAACATGAGCCTATCTAAACCCAAAAACACAAACGAAAGCGAAGAAATTGATTTAGGCGTTCTATTCAATTCCATAGGCAGAGCCATCTCTAAGCTGTTTCATGCCATTGGCTCCGCCATATTGTTTTTGCTAAATACCCTTTTAGCCGTGACTATTTTTGTGCGTAAACGGATTGTCTATTTTGCCTTGGCCGTTGTTATAGGACTTATCGGCGGCATTTTTTTAGAAAGCACATTGCCTGTAAAATATGTTGCCACTGCTACAGTTGAGCCGCATTTTGATAGTGCACGACAGCTGTATAGCAACATAGAATACCTAAATGATCTTGCTGCTCAAAAAGACTCTGTTCAGTTGGCATCTTTTTTTGACATTTCTTTGTCGGAGGCAGCAGCGCTTCAGTCGCTTGAAATAAACCCTTTTGTAACCAAAACAAGCTTGTTAAAGGAATATAACGATTATAAAATGGGATTAGATTCCTTAGTAGCCACAGAAATGTCTTATAATCAATACGTCAAACAAATAGATGATTTTCAAAGAAAAATACATTTGATAAAAATCGAATCAACAGAACAAGATATTTTCTCAAGCTTGCTGCCTCCGCTGATTGCATCTGTTTCCGGTATAGCATATTTTAGAGACCAACAAGCCACCCAACTCGCCAACTTGGAGTTAATGGACTCTATTACACAAGTATCTATTGTCCAAACAGACTCTTTATTGTCGCTGTTTGAAGAAGTAAGAATTGTTGAGGCCAACAAGGCTTTTTCAAATGGAACTAATTTATATATGTCAGAGTCATCTGAGGACAACGCAGAAATAGCGCTGCTTAACAGAAAAATTACACTTTCAGAAGAATTAGAAGAAATACGCCTAGCCAAACTAAAGGCACAGCGCGTGGTTGATGTGGTGTCCGCATTTCCAAAAGTAGGTTATCTTGACAAATCCTTTTGGAATAACAAGAAGGTACAAGGTATTGCTTTGACCTTAATATTATTGTCGTTATTTTATTTAACACAGCACCTAGACACCTTTATAAAAAGCAAAAGTTAAAACGCATGAAAATTCTCATTACAGGCGGCGCTGGGTTTATTGGCTCGCATGTAGTTAAGCTTTTTCTGTCGGATAGCTCATATCGTGTATTTAATCTTGACAAACTCACCTATGCCGGCAACCTGAATAACCTTTCCGGTATAGCAGACAAGGAAAACTATACCTTTATACACGGCGACATCACTGATGATGCATTTATAAGGGAGTTGTTCGCTACACACGGTTTTGATTATGTAGTTCATTTGGCTGCGGAGTCACACGTAGACCGTTCGATTGAGGACCCTTTTGTGTTTGCTCGCACTAACATCATGGGAACACTAAATTTGTTGCAGGGCTTTAAAGAAAATCAAGGGCAGTTGTTTTATCATATCAGTACAGATGAGGCCTATGGTTCGTTAGGCGAAACAGGTCTTTTTACAGAAACCTCGCCTTACCAACCGAATTCGCCATATTCCGCCTCTAAGGCAAGTTCCGATCATTTTGTCCGTGCTTATGGCGAGACTTACGGAATTCCTTATGTGATTTCTAACTGTTCTAACAATTATGGCCCAAACCAGTTCCCGGAAAAGTTTATTCCGGTGTGTATAGATGCCATAAAAAACCAAACACCAATTCCTATTTATGGCGACGGGAACTACACCCGTGATTGGCTTTATGTGGAAGACCATGCCCATGCTATAAAAACGATTTTAGAATACGGAAAAATTGGCGAAACCTATAATATTGGAGGGCTTAACGAATGGAAAAACATTGACCTGGTAAAAGTTTTGATTAGGGAAACCGACAAGGCACTTGGCAGGCCCGAGGGTACTTCTTTACCGCTAATCACCTTTGTAAAAGACCGCCCTGGACACGACAAACGCTACGCCATTGATAATACCAAAATCAGAAGCGAATTACAGTGGGGACCCAAGCACCGTTTTGAAGAAGGCATTGTGAAAACCATTCAGTGGTATTTATCAAATCAACAATGGACAGACGCGATTCTTGATGGGTCGTATCAAAATGTTACATTTAAGACATGAAGGGAATAATACTTGCTGGTGGTTCTGGAACACGACTACACCCGATAACCTTATCGTTAAGTAAACAGTTGATACCGGTATATGATAAACCTATGATTTATTACCCGCTTTCAACTTTGATGCAAGCAGGTATTCGTGAGATTTTGATTATCTCAACACCAAGGGATTTACCTCTTTTTGAACGGCTACTTGGGAATGGTTCGCAACTGGGCTGTTCGTTTTCTTATGCGGTACAGCCAGAGCCAAAGGGCTTGGCACAAGCCTTTTTGATTGGCGAATCGTTTATTGGGAGTGACTCCGTCGCCCTTATTTTAGGAGACAATATTTTTTACGGAACAGGCCTTCAAGGCAAACTACAGTCTTGTAAAAACCCAAAAGGCGGAACTATTTTTGCATATAGCGTTAAAGACCCAGAGCGTTATGGCGTGGTAGCATTTGATGCAAAGGGAAAAGCCATTTGCTTAGAGGAAAAACCACAACATCCAAAATCTAACTACGCCGTGCCTGGCATTTATTTTTACGACAACGAAGTGGTTTCAATCGCAAAACAGATCAAACCCAGCCCAAGGGGGGAGCTGGAAATTACAGATGTAAATAAAGCGTATTTGCAAAAGCAAAAGCTTCAAGTACAAGTGCTGGATAGCGGAACGGCTTGGCTCGACACGGGAACATTTTCTTCTCTTATGCAAGCATCACATTTTGTTCAGGTGCTGCAAGAGCGACAAGGAGTACGTATTGGCGCCATAGAGGACGTAGCGCTGCAGATGGGGTACATCAATAAAAAACAATACCAACAGTTAACTCCATTAACAAAGAACTTGACTTCAAATTCGTAAGCATGCAAATTGAAAAAACCAAGCTTAAAGATTGTGTG
>Ga0066825_10000226_pt1 | contig 19070 bp, 17 predicted proteins | sample ETNtaG_6_FD_65608 | JGI IMG/M metagenome (GOLD analysis project Ga0066825, IMG submission 65608) | Marine microbial and viral communities from oxygen minimum zone, Eastern Pacific Ocean - ETNP201306SV45 | ecosystem: Environmental > Aquatic > Marine > Oceanic | place: Pacific Ocean: Eastern...
AAAAATAGTCAATCTGATTTTTTTAAGAATGGGGGAACGCTGAATATCAATACGCGTCTAAAACTTTTAAAAGCACTTAAGCTAAGTATTCTGGCTCATGAAACCGAAATCAGTACTGCTCTGAAAAAAGATTTGGGAAAACCTTCTGCTGAGATATGGCTTGCTGAATTTTATGTTGTTTTAGACGAACTAAATACCATTATCAAAAATCTGAAGTTTTGGGCCAAACCCAAACGGGTAAAGGGAAAATGGCTAAACATACCAAGCAAGGATTGGATTGTACCTGAGCCATATGGTGTTACGCTCCATATTGCACCCTGGAACTATCCTTTTCAATTGGCACTTAACCCCCTTATTGGAGCAGTGGCAGCCGGAAATACAGTCGTATTAAAACCTGCCGAGTATGCCCCGCAAACCGCCATTGTAATTGAAAACATCATTCAAGATGTATTTCCACAAGAATGGGTAGCTGTTGTTCAGGGCGGTCCTGAAACGGCTGACAGTTTGTTACAGCTGCATTGGGATTATATATTTTTTACAGGTGGTGTCCGAGTTGGAAAGCTCGTTGCGAAAGCAGCCGCTGAATATCTTACACCCACCACACTCGAGTTGGGTGGTAAAAACCCTTGTATCGTAGACCACACTGCAAACATCAAGATATCCGCAAGACGTATTGCTTGGGGTAAATACATGAATTGCGGCCAAATATGCATGTCGCCTGACTATTTAATTGTTCACCAAAGCAAAAAAGAAGCATTAGTTAAAGCCTTGAAAAGTGAAATTGTCCGTATGTACGGTGACAATCCCAAAAATTCGGAAGACTATGCACGATTGGTACATGAAAAACATGCCAATAATATGGTAAGCTTACTCAAAGGACAAAACATACTTTATGGTGGAGAAAGTGATATTCCAAGCCGTTATGTAGCACCCACAATAGTTGCAGTTGATAATCTGAACAATGTGCTAATGCAAGATGAAATTTTTGGACCCATTTTGCCCATTTTGATTTATAAAGACGAAGTAGAAATTGATAACATTGTACAACATTTTGATAAGCCGCTCTCTTTTTATGTTTTTTCAGAGCGAAAAAAATGGGCCAACAGACTGATGAAAAAACACAGTTATGGTGGAGGTATGATCAACGACGTAATCGTATATTTCACCAACCAACGATTGCCATTTGGTGGCGTGGGCAACAGTGGTGTAGGCAGTTATCACGGCAAATATTCCTTTGATACTTTTACGCACTCAAAATCTTATGTGGAACGCCCAACATGGTTTGATCCCATTCAACGCTATGCACCCTACGGAAAGTCATTCCCATTGCTTCAAAAAATACTACGGCTTTTTATCTAACCCAACCAACCTTCACGATCCAAACTACGATATTGTATGGCTTCCGCTATATGTGCGTCGGCAATGGCATCCATGCCTTCTAAATCGGCAATGGTTCGGGCAACTTTAAGTATACGATCATAGGCACGTGCAGAAAGCCTCAATCTATCCATGGCATTTTTAAGCAGCATCAACGAATCTTTTGATAACTGGCAATACATTCGTATTTGTTTGGTATTCATTTCTGCGTTGTGATGTACATAAGGCAAATCAACAAAGCGCTGTGTTTGTCTTTTTCGAGCCTCAATAACTCTTTGACGTATGCTTTCACTAGATTCTGCCAGCGGCGTTTGCGCAAGCTTGTCAAAAGGTACAGGCTGCACTTCTATATGCAAATCAATGCGGTCCAATAGTGGTCCTGATATTTTACTCAAATATCGCTGCATTTCTACAGGAGTATGGCCAGGACTGGCTTTTTCATCATGGAAATAACCTGAGGGTGTGGGGTTCATACTCGCTACCAACATAAAAGATGCAGGATATGTAAGAGTAAACTTGGCACGTGAAATAGTAACCTCTCTATCCTCTAATGGTTGACGCATAACTTCCAAAACACTTCTCTTAAACTCGGGTAACTCATCCAAAAACAACACCCCATGATGTGCCAAGGATATTTCACCAGGTTGTGGATAAGTACCACCTCCTACTAAAGCAACATCGGAAATGGTATGATGAGGTGCACGAAAAGGACGTTGGTGAATAATGCCACTGCCTTTCATTTGACCAGCAACCGAATGAATTTTAGTTGTTTCTAATGCCTCAGCTGTACGCATCGGCGGGAGTATGCTAGGTAATCTTTTGGCCAACATAGTTTTTCCAGAACCAGGAGGGCCAATTAATAGAATATTATGGCCACCTGCTGCTGCTATTTCCATGCAGCGCTTTATTGATTCCTGACCCTTAACATCTTCAAAATCTAAGATACTTTTGGGTGTGTTAACCAATTGCGAAGAAAGATCATAGCTGACTAAATTATTTTGATGATAGGACTGTAAAAATGAAATAAGGTCATTCAAGTGTGCAAAAGCATGAACTTCTAAGCCATCCACAATTGCTGCCTCTTGACCGTTTTCAAGAGGCACCAACACACCCTTAAAACCATCGGCTTTGGCTTGTAATGCTATGGGCAAAGCACCACGTACAGCTCTAATTGTCCCATCTAAAGACAACTCACCCATAATGACCCATTGATCTAAAGTTTGGGGCACCACTTGACTGGAGGCAACAAGAATGCCAAGCGCTATGGTAACGTCATAGGCCGCCCCTTCTTTACGCAGATCTGCTGGTGCCATATTAATGGTAATTCGTTTGCCTGGAAGTTTAAAGCCACATTCCATAACCGCAGCAGCTATACGGTGATTACTTTCCTTAATGGCATTATCCGGCAGACCAACTAGATGATAACCAACGCCTGGATGAATATGTACTTCTATTGTTATTTGTTGGGCATCTATACCAAAAACGGCACTGCCAAAAATTTGGGCAAGCATATAAGTAGGTTTTATATAAAGTTACAAAAAAAAATTGCGTTCTTTGCAATCATGGAGCAAGAAGATTTTAGGGCAATTTGCGCCCAGTTTGCAACGGGTGTCACGTTAATCACCACTACACACAATAGCAAGCCCTATGGCTTTACAGCAAATTCTTTCACATCAGTATCACTTGAACCAGCAATTGTGTTATTTTGTTTAAAAACAGCATCTGAAACCAACGCTGCTTTTCAAGCTAGTAAGAGCTTTACGATAAACATTTTATCCGACAAACAAGAAAATGTTTCCAATGCATTTGCCTCTTCCAAAAACAGTCATGAAGCACGTTTCGAACAAGTCGAACTAAAATCCAACAAATCACCAATAATTAAAGGAGGTCTTGGCTACTTAACAGGGGAGATAATCAAATATGAGGAAGTGGGGGACCACATTGTCTATTACGGACAAGTGAAAGAAGGCGATCGCTTTGAAGGCAACCCCCTACTCTATGCCAAGGGCGGGTATCAAAGGCTGGGGTAATTTACTTGCAGCAATACCTTCTTTGAGCCAAGCCAAGTAGATTGACTTTTCAGTATATTGGATGGGTGGGTTTAGAATCGTACCATCAGCCTGTAGCAATACGTAATAAGGCTGTGATACCGACTTAAAATTGATTGCCTGAAAGGCAGACCATTTCTGACCAACAGTTTCTAGTTTACGAGTACTTCCATCGGCATAGGTGATTGAGTGTTGATCAACTTTTTCCAAAGGAGTGCGATCATCCACATACAGAGAAATGACAACCAGCTCATCACGTAATAGCTTGTACACTTCTGGAGTGGTCCAAATATTTTCTTCTACTTTCCGACAATTGACACAAGCCCAACCTGTAAAATCTAGTAATATGGGTTTTTGTTGCATTATAGCAGCTTCCCTACCCTTTTCATAATCCTTATAACAATCAAGATTTATTGGGCAGTCGGATTCAGACTCATAAATAGAATAAAAAGCAGGGGGTGGAAAACCACTCAATGCACGTAGAGGCATTTGTTGGTTGGGTGCCAAACCTTGCGCCAAATAAGCAATAAATACTAATAACAAAATAGCCAATACCTTTTGCGTTTTGCTGCTGTTGTTAGGCTTTGGGTGCATAAAAACAAAGCCTCCAAACAAATAAATAGCCCATAAAAATAATATCAACATCCATATGGCGATAAAGATTTCACGAGGAAGCATTCCCCAACCTTGTACCATATCTGCATTTGATAAAAACTTTAATGCTAGGGCAAGCTCTACAAAACCAAGCGAAACCTTTACTTGCTGTAGCCAACCTCCAGATTTTGGAAGTTTGCTTAAAACGTTTGGAAAAAAAGATAAAATACCAAAAGGAAACGCTAAAGCAGTTCCAAAACCAAGCATGCCTGCGGTAAGTTGCATGGCACCTCCATCAGCGGTTAGCGAACCTACAAGCAAGGAACCCAGTATAGGTCCTGTGCATGAGAAAGAAACCACTGCTAATGTAAGTGCCATAAAAAAGATACCTAAATAAGAATATCGTGTTGATGCATTATCTGATTTTACAGACCATTTTGCAGGTAAGGTAAGGTCAAACAGTCCAAAAAAGGAAAGTGCAAAAACCACAAAAACAATAAAAAAGATGATGTTAAGTACCACATTGGTGGCTATCTCATTCAATACTTCTGGTCGCAGTTGGTCCAAAAAGTGAAAAGGTAAACTCAACATCGCATATATCCCAATAATGGAAATGGCGTAAGAAAGTGAACGTCTAATACCCAAAGTACGGCTCACACTGCTTTTGGAAAAATAAGACACTGTTAAAGGTATCAAGGGGAATACACAAGGTGTTAATAGTGCAAGAAACCCACCTAAAAGACCTAAAATAAAAATGCGCCACCAAGAAGATTTGATATTGGTATTTGAAGCTCCGATTAACTCTGTATTCTTTAAATCTAATTTTAAACCATTACCTAGCTGTACATCTGTCAGGTCACGTTCAACAACATTGACCAATGACCCATCTGTTGGAATAGAAATGGATTCTTCTCTGAAAATACATAGCGAATCGTCACAAGCCTGATATTCAATAAGCAATTCAATGGTAGACGATTCTGTGGTTACAGACTGTACCCAAATCAATTCTTTATTGTAATAAGCTAAATCCATTTCAAAAATGATATCATAGCCAGTTTTGGGTTTACTGCCCTGTAATGTACCAACAGTAGTTGCGTTTTTCCACATCAGCACGGTAGGCAAAGGACCGCCATCCGGAAGGCTTACATCATATAACTTCCAGTTTTCCTGAATATCTGCCTTGAGGACTACGTCAAAGGTATTGGTGTCGGTTTGTCTTGCTTGTGCTTGCCATTGGATTGGATCCTGCCCCCAAGAAAAGCTTAAACAACAAAAAATAAAAAGAAAACTTCTCATACAAGTTGAATATGGAGCGTAGTTGTATTTGCTGCAGCTTCGAATTTACGATTTATTCTTTTGCCTACAACCCATACGATGTCATCTCCTGAACACAGTAGCCATTGTTTTTCTTTATCCAGAGTCGACATTTTTTCGTCTTTAAAAAATTTAGCCACTTTTTTCTTTCCAATCATTCCAGTAGGATAAAATGCATCTCCTTTCTTCCACCGCCTTAAAATTAAAGGGAAATCTAATTTTTCTTTATTTAAAACAGCATGATTAGCCGTGAGTGGATGGGTGACTACATTTGATGAAATTTCTAGTTTTATAGGATTTAATATCCCTTCTTCAGGAACCAAATAATAATCTTCTGACGCTTTCATAATGGTGGATATGGGTGCTAAAACCAACTCATTGCGCTGTCTTGTCAATACATATTTTTTACTTGTGCATTTTTTTCCTGAATGGGTTTCCAGCAATTTTTTAACTTCTTTAAAATTAAATCCATAAGGTTCAAATAAATGATGTAACCAAAAACTTTGTGGATTAAATTCTTCAATAGATGACAAGGGAATTGTTAAGGATTCTCCATCTTGTTTCCATGTCGCTTTAATTTTTTCTAATTGTGACTCGATAGCTTCAAAGGCATCCCGTAAATATTGCATGCTTGATAATGAATTGGCAACAGCATCAGTTGCCAATCCTGTAAATGTGGGTATAACCTTATGCCTAATAGCATTTCGTAAATATTTAGTGGAGCTATTGGACAGGTCCTCCCGCCAATTGAGTTTTTGCTTCTTAGCATATGACAAAATTTCATTTTTGTTAAATGCTAATAAGGGACGAATTAAAACACCCTTTTTATCTTGCATTCCGCCCAACCCTCTTAAGCCGCTGCCACGGGTTAAGCGCATTAAAAAAGTTTCCAATTGATCATCTGCATGGTGAGCGGTTAGAATTACATCGTAATCATTCCTTTTAAGTACTTCCAAAAACCAATTATAACGCAAGTCACGTGCTTTTTCTTGAATTCCTGATGAATTGATGTCTATCGGCGCATTTTTTACAAAACAATCAACACCATGGGAAGCTGCCAAGTTACGAACCAACTGTTCATCGGCATCGCTATGAGCACCTCGTAAATTATAATTAACGTGAGCAATCCCATAGTTAGCGTTCAAATCGTGCATCAAATGTGCCAATACTACACTATCCACGCCCCCACTAACTCCCAACAAAAATCGATGCTTTTCGGTCACGCCCAAAAGAGAAGCCATATGTTCTTTAAACTTCTGCACCATGACTGTTGGATGTTGTTTTTTTGTTCGCCAAAACACGTTTGATAGCCTTGACCTTAAGTTGACATTCATCATATTCTTTTGATGGGTCAGCAGCAGCAGTAAGTGCACTTCCCACGTGCGTAGACAGATATTTTGAAGTAGCATCATATACCAGGCTACGGATAACTACATTAAAATCAAAATCGCCATTGGGGTTAAAATAGCCTACTGCTCCACTATATAGCCCACGTTGTCCGTGTTCATGTTGATTAATCAATTCCATGGCACGCTGCTTTGGTGCTCCTGTCATACTTCCCATTGGGAAACAGGCATTGATGACATCCAAAGAGCTTAAATTAGAATCACATTGGGCAGTAATTGTAGAAATCATTTGATGTACTTGTGCAAATGTATAAACTTCGCACTGCTCGCTTACTTCAACAGAACCCTTTTGTGCAATCCTTGACAGGTCGTTACGGACCAAGTCAGTTATCATAATATTTTCGGAACGTTCTTTTGAATCTTGCCTTAATGCCTCAGCAACCGATTTATCCAATGCTGCATCTTCCTGTCTTGCGGCAGTTCCTTTAATTGGTTGTGAAGTAAGCGCATCTCCCCTACGTCGTAAAAAACGTTCGGGTGAAGCAGACATCAAATATTTGTTGCCAAAAGAAAGAAATGCAGAAAAAGGCGTTTTACCAATTTCATTTAATGCATTGAATAATGTCATAGGAGAAATAGTGACTCCATCAGCATACCACTCCATACAATAATTTACTTCATAAATATCACCACGCATAATATGTTTTTTTAGTGCATTTGCGTGTTGTAAGTAGACATCTTTAGTTATTCGAGGAGTCAAATTTATAGACGTCAAAGATGAATCGCTAGAAATTTCAGTATTTGTGATTTGTGAAAAATCAGTAATGGAATCATCTGACTCTAAATAAAGAGCGGTGAGTGTGTTACCTTTAAGTAGCCATATTTTTTTAGGTCTGAAAAATTGAAGTTGAGGTACAGACAAAAAGGAAGGATTTGTGGGCTTAACTCGCTCCCATACAGTACTGTATTCGTAGCTGAAAAATCCAAAAAACCAGTCTGTTCCCAAAACAGATTGCAATTCTTTTGCGGATGTAAGCCATGGGTTTTCTTCAATAGCTTCTAAGGCTAAAATGGCATCAAAATCATTATTTTGATATGGGTAGTCGTTGGAATCATACCATGCAATAGGTGAAGAAACCCTGGCCCAATCCAAGAGTTGTACCTTGATATCGGGATGGTTTTTTACATTAAATACTGTTTTTGAACGTTTTACCAAGTTTTTACTTTATTTAAAGACAAAATTACTTAATTAACTTCGATAGCATCGTCGCTTTAAAAAAAATATATATATATTTGCATTGTGATTGAATATAATATTTCACGAAATACTTTTTTCCCAAGCGTTCGTCGCCCCTTGGGGTAATTCACTATATATGAAACTTAGGTGTGTCCGGTTTCCCTTTCCGTTTTTTTTCAATCTAATTTTTTTTCTAATCCAGTAGCATGGAAATTCAAGTAGCTAAACGCATACACGTTAAGTATGCTGCAATAATTTCAGAAACCATTTCAAGTTCTGCACAAGTGCGTGGAACTGGAATTGCTCGTCGTACTCCTGAATACATACAACTAAAAATTGAATCTGGGAATGCCATCATTGCCCTTGAAGGAGACACTTTTGCAGGTTTCTGCTACATAGAAGCATGGGGACATGAAAAGTACGTAGCACACTCTGGTCTAATTGTGTCTCCAGCGTTTAGAGGAATTGGTCTAGCTAAAAAAATCAAAACTCATATTTTTAATTATACAAAAGAAAAGTATCCCGGTGCGAAGATATTTGGGATTACCACTGGTCTGCCAGTTATGAAAATTAATTATGACTTAGGTTATAAGCCAGTAACCTTTTCTGAACTAACAGATGACCCTGCTTTTTGGAAAGGTTGTCAAACCTGTAAAAATTACGATGTACTTACACGAACTAAGCAAAGTATGTGTTTATGTACAGGGATGTTATACGACCCTGCAAGTAAAAGCAACAAAGGAATAGTCGCTAGACTACAATCTTTTAAAAACGCATTTAAACGAGAAAAAAAATGAATAATAAATTAGTTTTAGCATATAGCGGAGGACTAGACACTTCCTATTGCGTAAAGTCTTTGAGTGAGGAGGGTTACGAAGTACATGCTGTAAGTGTAAACACAGGTGGTTTCAATAACGATGAAATTTTAGCTCTTGAATCCAAAGCCTTGACTTTGGGTGCAAAATCTTATACTAGCATTGAAGCTTTAGAGACCTTCTACCAAGACATTGTCAAATACCTCATTTTTGGAAATGTGCTTAAAAATAACACCTATCCCCTCTCGGTGAGTGCCGAGCGTGTGACCCAAGCGGTTGCCATAGTAGAACATGCCAAGAAAATTGGCGCAACTTCTATTGCACATGGTAGCACAGGAGCCGGAAACGATCAAGTACGGTTTGATTTAATCTTTCAAACACTAGCACCACAAATTGAAATCATCACACCAATAAGAGATCAAAAGCTTTCTAGAGAAGATGAGATCATTTATCTAAAAAAACATGGTGTGGATTGGTCTTGGGAAAAAGCACAATATTCCATAAATAAAGGGTTATGGGGAACATCTGTTGGTGGTAGTGAAACCTTAAAATCACGCGAACCATTACCAAATAGCGCATACCCAAGTGATTGTACAAAGAAAACTGCAGAGAAAATATCTTTGCATTTTGATAAAGGTGAATTGGTGGGCATCAACAATACCACATTAAGCCCTGTTAAAGCCATTCAGCATTTACAAGTACTTGCAAGTGCATTTGCTATTGGAAGAGACATTCATGTGGGTGATACTATAATTGGTATTAAAGGTCGTGTTGGATTTGAAGCTGCTGCGGCACTTGTGAGTATAAAAGCACACCATTTATTAGAAAAGCATACTTTGAGTAAATGGCAGCTTCACCATAAAGACTACATTGGTTCATATTACGGAATGATGTTACATGAGGGGCAATACCTTGATCCTGTAATGCGAGATTTCGAAGCCTTGCTAAGCAGCAGCCAACAAACAGTAACAGGAACTGTATTTGTAACGCTCCACCCCCACCGATTCACACTTGATGGTATTGAATCTGAATTTGACTTGATGGACAATTCATTTGGCACATATGGGGAAGCCAACGAGGGATGGACCGCAGATGAAGCTAAAGGATTTATAAAACTATCGGCTAATGCCGGAAAAATTTATCAGCATGTCAATAAATAAAATAAATGTAGGTGTTGTAGGCGGAGCAGGATATACAGGCGGTGAACTCTTACGATTGTTGATCCTTCACCCAAATGTAAGCATCGACTTTGTATACAGCACAACAAGAGCAGGCAAAGCTGTTTCCGAAACCCATACAGATTTAATTGGGATATTGGACATGCCTTTCTCGGCTGAACTTAGTCAGGAAGTGGACGTACTTTTTCTCTGCCTTGGACATGGAAACTCTGCTGACTTTTTACACAACAATGTAGTTAACGATAACACCAAAATCATTGATTTAAGCAACGATTTTAGACTTAAAGACGATCACGATTTTATGGGTCGTTCTTATGTGTATGGTCTTACAGAAGTTAATCGAGAGAAGATAAAGTCTGCTCAAGCAATTGCCAACCCAGGCTGTTTTGCTACCGCTATTCAACTGGCACTTGTGCCGCTGGCAGCAGCGAAAAAATTGTCTAAAGACGTACATATAAATGCCATTACAGGAAGTACGGGTGCAGGTGCTGTACCATCAGCGACTAGTCATTTCAGTTGGAGAAACAACAATATTTCCTACTACAAGCCATTTGTACACCAACACTTGGGAGAAATAGGCGAAACTATCGCACAAGAGCAAGGCAGTAATGTTAAGCTACACTTTCTTCCTGTCAGAGGAAACTTTACAAGAGGAATTTTCGCCACAGCATATACTCCATTTGATGGTAGCTTGGAAGATGCTTACAACATTTTTGAAGATTATTACAGTGACTGCCCATTTACATTTGTTAGCAGCACGCCTTTAGCACTTAAGCAAGTTGTAAACACCAATAGGTGTTTGGTTCACCTGCATTTGCATGAAGGGCAATTGCTGGTAACGAGTATAATTGACAACTTACTAAAGGGAGCATCAGGACAAGCAATAGAAAATATGAACCTCATGTTCGGATTTGAACAAACTACAGGATTACATTTAAAATCAACTTCTTTTTAATTATGAAAATAGCCATTTTAGGAGCCGGAAATCTAGGATTAAGCATTGGACGAGGACTTATCACAAACAACAGCCTAACACAACTTTATTTGACACGCAGGTCTGTTGAAAGTATCGCTTCTTGGACAGAATACGCCAACACTCATGTAACCGCTGACAATAAAAAAGCAGTAAAAGAGTCCGATATTATTATACTTGCGGTACAACCAAGTCAGTTAGTTGGATTACTTGAAGAAATAAAGGATTTGCTACACGATAATCACGTACTTATTTCCACCGTAACTGGCTTCTCATTAGCCAAGATGGAGGAAACTTTAGGTACTAACGTATTTTTAATTAGATCCATGCCTAATACGGCCATATCGGTTGGAAAATCAATGACTTGCCTTTGTGCCAATAAAAAGGGTGCTGAACGCATGCCTATAGCCGAAGCCATTTTTAACGGATTGGGGACTAGTATAGTCATTGAAGAACAACACATGCGTGCAGCAACCGTAATTTGTGCTTCCGGTATAGCCTTTTGGATGCGATTAATTCGTGCGACTACACAAGGTGGTGTACAGCTAGGTTTTGATGCTAACGAAGCAATGAAAATGTCTATGTATACTGCAATGGGCGCAGCATCCCTTCTTATTGAAACAGGCGCACACCCTGAGGAAGAAATTGATAAAGTAACAACACCTAGAGGATGTACCATTGAAGGATTAAATGAAATGGAACACCAAGGGTTGAGTTCATCGCTGATACAAGGAATTGTATCTTCTTTTAAAAAAATTAACGAAATAGCTCAAGACTAATTATGCCCTTATTTGATGTATATCCACTTTATGATGTAACACCCGTTAAGGCCAAGGGTGTATATGTTTATGGGGCAGATAGAAAGAAATATCTGGACTTATACGGTGGTCATGCGGTGATTAGTATAGGACATCAAAACCAAACCTATAATCGCAGACTAAAAAAGCAGATATCAAGAATTGGTTTCTACTCGAATGCCATTCAAAATCCATTGCAAACGCAATTAGCAGATGAAATTGAAGCACAGTCTGGATGTAAAGGCTATCAAATGTTTATGTGCAGTTCAGGAGCAGAAGCCAATGAAAACGCACTAAAACTGGCCTCGTTCCACACAGGTAAATCAAAAATAGTTGCCTTTAAAAATGCCTTTCATGGTAGAACAAGTGCAGCCGTTGCAGCAACAGATACACCTAAAATAGTTGCACCTCTCAATGCGCAGCAAGAGGTCATATTCCTTGAGTTTGGCAATGAAAAAGGGCTTGAAGAAACTTTGTCGAAAGGAGATGTGTGTGCCGTTATCATTGAAGCCATTCAAGGAGTTGGGGGTTTAGACATGCCCACTCAAAAATTCATGAAACTGGTGGAAAAAAGTTGCCATGAAAACAACACCTGTCTAATTGCAGATGAAGTGCAATCTGGTTTTGGACGTTCTGGTAAGTTTTTTGCCTACCAGCACTACGGCATTACACCTGATATCATTTCCATGGCTAAAGGGATGGGGAACGGATTTCCCGTAGGTGGTATCCTGGCACATCCCAACATCAAACCTTGGTATGGAATGCTAGGCACCACATTTGGCGGAAATCACTTGGCCTGTCAGGCAAGTTTGGCCGTTTTGGAAGTGTTAAAAAAGAAAAAATTAATGGAGCATGCCACAAAACTAGGTGAAGCTTTTATCAAAAGAGCCGAAAGCATTCCTGGAGTAAAAAAAGTGAAAGGACGTGGACTAATGCTTGGACTGGAGTTTGATTTTGAAGTAGGAGAACTACGCAAGAAACTCATATACGAACACCATATTTTTACAGGAGGCAGCAGCAACAAAAAACTATTGCGAATTTTACCTCCACTAACCGTGCAGCAAAAACATCTTGACCAGTTTTTTACTGCTTTAGAAAAATCATTATGAAACAGTTTTTAACACTTAACGATTTATCAAATTTTGATGCACAAGTACAATTGGCCAAAGACATTAAGGCAAATCCTTATCAATTTGAGCATGTAGGTAAACGCAAAACCCTTGGGCTTTTGTTCTTTAACCCAAGCCTACGAACACGATTAAGCACCCAAAAAGCAGGTCGTTTGTTGGGTATGGACGTAATGGTAATGAATTTCAGCAACGAAGCATGGGCCATAGAATATGAAGATGAAACCATTATGGAAGGTTTGCGATCGGAGCATGTAAAGGAAGCTGCGCAAGTTGTTTCACAATATTGTGATGTAGTGGGTATACGTGCTTTTGCTACCCTAACTGACAAAGAAAAAGACGAATCTGAACAGGTATTACAGAGCTTTATCAAATATGCAACGGTTCCCATTTTGAATATGGAAAGTGCAACAGCACATCCATTGCAAGCCCTGGCAGATGCATTGACCTTAACAGAGTTGTCACTACCCAAAAAACCAAAGGTGGTACTGACTTGGGCACCACACCCAAAAGCATTACCACACGCGGTTGGAAATTCATTTGCCCGAATGATGGGGCATATAGATGCAGATTTTGTTATTGCTAATCCAGAGGGTTATGATCTTGACCCACGTATTACTAAGGGTATTCCAGTGGTGCACAACCAAGACGAATCACTCAAAGATGCCGACGCGGTCTATGCTAAAAACTGGAGTTCGTACGATTCCTATGGTCAAATTCTTCGAACAGATAACAAATGGATGTTGACACCAGAAAAAATGGCTCAGACCAACAACGCTGCCTTCATGCATTGCCTGCCAATTCGAAGAAATGTAGTGGTTTCTGATGGCGTATTAGACAGTCCAAATTCTAAAGTAATTGAACAAGCCAATAACAGAACATATGCTGCTGCTGCGGTACTAAAAACATTGCTGTCGTGAAAACTGCACTACATATCCTTAAAGTTGGAGGTCATTTGGTCAACGATGCTGATGCACTTGAGGAGGTGCTCACTGCCTTTGCTGATTTGGAAGGAGCCAAACTTCTAGTACACGGTGGTGGAAGACACGCAACCGCACTCGCAAAGAAATTGGGTATATCGCCCAAAATGGTTGATGGCAGACGCATAACAGATGCCGCCATGCTCGAAGTAGCCGTGATGAGCTATGCAGGTTTGTCCAACAAAAAAATCGTCTCGCAACTGCAAAAGCAAGGCGTGAATGCCGTTGGCTTAACAGGAGCAGACGGCAACTGCATTGAATCAGTAAAAAGACCTGTTACGGACATTGACTATGGTTTTGCAGGTGATATTACACAAGTAAATACAGCGGTATTTGCATCCCTAACAGCACAAAACTTTGTTCCTGTGCTTTGTGCGATTACACACGACAACAATGGGCAACTGCTCAACACCAATGCAGATACCATAGCTGCGCAAGTAGCTAAGGCTATGAGCGAGGAGTATGATGTTACACTATTCTATTGCTTTGAATACGCTGGTGTTTTAAAAGATATAAATAAGCCCGAGGATGTCATCACTCAATTGTCCAAAGAAGCAGCCGAAAACTATACCAAATCAGGAGTTATCCATCAAGGGATGGTACCCAAATTGCACAACGGCTTTGACGCATTAGAAAACGGTGTTAAAGAGGTGGTTATTAGTAATATTGCTGCCCTCTTAGACATAAACGCACCCAAAACCACATTGATATGAGTCGAATTGAAGAACTACAACAAGAGGCTGTTGAATTGCTTCAAGACCTCATCAACACCCCTTCCCTTTCCGGTGAAGAGGATCAGACGGCTGCCCTTATTAAAAAGTGGTTAGAGAAACACGGTGTTAGCTGCAAACAGCAACAAAACAACGTCTATGCGATAAACAAGCACGAAGATCCATCAAAACCTTATTTGCTACTCAACTCGCATCACGATACCGTATTACCCAACAGTGGCTATACCCGAGACCCTTATAAAGCCGCCATTGAAGATGGAAAATTATATGGTTTGGGTAGCAATGATGCTGGTGGTGCCTTGGTGTGCCTTTTGGCCACCTTTGTTTATTTCTATGAACAAAAAGATATGGCATACAACTTGGTTGTTGCCGCTACCGCAGAAGAAGAAACTTCAGGAGATTACGGGTTAAATAGCTTATTGAAAACCCTACCCAACATAGACACCGCCATTGTGGGTGAACCCACAAAAATGCATCTGGCCGTGGCAGAAAAGGGATTGGTGGTTTTTGACGCAATCATATCGGGAACTGCAAGTCATGCAGCACATCCCAACACAGACAATCCCATATATAAAATCGGAAAGGTGATTGACTGGTTTCAAAAACTGGAATTTGAGCGTGTTTCAGATGCTCTCGGACCCGTAAAACTAACCGTTACTCAAATAAGTGCGGGCAAACAACACAATGCCGTTCCAGCTGATGTGCATCTGGTAATAGATGTACGCGTAAATGATTTATATACCAATGAAGAGATTGTGCAAATCCTTGAAGCAGCGCCTTGTAAAGTAAAGGCGCGTTCGTTGCGATTGGGATCTTCTTCCATTCCTATGGAACACGCATTGGTTCAAGCCGGTATAGCCGCAGGAAGAAACACCTATGGCTCACCTACCCTGTCCGATCAAGCGGCGCTCACATGTGACTCTTTAAAACTAGGTCCTGGCGATTCGCTGCGTTCGCATACAGCAAATGAATTTATTTATGTCAACGAAATTGAAGAAGCAATACCGTTGTATATTTCCATATTAAAACAAGCATTATGAAGCTTTGGCAGAAAAAAAAGACAAGCGTTACTGAACAAGTTGACCGATTTACTGTAGGTTCCGACAGGCTTTGGGACATACGCCTAGCGCCTTATGATGTATTGGCCTCTAAAGCGCACGCTCAGATGTTGGCAAGCGTTGGACTGCTTAAAGATGAAGAATCCAAACAGCTTTGTGATGAATTGGATAATATCATGAACATGGTAACCCAAGAGAACTTTGTCATTGAAGACGATTTTGAAGACATACACTCCAAGATTGAGTTTTTACTTACCGAAAGTTTGGGCGATGTGGGTAAAAAAATACACACCGCGCGTTCCAGAAACGACCAAGTACTCACGGCCATGCAGCTTTTACTCAAAGATGAGCTAAGCGAGATTAAAGCACTTACAAAAGATTTATTTGATACGTGGATGGGGCTTGCAAATACTCATAAAGACGTATTGCTACCGGGCTATACCCACCTGCAAGTGGCCATGCCATCATCCTTTGGTTTGTGGTTTTCTGCCTATGCCGAATCTTTAGTAGACGATATCGTGTTGCTGAATGCCGCATATAGCATATGCGATCAAAACCCCTTGGGTAGTGCTGCGGGTTATGGCAGCTCCTTCCCTATTGATCGTGAACTTACGACCAAAGCGCTTGGTTTTAGTGCGCTCAAGGTAAATGCCGTTGCCGCACAAATGGGCAGGGGAAAAACAGAACGTATTACCGCCAATGCAATGGGCTCACTGGCAGCCACCTTAGGTAGGTTTTCCATGGATGTATGTGTATATATGAGTCAAAATTTTGATTTCATTTCATTCCCAGACCACCTAACCACAGGGTCTAGTATTATGCCACACAAAAAGAATCCAGATATTTTTGAACTTATAAGGGGTAAATGCGCCCTTATTCAAGGGCTTGGTAATGACTTTGCCTTGTTGGGACAAAACCTTCCCAGTGGATATCACCGAGAAATGCAGCTATTTAAAGGAAAAATGCTAGAAAGCATTGATGAACTTAAAGACTGCCTTACAATACTAAATAGCACCATAAAAGAGGTGCAGGTGCGTACAGAAATCATGGCGGATGCCAAATATACCTATGCCTTTACAGTTGATGCGCTAAATGAGTTGGTACAGCAAGGGGTTCCCTTTAGAGATGCCTATAAGCAAGTTGGGCAACAAGTGGAAGAAGGTAGCTTTAAAGCACCTAAACAAGTAGCCCATACCCATATTGGTAGCTTGGGTAACTTGGCTTTGGACAAGATTCAAAAAAAGTTTGATAAGCAGTACTAGCTATTGCTCGTGATAATATTAACAGATGAAAAAACAAGGGCTTGTGCAGTTAAAATACCTATTACCAATACATTGACATATAAAAGTTACACTAGGCCTAATTGTCGTTCTGCGTATTGTTATTTATTTTTTTGAAAAATTTTAAAATCCAATTAAGTACGCTTTTGTCAAATATTATGGATAACAAGAAATAAAACCCTAAAAGAAAAAAAATATTATCAAACCCAAAATTTATATTGTTTACCAACATAACAATACTAACAGCCAAAGCAAACATTATCAATAGCATGTACAGATTAAAGACTTTTCTTTTTTCTCTGTTTTTTTTGCGAAATTCTTTATGGTTCATGATTTTAATAACATGCAAGTATTATGATTGTTAATTACGATTATTCACCAAAAACCTTTAGGTTCCCCAGTTTCTAAATCTCTACCAGTAATCAATCTGGCATCATCAAATTGTAACGAACTGTATGATTTAAACAAAAAAATTAATGATATAATAAAAGAGCTTATAACACCAATAATCAAAATTAAATTGTAAATTTTGTTTGTTTTCATGACTATAAGATTTGTTTATACTCTGGTCCTTTGAAAGTTTCAAAAGTTGTATGATTGAATTTATTTGTATTTATCGTTCTTTTCTTAAAAATTCAGCTGATGTTGTTCTAACACAATCTCTTTCACCTTCTTCACAGGGTTTACAATAAACTGTAAATGTATCTGGAATACAGCCTCCCCCTGACGCACAAGCTTTAGACGTACATGTAGTGGTACGTGCTGTTGATAGTATTCTTAATTCACCTTGGGCGTTAGATTTTGAATTTAATAAAGTGGTGGAAACAAAATCATTATTAAAGTAAGTTCTTAAATATAAATGTTCATCCATTTTTAAAATTTCTGACTCAGAAACTACTACGTCAGTATTAAAGTTTTCTGGCATAGTGGTTATTAAATTACTCAACAAATCGGATTCAAAATTTTGTTTTTCTTTGTATTCGAGCCTACTGTCTTCAAATTCTAAGTCCCTAATTTTATTTTCAGTTGAACATGAATAGAATAAAATAAATAGTGTAAATAATGTGATGCTACTTTTCATAATATTTGCTTTTATGAGTTATATCTTTTTGTCCGTGATTTTTTTTATGCCAATTAATCTCAACTCAATTTTGTTATCAAATGACCAATTAACTATTTGAATTCACGCACGGCGTATATCCATCAAACTTTCCCAGTAAAAATTCTAAAAAGCGAAATTATAGGCTGCTTGGGGCAGGTAGAAGTTCGGCAAAAGAACAGATTTGGGTTATGTTCAATGCTAATTTAATAAAAAATATTGGTGCATAAAAAAAGGCGTTATAAACACCTCTTTTAAATATTTAAACACATAAATCTATATGTGCAAGGCACGATCTTCGGTTGCAGCAAGAGCAGCTTCCTTTATGGCCTCGGCATAGGTAGGGTGTGCATGGCTCATACGGGCCAAGTCCTCCGCAGAAGCACGGAATTCCATGGCCGTAACCGCTTCGGTAATCAAATCAGCGGCACGTGCGCCTATCATATGTACGCCCAAAATTTCATCTGTTTCTGCATCTGCCAAGATTTTAATAAATCCGTCTGTATCCATACTGGCTCTTGAACGTCCCAAGGCACGCATGGGAAACTGACCCTTTTTAACAGCAATACCAGCAGCCTTAAGCTCCTCCTCAGTCTTGCCAACAGAAGCCACTTCTGGCCAAGTGTAAATAACGTTAGGAATAAGGTTATAATCAATATGCGGTTTTTGCCCTGCAATAAACTCAGCAACCAATACCCCCTCTTCTTCAGCCTTGTGTGCCAACATAGCACCACGTACCACATCACCAATGGCATATATGTTAGCAGCTGCGGTTTGGAGTTGGTCGTTTACTTCAACCTGTCCCCTGTCGTTAAGCACAATGCCTGCGGCTTCGGCATTCAGTCCGTTGGTATATGCCCTACGTCCTACAGACACCAAACAATAATCGCCTTCAAAAGTTTGGGCAACGCCTTTTTTATCGTTTGCTGTTACGGTTACCGTATCGCCTTTGCGGTCTACGGCTGTAACTTGATGTGACAAGTGGAATTTAACCCCTTGTTTCTTCATTACTTTCATCAATTCTTTAGAAAGTGCAGCATCCAGCACCGGACTAATACGGTCTGCATATTCAATAACACTGACTTCAGCACCCAATCGACGGTATACCTGTCCAAG
>Ga0066825_10000227_pt1 | contig 19066 bp, 17 predicted proteins | sample ETNtaG_6_FD_65608 | JGI IMG/M metagenome (GOLD analysis project Ga0066825, IMG submission 65608) | Marine microbial and viral communities from oxygen minimum zone, Eastern Pacific Ocean - ETNP201306SV45 | ecosystem: Environmental > Aquatic > Marine > Oceanic | place: Pacific Ocean: Eastern...
CGAACATCCCAATCACAGTCTCTTTCAGCTGTTAGGTCAAGCATTGAGCGGTTGTTTCACGTGAAACTACATTTCTAGAGAAACTCCACTACCACGATGAGATGGGGTCAGTTACAAATCTACTTAGGCCACTACGGGTCACTTATTCTTTGATACAAACCCCTAAGTATCCAGACAACTAGACACCGAGTCCATAAATTCGCTAGATCAACAGCGCTAACGGGAAATACACCAAACACCCTTACGAACCCAGTTTCACGTGAAACCTAAAAAAGAGGTCTTTTGCTTACATGTTTCCATTTACGAGGGATTTCTGGTCCTGGGGGAGTGGCTACCACAAGACGCGCAAAGCGAGGGGGTCCTTCAATGGGTTCCAAACCGGAGTAACCTAAAGCTCGGACTTCAGGTAAGGGCCAACGCTCAGGATCTGACTCGGGTGGTTCGCTCACCACCAGTTGTCCACCCTTCGCCAAAAAACCGATGGCACATTCAGCTGTAACAGCAGGAGCTCCGAATGAGCGACTTAAAGCTCCATCAAAAACACCTCTAAAGATCTCTTGGTGAGCCAACTCGGTAGCATCGCCAGTAACCACATCAACGTTAGAAGTAACTCCAAGGAGTCTTACGGCATCTTTAAGGAAGGCCGTTCGTGAGGCTGAACGGTCGATCAACGTCAATTTCACGTCCGGTCTCTCCACAGCCACGACCAATCCCGGCAGCCCACCACCTGAACCAAGATCACACCAACGCGTCTTAACGCCTGGGGAAGCCACGGCAAGATGAGCCTGGGCATGTTCCAAGTAACCCTGTATAGACCCGGAACCTATATGTCCCAAGATCTGTGCTCTCTCTAAGACCGCGATTAGCTGCGGCAGGCTCACAAAATCTCTCAGTCGTCGACAACGACAAGAACTACCCGGCGTCTCGGCTCATCACCAACCGAGATAGTACCAACGCCAGCAATTTCGTTAACGGTGTCATGAACAACTTTACGATCCGCAGCGTTCATGGGTTCTAGACCTTTTTCAGTTCCTTCACTAATAACGGTTTTAGCTAGTTCCTGAACATAAGCGCTTAATGCTTCGCGGCGACGGCTCCGATACCCTCCGACATCAACACGAATTCGGGCACGGTTAACTCCAGGTAAGCGTCGTTGTAACATGGTTTTAGACACCTCGTGGATCGCAACAAGGTGATTACCTTTGGGTCCGATCAACAGGCCAAGTTCTTTGTCCTCACCAGCCAAATTAACTTCGAAGCTATCTTCATCTGAAGAAACATTCTCAGCATTAGCTTGGATACCAAATGATTGAGCAAGTCCTTGTAGGAACTCTCCAACCATTTTCTGCTGTTCTTCAACATTCATTTCTGTAGTCATCGCAGTCTCCTGCCTCTAATTAAAGGGGATTAATCCCTAGTGGTCGATCTTTCTGGTTCGCCGAGTTTTGGAAGATTCATCAGAAAGAGGCTCAACCACAGCATCAGTAGAACGTATGTTCGCTCCATCTGAACTTCCGTTAATAGTTCTCTTTCTCGTCTTTTTGGGCTTGGCTCCCTCTTTGTCATTGCCAGAATTGTTTTCTTTCGCAGGGCTTGGCGATTTTTTATGCCCATTTTTTTGGTTGTTTTCTTGGCGTGTTTTGCTACCTGACGGCTGTTTACTCGAGGTTACTTTTTTAGCCTTTGGTTTAGCAGTTGCGGCTTGTTTCTTTGATTTCCTGCGCTTTTCCGATTTGGGAGGTCGTCTCCATTCGCGTTTGGCTGGTGGTTCAATCGGGCGAACCCTTGCGCGTACTTGAGCGAGACTTTTACGAAACCCAAACAAGGAGTGTCGTCCTTCTTTAAGAATTTCGAATTCAATGTCATCCTGAGTGACAGCGAGTTCGTCTAGGGCAACGTCAAGTGCTTCCTCAACTGTCCAACCAGTAGTCACGATCCAGTCCATGGTCATTTGCGCCGCTTCTTCGTGCGTCCGTCGCCCGAGGTGCGTTTGGATTGAATGGGATTTTGTTCTTCTTCGGCTTTAGATTTCTGCGTCTTTCGAGAGGGCTGATTTTTCGAGGGCGAAGGTTTCCCCTTCGAGTTACGTTGTTTGCTTCGTTCCTCACGAGCCCGACGACGCTCATCCTGCGCTTCAATAGCCTTCTTCGAGCGCTGATTACTTACTTCTTTAGTTGAAGGCTCTTCTTGGATTTCCTCAACTTCTATAAGACTCGCGCCCGCAGTAACGGGTTTCATTGTTTTGTGAATAAAGGACTGCTGGGCTATTCGGTAGAGGCTTGATGCAATGAAATAAACACCAAGAGCCGCCTGAACCAGGAACGCAAAGATAGGCAACATGTAAGGCATGATTTTCATCAGCATTTCCATCTGTGGATTCTGAGCAGCAGCGTCTCCACGATGGGCCTTCATCTGGGCCTGTTGGAGGAAAGAGAGAACGAAGGTAATTGCAACGAGGGCCAAATAAGGCAGCCCATCGACAAAGTTTGCCTGAATTACATCTTTAGCCGCTTCAGATAAATCAATCCCAAAAGAGACCATCTCACCATTGTCAGCAACTAAATCCTGATAAAGATCTGAATCTTTCTTTAGATACGAGGGGTTCGGTATTCCATCTGCACCGATCTTGGTCATACCGTTGATGACCCGGTAAAGAACTATAAATACAGGAAGTTGGACCAGAGTGGGAAGACATCCGGCTAATGGGTTCGCACCATGTTGTTGATACAAGGCCATTGTCGCCTCGTTAATTTTTTGGCGGTCCCCTTTGTGTTGCGTTTGAATCCGCTTTAACTCCGGTTGCAGCTGTTGAATACGCATCATGGAGCGTGTGCCTTTAAGTGTCAAAGGCGTTAGAACAAGCATTATTAAAAAGGTCAACAAGACGATCGAGATTGCGTAACTACCAGAAAAATCGTAGAACCAAGCTAAAACACGAGCAATTAAGTCAAACATCAGACCTCAACTCTCTGATTTGCGAGGGGCACGGGGTCATAGCCCCAGCCTCCCCAGGGATGGCACCTAGCGATGCGACGGATCGCATACCAACTACCTTTAATAGCGCCATGTTGCAACAATGCTTCTATGGCATAGCCAGAACAGGTGGGATCAAATCTACAAACAGGAACTCGCCGGCTAGTAAGTGCTTGGTAAACACGGATCGATTTAATCAACAATGATTTGGGGAGATTCATTTTTGATCCTCGATTCGCATAAGTAGATCGTTCAATTCGTCATGCAGCTGCTTGAACTCAGGGGCTGGTGATGAACCTCGAATTCCTATTAAGTAGCGTCCTTTTGGAAGTTCTGTCTCTACTTCGCGCAGAACTGCCTTAGCTTGCCGTCGGACACGGTTTCGCTGGACGGCATTTCCAAAATGGCGGCCTATTGCATACGCAACGCGCGGGTTATCTAGAGTTGGGTCAGGGGAGAACATCATCCAAAAGCGCTGCCCAGATATCCGATTGGATCGTTTTAGCGCGACAAAATCGGCTCTTTGGCTACAACTTTCAATCAAGCGCTCAGCCGTTGGCGGCCCTTGTTGCGTCGGGCTTTGATAATGGAACGTCCGGCTTTAGTCGACATTCGGTGGCGAAACCCATGTCGGCGAGCTCGTCGCCGATTATTGGGCTGAAAGGTGCGTTTCATATTTTTGGACTCCGGTTCGGGTCTCAGAAAGTCCGCTGTTGTAACTGAAAGGGAAGGAGCTAGGCCGCGATCGTGAATTGCATCGCCGTTGTACCTAGAGTCCGCGTTTGTCGTAACAGGACAACAGTTTGGACGGGTGGATAAAAATTTTTTAAATCTTGCCTGACGAGTCATTTGACTTCATCTGAACAGATTCAGCCTAGAGGGGAACACAATGAAACGGAAACATCAGTTTAGAAAGTCCTGAGTTTTAGACTGTTGTTCTAATTCTCGCGCGGAACGTGCTAAATATGGCGTAATAGTTACAAAGTTATCACTTAAAGTAGTTATTTTGCTCTTCTTGGCCACGGAGTGCTAGGTTCCACAACTCGCGAATAAGTGGAACTTGGGGTTTTACACAGCAGCCACAGGTTTTCCACACGGTGTGGCTTGTGGGGCCCTATGGCTGATGAAACGTTAAGTAATTACGAAAAAACTAACGATAACCAAAGCATCAGCCTCAATGCTGATGCTGTTTGGACAACTTGTCGTGGATTACTTCGGAGTCAAGTGTCAGAGGCAGTCTGGCTCACATCATTTCGTGACCTGCATATGGTAGCGATGTCAGCAGAACACGTGGTCCTGGTCGCTCCAAGCAATCTCATTCGTGATCGGGTACTAAATCGATACTTACCTATGGTCGAGGCAGCTCTAGCCGACGCTGGATGCAGTACTGAAAGACTTGAGATTGAAGTACAACCAGAACTAGAAAACTCACCATTAGTCGTCGAGGAACCTCGTGTAGAAGTAGCCCTGCCGGCAGCAGATTTACAAGATCGACTTGGTACCACGGCAAGCAGTATCAGAGACTCAAATATCTCCAACAGCGATTCCTATACCGACACTATTCACCCCCTTTACACATTTGAATCATTTGTTACTGGTACCAGTAACCGCTTCGCCCATGCGGCTGCCCTAGCTGTTGCTGAGACCCCAGGGCGCAGCTACAACCCGCTCTTTATTCACGGCGGAGCTGGATTAGGTAAGACCCATCTACTCCAAGCAATAGTTCATTACATTCGAAGTACATATCCCAACTACACCGCTCGATATGTCTCAACCGAAACATTTATGAACGAGTTCGTTGAGGCAATCCGCACCTCCACAACCAGTACTTTTAAACGTCGCTACCGCGATATTGATGTCTTATTAATTGACGACATTCAATTTATGGAAGGGAAAGAAGGCCTCCAAGAAGAATTTTTCCACACATTCAACTCTCTTCATGGAGCTGGAAGACAAGTCATTCTTTCTTCAGATCGACCACCACGAAACATTGCAACGTTAGAGGACCGACTTCGAAGCCGGTTTGAATGGGGCCTAATAACTGACATCCAACCACCAGATGTTGAAACACGACTCGCGATTCTCCGAAAGAAAACAGAAGTAGCTAGCAGCGATGTTCCAGACGAGGCTTTGGAGTTCATTGCCGAACTTATAACCAACAATATTCGAGAATTAGAAGGCGCCCTAATTCGCGTTAGCGCTTACGCTTCGCTAACTGATGAACCAATTTCCGTTGATCTAGCAGAGCGAGTCCTTGGGGATATTGTTCATAACAATGAATCCAGACCAATAACGCCAGGTGTGATCCTTGACGCCACATCTGCCATGTTTGGTTACGACGTGGATGAACTCAAAGGCAAGAGACGTCACCGCAGCCTTGTACAAGCCCGTCAGATAAGCATGTATGTAGTTCGAGAATTAACCGATCTCAGTTACCCAGCAATTGCTCGAGAGTTTGGCGGCCGGGATCACACCACAGTTATGCATGCTGTCGAGAAAGTCGGAAATCAAATGGCGGAAAGGCGCCAGGTTTACGATCAAGTCAGCGCGTTAATCTCAGATATCAAATCCAATTAATACGTGGATAAAGTTCTGGATCACATTGTGGAGATGAAGTGGACAAAGTTTGGTTATCCACACAATTAAAGGAAACATTCCGAAAGGGTCAGTCTCTTGTGGGTAGCAGTGGACAGTAGTGTCGATAAAGAAATACCCAATGACTAGGGATTATGCCTGTTTGTCCACAATCCACAAGACCTATTACCACTATTGAATTTTAAAAAACAATTAGAAAGAAGAAGGGCGACGTGAAATTTCGATGTGAACGCGACGCACTCGTCGAACAATTAGGAACGGCAAGCCGGGCCGTAAGCAGCCGAGGTGGTGCCTTGCCTGTCCTCACTGGGATTCATCTCAAGGCCCATGACGATCTATTGACTATGACGGGAAGTGATTTAGAGATAACAGTGAAGGCGTCAGTTCCGGTTGCCATATCAGAACCAGGTGAGGCAGTTCTGCCATCGCGGATAGCTGTAGATATTATTCGTTCCCTTGATTCTGGTGCTATTGAAGTTGAGGTGACCGGCGAGGAAGCAAAAATTTCAGGTGGACGTTCGCAGTTTTCTGTTCGTACGCTCCCAGTTGATGACTTTCCTTCGCTATCTGACCCAACTGGGGATGAGGTAACAGTAGCTACCTCCGATTTGGCAGCAGGACTGAAACAAGTTGTTCGAGCCGCAAGTGGAGATGATGCTCGCCCCATTCTTACAGGCGTTTTGATGTCAGCTGAAGATGGAGGTCTTCGTTTAGTAGCTACTGATTCATACCGCTTGGCAGTTCGGGATCTTCCTGAAGCGACAGTTCTAAGTGAAGGTCAAAAAGTCTTGGTTCCGTCTCGAGCTCTAGATGAACTAGGTCGTGTCTTAGGTGATTCAGAAGAAGTGACTGTGCGATTGGGTGAACGCGAAGTCAGTTTTGACGTATCAGTGGAAGATGGCGATGTCCAGGTGACCACACGTCTCATTGAAGGTGAATTTCCGAACTACAGACAACTCATTCCGAGTAGTTACCCGAACCAACTGACAATCGGACGAGAACCCTTATTGGAAGCTGTTCGGCGAGTCAAATTAATGGCTCGAGACACTACTCCACTGAGAATTACTCAGAAATCGGACTATGTGGAGTTAATGGCTGTTACACAAGATGTCGGTCAAGCCCATGAAGAAGTAGATGCTCAATACAACGGAGACGAGCTGACTGTGGCGTTTAACCCGGACTATCTAATTCAGGGGCTAGAAGCGGCTCCGGGTGATGAAGTAGTGCTTGAAACGCTTGATGCTTTGAAACCAGCAGTCCTTCGTTCAAGCGAAGGTGGCGATTTCCTATACCTATTAATGCCGGTTCGGGTCTCTTGAACTGATTTGTCAAGATATTGATCATTAAACGCTTATGGTTGACGGACTTCCGGAATCACCTGAGAACTGACGTCGAACTCAATAAACAGACAACACTTGTTGTTGGGTTAAATGGACACGGAAAAACCAATCTTATTGAGGGAATTCACCTCTTGAGCGGCGCTAAATCATTTCGAGGCGCGAAGGTCGATGCGTTAGTAGCTGATGGAAAGCAATCCGCGTATTTACGTGCTGAAGTTGACCAGAACGGTAGATCCGCGCTTGTAGAGATCGAATTGGCATCCCAAGGCCGATCAAAGGCACAGGTCAATAAGCAGAAGGTAAAACGCTTTAGAGATTTAGGTGACACTGTTCGGATAGTTGTTTTTAGTCCAGACGACTTAGAAATTATTAAGGGCCCACCTTCGATTCGCCGGGCGCTACTAGATGAAACTATTGCATTAGGAAGCGCCGAGTTTCGAGCAGTTAGAACTGAATTTGACCAAATTTTAAGACAACGGAACAACCTTCTTAAACAAGCACGCGGGCGTCACACTGACGAGTTGGAGTCCAACCTGCTTATTTGGGACACCCAACTGATTGAAGCAGCTGAGATAGTAGGAAACCAACGAGCAAATTTTGTTGCTTCTATCCAACCCGTAGTAGCGGATTTCTACCAACGAGTAGCTGGCGTTACTAGTGATGTTGCATTGCTTTTAGATACTGATTGGAGGGATGACGGACTCGCAGCCGCCCTAATCAAATATCGAGCTGATGAAGTTAGAAGAGGAATGACGTTGGTTGGTCCACATCGGGACGACTTAACCATTTTATTAGGATCTCTGAACTCTCGGTCTCATGCCTCACAAGGTGAACAACGAAGTTTGGCTCTCGCATTGCGACTAGCAAGCTACGTACATGTGGAACAGGTAACAGGGGACCAGTCTGTTGTTTTATTGGATGACGTATTTTCTGAACTCGATGAAAATCGGGCTCGTCGTCTAGTGGAGTGTCTTCCTGACTCTCAAATAATTTTAACTTCTGCGACCGGAACTGTTCCTGAGGGAATCAAGCCGGCTCATACCTTAGAAGTAAATGAGGGACAAATTCGTGGGCGCTAACAGCGAGGAACCTCGGCAATGGCATGAACCTCGTTCCGTTAAAGATGTCCTAAGGAACCTTATTAGCGACTTCGATGATGGTGGGTCGATGTACCTCATTTATCAAAACTGGACAGAGGCGGTCGGTGAGACGATCGCAAGCCACTGCAAACCTCTTCGAGTAGTTGATGCTTATCTATTAATTGAAGTTGACCACCCTGGTTGGGCTACTGAAATCAGGTATTTGGAAGCAGAGTTAGTAACTAAATTGACTCAGATAGATCCAAAGCTCAAATTTTCTGGCCTCAAAGTTCAAGTCAAAGGCTAATAACTCAGGAGTTTCCTTCAGAAGCGTTCAGAAGCCATATAACGGTTCAAACCCTGCCTCTTTGGTACCCCTACTACTGGTATTGTTTGGCTCACGAAAAGGGGTTCAGTGAGCGACGTCACATACCAGGCAGAAAGTATCCAAGTCTTAGAAGGTTTGGAAGCCGTGAGAAAAAGACCGGGTATGTACATAGGTTCAACCGGGCCTGCTGGACTCCACCATTTAGTCTACGAAGTCGTTGATAACTCGGTCGACGAAGCGATGGCCGGTCATTGCACAACTATTGAAGTAATAATTCTTCCCGATGGGAGATGTCGCGTTACTGACGACGGACGTGGCATCCCCGTAGAGCAACACCCTAAATATCCTGATAAATCAGCAGCAGAAGTCGTTATGACCGTTCTACATGCTGGCGGAAAATTTGGAGGAGGCGGCTACAAAGTCTCAGGCGGCTTGCATGGCGTCGGTGTTTCGGTGGTCAATGCCTTGTCAACTGCTGTCGAACTGGAAATCAATCGGGATGGGAGACGCTGGCGACAAGATTTTCGTGATGGAGGACAGCCAGTTGGCCCAATAGAGAACATAGGTGAAGCCCCTGTAGCTCAAACCGGCACCAGCGTTACTTTTGCTCCAGACCCATCAATTTTCGATTCAGTCGAATTTCGATCTCAAACTCTCTTAGAACGATTTCAAATGATGGCGTTCTTGAATGCTGGATTGAAGATCACTTTTCATGACCAAAGAGAAGTTTCTCCCGTAAACGCTGAATTCCAATATGACGGAGGAATTCGAGATTTCGTGCGCCATCTCAACGATGCCAAAGATCCACTCTTTGAAGATGTTGGATATCTTTCTGCAGCCGAAGAGGGAGATGAGGTTGAAATCGCTTTCCAATGGAACACTGGCTATCAACTTGATGGAATTCACTCATTCGCAAATGGGATTAGCACCATTGAAGGCGGCATGCATGAAGAAGGATTTAAAACTGCGTTGACCTCTACAGTTAACCGGTACGCGCGAACCAAGAATCTCCTTAAAGAAAAAGAAGATAATTTGCAAGGCGACGATATCCGCGAAGGACTGACAGCAATAGTAAGTGTTCGTCTTCAAGAGCCCCAATTTGAAGGTCAGACGAAAGCCAAACTTGGGAATACTTCAATGCGAAGTTTGGTCCAAAAGGCAACGAACGACGCTCTGAATGATTGGCTCGAAGAGCACCCTAAAGAAGCAAAACGAACAATCAATAAAGCAATCGATGCACGGCGCGCGCGATTGGCTGCCCAGAAAGCAAAAAACACAGTAAGAAAATCTGCATTGGCAGGTGCTGGTCTTCCTGGAAAGTTGACTGATTGTTCATCGGGCGATGCAGCTGAAAGTGAACTTTACATAGTTGAAGGAGACTCAGCTGGAGGATCTGCTAAGGACGCTCGAGATCCGCGAACTATGGCGATTCTTCCTATTCGCGGCAAAATTTTGAATGTCGAACGTTTAGGTGGACGACTTGAAAAGATGTTTCAAAACACTGAGGTGCAAGCGCTGATTTCCGCTATTGGAGCAGGAGTTGGTGATGGAGAAGGCAACTTTGATGTTGAAAAAATGCGGTATCACAAAGTTGTCTTACTTTGTGACGCCGATGTTGATGGCAGTCATATTCGAACTCTCCTGCTGACTTTCTTTTGGCGGCAAATGAAGGACTTGGTGCTAGGTGGCCACATCTACATCGCTCAGCCGCCGTTGTATTCCACCAAAGTAGGAAATGACACGGTGTATCTGAAAGACGACGCGATGAAATCCGACTTTTTGGTGGATAAACCCAACCATAAGAACGAATTCCAACGGCTGAAAGGACTTGGCGAAATGGATGCCGATGAGCTGTGGGAAACAACAATGAACCCAGAAACGCGAACGCTGCTCCAAGTCACAGTGGATGAAGCCTCAATAGCCGACAACATCTTCAGCGTTCTAATGGGCGAACATGTTGAGAGTCGAAAAGGGTTTATTCAAAACAACGCACATGACGTCCGATTCTTGGATATTTGACGAGCATGGCCGACTTACCTTCATCAGATAACGGAAGCACAGATGGCGAAAGTCACTTGTCGATAGAACCAATCGAGATCCAACAAGAAATGGAGCAGTCATTTCTTGATTACGCGATGTCGGTTATCACAGCGCGAGCGTTACCGGATGCTCGCGATGGACTGAAACCAGTTCACCGAAGAATTTTGTGGTCCATGTTTTCGACTGGCATGCGGCCTGACAGACCACATAAAAAATGCGCGACCGTAGTCGGGGATGTAATAGGTAATTATCACCCACACGGTGACAACGCGATTTATGAAGCCATGGTTCGAATGGGTCAAACCTTCAGTCTGGCAAACACCTTGATCGACCCACATGGCAACTTCGGGTCTCCCAGCGACCCTCCAGCCGCGTATAGATATACCGAATGTCGACTGACAGACCTTGCGATGCGAATGGTCGAGAATATTGATGAAAACACCGTCGACTTGGTATCAACGTTTGACGGGTCAGGCGAAGAACCTGTTGTAATGCCAGCGCGATTTCCGAACCTGCTAGTTAATGGAAGCCAGGGAATTGCAGTAGGAATGGCTACAAATATTCCCACACATAATTTGACTGAGATTATTGATGCAACTCTTCACTTGATCGATAACCCAGAGGCATCAGTAACCGATCTTATGGAATTTGTGCAGGGCCCTGATTTTCCAACCGGGGGCCTGATTATGGGACGTGCTGGCTTGACTAGTGCTTTGACAACAGGTCGTGGTTCTATTCGAATAAGAGCCCAAGCGGAAATCGTGGAAGATGGGAAAAACACTCAAATAGTTGTCACTGAAATTCCATACCAACAATCAGTTGAAAATATCGAACAAAAGATTGCTGATGCTGTTGACCGAAAAATCATTGAAGGCATCAGAGAGTTACGAAATGAATCAGCTAAAGGGAAAACAAGATTTGTTATCGAACTTAAAAGGGACGCCCCCGCCAGCGTTGTCTTAAACAATCTTTATAAACACACCCCTTTGCAAACAAGCTTTGCGGCGAACATGGTGGCACTGATAGATGGAATTCCTCGGACAATAAACCTTCGAGATGCTTTGGAAGCGTACGTGGAACATCAAATCGACGTGGTAACACGACGATCTGAGTACCGTCTTAACCAGGCGCTAGATCGCGCCCACATCGTTGAAGGCCTCCTCCGAGCACTGGATCTGATCGATGAGATCATCGCCCTTATTAGAGCTAGCGAAGACCGATCCTCCGCTCTTTCTGAACTTCAACTAGAGCCCTTTTCCTTTAGTGAAAGGCAGGCGAACCATATTCTCGATATGCAATTAGGTCGCTTGACCAGACTGGGACGAACGCGTCTTGAAGAAGAATTGGAAGAGCTTCAAGCTCGCATCAAAGAGCTGGAAGAAATCCTTAGTAATGAAAGTCAATTGCGGGCAGTAATTAAAGACGAACTAACAGAGGTCAGAGAAGAACACGACACCCCCCGTCGTTCCCAAATTGTCTTCGATGAAGGAGATATGGAAGTTGAAGACTTAATCGACAACGAACCGGTTGTGATCACTCTAAGCAAGGGCGGTTATATCAAGTCGGTTGCTGCAGACACATTCCGCACGCAGGGACGAGGTGGTAGGGGAGTCCAAGGAGCTCGGCTAAAAGATGACGACATCTTGGTTCGCGTACTAACTACAACTGCACACTCGTATCTTTTATTCTTTACTAACCGAGGCAAGGTTTATCGTCTTAAGGCATACCAAGTGCCAATGATGGAACGCACAGCTCGTGGGACTGCAGTGGTCAATTTGCTTCAGTTAGAACCCGACGAAGTTGTAGAAGCGGTTATCGATGCACAAGAATTTGTGGCTGACGAGTTTTTACTTTTTGTCACGCGCAACGGGGTTGTTAAGAAGACGGCTTTTTCGGAATATGACAAGAACCGAACTAATGGACTCATAGCAATAAATCTTCGTGATCGAGATGAGCTGGTTCGTGTTATCCAGGTTCGAGAAGATGACGACATTGTCTTGGTAAGTAGCGCCGGGCAGGCGATTAGGTTCGCTGGAGATCAGGTTCGACCAATGGGCAGAAGCGCCGCGGGCGTCAGGGGAATGAAGCTCCGCACGGATGATGTTGTTGTCGCAGCAGCGGCAACCTCAGAAAATGATCAGCGTTATCTGTTGACTGTTACCGAAGGTGGGTATGGGAAACGAACTCCGATAGAGGCTTATCCCCGTAAGGGACGCGGAACAATGGGCGTCAAAGGAATCAAGTTAACTGAGGCACGGGGTGCAGCAGTCATCGGTGCTCGGATGGTTGAGCTTGACGATGAAGTGATCATGGTCTCGTCGGGAGGTGTACTAATTCGTACAGCCGTCTCGGAAATAGCAGAACAGCGACGCGACGCGACCGGTGTAAAGGTTATGAATGTCGGGTCCGACGAAACGGTTGCAGCACTGGCGCCCGTTACTTTGGAGCTAGACGAAATTGTTGAAACTGAAGCAGCAAACTAACTGTCGCGCCCAGCTGCGCCCCAGCCTGCCGTACACTTCGACGCGTGGCTGATTTCGATCAACCTGAATCAACTAACACGCCTGCAGATGGTGTTGATGATGAGACCTTCGCGCGCGCAGTCGGTCTAGATCAACAACAAACTGGGGATCGTGTCCGCCGAAAAAGAAAGATAGAGGGGTCCGCCTCGGCTCGATCCCTCAAGGGGCAAAAAAAGAGGACTCGAGAAAGGCCAGTCGTAAGACGTCCCCCGACTAGCGAAAAGCGCGACGATGAAAACCGAATCGAGAGATCGTCTGATAAGGAAGTTGTTCCAGTAGTTGAAACGCGAAGATCACCGGTCGTCGAAGTTCCAACGCGGAGTCAAGGCGAAGAAAATTCGGCGATATCTCTCGAAATCCAAGAACCGATTCTCTTGCCTGAAGAAGAACTTGGATGGCTGGGCAAGCGGCGGGCACGTGTCCGGCGAACGCGACGAACGATTCGACATATCGATCCGTGGTCAGTCTTGAAGGTTTCAGTTCTTTTATATGCCTGTCTATATGGAGCGACTGTAATTGCTGGTTACTTGCTATGGACTGCGGCCGTGCAGTCAGGCGTGGTATCAAATATCGAATCTTTTGTCGCTGAAGTTGGATCTTATGAGGTTTGGGAAATCAACGGCGACGAAATTTTTCGGCGGGCAACAGTCATAGGAGCGGTGCTATTCGTAGCGGGTGTGGCGTTTAATGTGCTGCTGACAATCATCTTTAATCTCATTAGTGATCTTGTTGGGGGAGTCCGGGTGACCTTATTGGAAGAAGATCAACCGCCCTCTTAAATACGAATCACGTTGGTTACGCGGCTAAAGCCCCGATACCATCGGTCACTCGTTCGGGGCTATAGCTCAGTTGGTTAGAGCGCACCCCTGATAAGGGTGAGGTCGCTGGTTCGACTCCAGCTAGCCCCACATTCCGAACAACTCTAATGACATCACTCGTGGTGCGGTTTCGAGCGGAGGTAGCTGTGCGAGTATTACGCCGGGCAATCTTGGCAATGGGAGTAGGAACAATTGTGGCTGCTATCTTGCGTCTTAGAGGCTCAGGCGGTGTCCCTCCACGCCAAGGTAAGTGGCGACAATTAAGCGGCCCGGATTTTCGCTGACGTGTCAACAGTTGCTGTTATCGGCTGTGGCGTTGTGGGTCGGCGAGTCGCGCGCCAGCTAGCCGCCTCAGGTTTGGTTGACAGATTGATTCTTGGGGCTAGACGGCCTGAACGAATTCATGGCTTTGTCCGACAATTGATCGATATAGATATTGAAGTCGTTGCCCCTGGACCTTTACCGACAGCAGACGTCACTGTGTTGGCTCAACCACCCGGGGGACATCGAGAACTTGCTGAAGAGGCACTCGGAAATGGCTCCCACGTCGTTTCACTATCTGATGCATTAAATGATGTAGAGGGACTCCTTGATCTTGATGAAATGGCTCTGAAAGCTGATCGTTCAGTAATTGTGGGTGCCGCGTTTTCTCCTGGTTTAAGTTGTTTACTTGCACGTCACGGCGGAAAACAGTTTGATCGCGTCGATGAAATACATGTTGCCCGCATGGGCACAGGTGGACCCTCATGTCAGCGGCAACTGCACCGTGCAAGAACGCAAGAAGCAGTTGAGTGGCGTGACAGCAGTTGGGTAAAACGACCGAGCGGTACCGGTCGTGAACTTGTCTGGTTCCCTGATCCGCTTGGAGCGAGCGACTGTTATCGAGCTGCGCTCGTAGATCCGTTTCTCTTAGCTGCAAGTTTTCCACAAGCCGAGCGAATTACAGCCAAGGTTGCAGCTACCAGACGCGATCGACTGACCGCGTGGTTACCTATGTTGCGACGTCCTCACGACGACGGAGGGCCAGGCGCAGTGCGTATTGAAATACGTGGTGCCCGAGGTTCAGTGCAAACTACAGAGGTGTTGGGCGCGATAGACCACCCTTCCTCTGCTGCAGCGGCGGTTGCGGCTATTGCAGCAGAATGGTCGGTTTTGGGTGTCCTGCCGCAAGGATCTTGGAGTCTAGGAATGCTAGATAACCCTCTTCCCTGGCTCCAAGAACTCGAGAATCGAGGAATCTCGGGTGCTATATACGAGGGAATTTCGAGCACCTAGTTGTGAATCGGGATCAAGAAATTTTTTACCGAGATGGTGAAGTTTTAGTACTAGGCGAAGACCGTACCCTTGGGTTAACTAGAGGAAGCTGATGTTTGCTGCAATCTCAAGCCCGTCGACAAACTCCATACAAATAGGCGCCCTTGAATTGCGTGCTTATGGACTAATGATCGCTCTTGGGGCATTGGTTGCGGTCTGGATAAGTAGCCGTAGATATGAAGACGCTGGTGGTGACCCTGCGGTAGTGCACCGGATGGCTACTTGGGCGATTCCTGCAGGAATAGTAGGAGGACGTCTTTATCACGTAGCCACCGACTTCAGCCGGTTTGAAGGACAGTGGATGGAGATACCTAAAGTCTGGAAAGGCGGACTTGGTATCTGGGGAGCGGTCGCCGCCGCAACACTTACCGGATGGTGGATAGTTCGAAGAGACGGTGGTGATGTTCCTGCAATGTTTGATGCTACGGCTGTTGGGATTCCGATTGCTCAGGCAATCGGCCGACTTGGAAATTGGTTTAATCAAGAATTGTTTGGGAGACCAACCGAGTTGCCATGGGGGCTGAAAATAGACATCAAACATCGTCCCCTCGAGTACGTTGAGTCGGAAACTTTTCATCCAACGTTCTTGTATGAGGGTCTTTGGAATCTAGGTGTCGCTGGATTCGTTGCAATCTTGGTTCCTAAGTTATTTCCTCAGTTAAAGAAGGGTTATAGCTGGGCAATTTATGTAGCGGGATACACACTTGGCAGATTGTGGGTCGAGTTACTGCGGGCCGATGAAGCTACAGAAGTCTTTGGAGTTCGGGTCAATGTTTGGACTTCGCTTGTTGTATTGCTTATAGCAACAGGAATTGTGGCGAAAGGTCTTCAAAATGAACCGGCTGATGGTCATCGAAATTCATCGCAAAGTGTTCCACACTGAAGTGGGAGGCCCCATAACGGCCGAATCACCTTGACTCATAGAGATGGCCCACAATGCGGATAGTAATAACCGGTTACGGAGTAGATATTCCTGAGTCCCCCTTACGTTCACAGATAGCTGAACCTCTCAGATTCTTAGGACATGAAGTTGTAGCAGTTGCACCGACAAGTGCGGCAATCAAATGGAGCTTAAATCGTTACTGCCCTGAAATGCTGATTGTTGTCCCGGCCGCCGGCGTTCCAGACAGGGGTGAAATCCGCGCGATGACAACGGCTTCAGAAACCGTTGCGGTTTGTTTACACACGGGTCCATCGCTGGAGGGAGCGGCAACGGATTTAAGTTTTCTTGATGATGACTTGCGGGAATACGACTTGGTTGTGGTTCCAGATCTTCAGACCTTCGAAGAGTATAAAAATCTAGGAACATACAGGCTTTCATTGCTAGAACCAGCGGTCCATCCGCCATCCCTGATGAATTTTGTTCCCTCTGAGCGGCGAGGGATTGTTGTGGTGGGCGAACCGGACCCGGGAAATATTGATGTAGTTCTGAGTATTGAGCACCTTGAAGACGTCATTGTAATGGGAGAGGGATGGTCCCAATTACCTCTCGAAGTTTCAACTGTTGAGAACCTACCTCTGTTAGAACGTGCAACGTTATTCGCGGGGGCGCACTTCTTAGTTGAATTGCCAGCCTGCTTGGCGCATCAATCAGAAGTGAAGAAATCGACTTTCGAACTCGGTCTTTCTCCGTCTGTATATGAAGCGGCAGTTGTGGGAACACCTTCTCTAGTTCAAGCTCGAGCTGCAGTTCAGCACGTCCTGGTTCCGCAACAAGAGATCGTTACATTCCAGTTAACTGACGACCTAGGGCAACTGATTCCCCTACTCCTCGCTGATCACCAAGAAACGTCCAAAATTGGAGAAGCGGCGTGGTCGCGGGTGATCTCTGACCATACTTGGGTTCAACGATGGCGTTCCTTTATGGAGCCGTGGGTCGATGAGGTTAGTGTCGATAAAGCTGAGGAAGTTAGATATGCCGGCGAGGTTGAGATGTTGAGTCAAGCTGGGTAGTTGGCACCGGTGTTTCACCGATTTGTCATGAGCTCCATGAAGCGTTCTGGCGAAATATTTCCTCCGGACAAAATGACTCCAACTCGATCGCCAATTGGTTCTACCGCCCCTGATAACAGAGCTGCCAAAGCGCTTGCTCCGCTTGGTTCAACCACCTGGCGTTGATATCGAAATAAATAGTCCATTGCGTCGAGGATTTGGTGATCACTAACAGTCACGATGTGCTCTACATGTTGCTGCATAACGTCGAAAGTGTGGATACCAGGCGAGGTGGTTTGTTGCCCGTCGGCAATGGTGTCAGGAACTTCGATTTCAACGATCTTCCCAGCGTTAAGGGACAACTGAACATCGTTACCTAATTGTGGTTCGACGCCGACAACCTGACAGTTTGGGTTTTCTCGATGTGCCGCCAACGCACTTCCAGAGATCAGTCCGCCACCCCCAACCGAAACAATTAATTGATCTAACGGCCCCGAGTCTTCAAACAATTCTTGGACGCAAGTTGATTGTCCCGCAATCACATCGGGGTGATCAAATGGTGGGACTAAGGTCAGATGTCTTTCGCGCAGTATTTCATTGGCAATGTCCTCTCGCCGTTGTGTGTAACGATCGTAATTAATCACTTCCGCGCCGTAGCTTTCGGTTGCATTGCGTTTCGATTGCGGGGCGTCACTAGGCATCACAATCGTTGCTGGAATCTCAAATAGTTGAGCAGCACGAGCAAGTGCTTGGGCATGGTTACCGGAAGAATAAGAGATGACGCCCTTGTGGCGAACAGAGCTCGGGATTGCGGCAATTGCATTAAAGGCGCCTCGAAATTTAAACGCACCGGTCCGTTGAAGATGTTCAGCTTTTAAATGAATTTCAGCACCAAGATGCTCATCTAACAATCGCGAACGCAGTACTGGTGTACGTCTGACGACACCAGCTAGTCGGGCTGAGGCTGCATCGAGGTCTATTTCAGCAGACACTCAAATCTCCAGCGCAAGATTTCAAGAAAAGCAATCGAATAGTTCCTGTATGGCGTGCATTTGTCCGCCGCTAGTACTGGATGGAACGAGAATTGGAGTTTTGCAACCTTGATCGAACCATTCTTCTACGCCTTGACGGACTTCGTCTTGGGACCCATAAAGAGTTGCATTGGAAAGCCACTTATCAGACATGCATGTCAAGACACGGTCACGGTCGCCCGCTTCCAGAGCAGCTTCTATACCTTCCATCTCCTCGGTGTAGCCGGCCTGTTTCCAATAGTTTCGGTAGTTGGGTAGCGCTACATAACCCTGTAGGGTCTTTCGGTTTCTCTGAGCACCTGCGTTTCGATCGTCATCGATCACTGTTGGAATCATGTTGCCAATAAAAAAATCGCTTCCCTGAACGTCCTCAGGTATGTCAGCAACTGAATTGTTGAAGTCGTTTCGACTGGCATTGGCCCAGACGGCGCCGGCGCTGATTTCAACTGAAAGTTCAACCATCTTTCGTCTCAAAGTGGCTAAAACAATTGGAGGTAGTTCGCCGTGATGTTCGGCTGCCCGCTCCATAGCTGCAACGTAATCTCGGATATCGCTTAGAGGCTTGCCAGGAGTGATTCCTAAACGTTGATGAACTGGACCGTGAGTTACGCCTAGTCCTAAGCGGAATCGGCCGTTGCTTATTTCATGAATAAAAGCGGCTGTTGCAGCGAGGTCTTCTGGGTTTCTGAAATAAATCGGTTGGACTGATGTACCGAAAGTGATTTCGTTAGTTGCCGAGGCGATCGCTTGGCACAGCGCTACGCAGTCCCCCATGGAGGGGCAGTAAATGCCTGTAAAGCCTCGACGCTCGATTTCGGCGGCTACATCGAGCGTTTGTTGACGTCGGCCATTAACGGCGGCCAACGAAATAGCGGGCATATTCATTAGGTGTCCCTCCTGAAGAGATTCGCATAGTTATAGCGAGTTTCAATACCTTGATCATGCCCGCAAAATCGATTGTTTGCTTGAGTCGTAGTCTGGGTGTTAGTTCGGTACCCTCTGAGAGTTATTGGGGCTGTAGCTCAGTTGGCTAGAGCACCTGCTTTGCAAGCAGGGGGTCGTCGGTTCGATTCCGATCAGCTCCACAAACAAAA
>Ga0066825_10000231_pt1 | contig 18992 bp, 16 predicted proteins | sample ETNtaG_6_FD_65608 | JGI IMG/M metagenome (GOLD analysis project Ga0066825, IMG submission 65608) | Marine microbial and viral communities from oxygen minimum zone, Eastern Pacific Ocean - ETNP201306SV45 | ecosystem: Environmental > Aquatic > Marine > Oceanic | place: Pacific Ocean: Eastern...
AAATATATTATATCCCCAACAAAAAATTCACATTTTTTACAAGAATATAAATAAGATAAATTCTGCGATTTCAATATATAAATAGAATTGATTTTCTTTGTTACTTCAAATTGGGCGCTAATAGTTGTAAAAAACTTTACCTTTCCCAGCGAAGAAATGTTTTTGGAATAAGCAACTTGTATACCAAAGAAATATATTAGAACTAATATAGGGTATTTATACATCGAGGGAAATCAAGATGTATATAATTATATCATTTAAACCTCAAGCTTTAATTTTTTTCAAGACACATAAAATATTGTTAAAGTAGGGCGTAGCATCATTGTCGCGTTCCCTTCTTACCTGCGAATTCCTATTACTTACATCATTTATACAACATACTAATCCTTATCTACATGACGTAAAGATGGAAATAATTTTAACGATGAGGCTATAATGAGTATAAAAATCAGTATCGCTGCTATTACAAAATAATGAAATATCGGAATATATTTTATAGTAGTTTGGTTCTTCACTGTAGTTGCCGTTAGCTTGTTTATTTCATTATAAATCTCATTAAACCTTTTCTCATTTTGGGCGTTAAAATATTTTCCTCCTGTAATTTTTGCTATTTCTTTTAACGTCACTATATCAAGTGTTACAAATGCATATTCTAGCTGGCCGTATTTGTTAATAAATGGAGCTTCTCCATTCTTACCAATTCCTATAGTGTAAATTGGTATTTGATATTTCTTAGCTAGCTTAGCTGATGTCACAGGCATAATCTTACCGGAAGTGTTTTCTCCATCAGTTAATAGTATTATAGCTCTAGAGTTCTTCTCCTTTTTATGTAATTTGTTAACTGCCATTGTTATCGCATCCCCTATAGCAGTAGCTTGCCCAGCCATTCCAATTTCTGTATTATCTAAAATATTTAACAATGTGATGTTATCAATAGTAAGAGGGCTTTCTAGATAAGCAAATTGTCCAAAAACAATAATGCCTATTCTATCTCCATTACGTTTTTTTATAAATTTCTTTACTACTTTCTTTGTAATATCTAATCTAGTTATCAGTTCATCTTCTGTAGAAAAATCAAGGGCTTCCATTGAGCCTGAAATATCTAAAAGAAGCATTATATCATAACCTATTGTATTTATTTTGTTATTTCTTTCTGTGATGTTCGGATCTGCCATAGATATGGTAAGTAATGCCCACACTAAATAAAGTGCAAAGAAGTTTAAGATAGCCTTGGTTTTTAAAGAAAATTGCCTTTTAGGAGCAAAGGTTTGTTTGAGCAGCTTCATGTTAGGAAAATAAATTACTTCCTTTTGAGTTACTTTGTTTTTTGAAATTAAAGTTATTAGTGGTAACAATAATAACAGAAAAGCTAGAGGCTTTAGAAATACTATATCCATTTCTTTATAGCCAAAATAAGTTGTTTCGTGTCTTCTGAATTACGAATAGTTTTATTCGGAGAAAAAATACTTTGTAGAATTTCACCGTTTGCTAGCCAATCGAATTTATTAGGATCATTTTCCTGTAAAAATTCTAACAAACCTATATCTGTTATATTTGCAGTATCACTTCTATTATGTGAATTAATAATTATTTTTTTTATAACATTATGTAATTGAATTACATTTATATATTGGTTTTCCATTAAATATTGAAGATCCTTTTTTGCTTTCCATTGCCATGAATTATATTTTTTATTTTGGTATTTTTTGTAAAAATAAACAGACAATATTGCTATAGATATAACAATTATTAGAAGCCAGTAACCAAGAGCTAAAGGAAAAAACGATACTTTTTCCAACTCATATATATCATATATTTTTTGTTCATCCATTTGAGTATATATTAAAAGGCATTAACGAGTTGCTTTAAAGGATCGGCATTAGTAGGAAGGTTAATTAAATTGATTTTTGGATCTTTCGACAATTCTTTAAGTAATTCTGTTTTCTTTTTAAAAAATTCTACATAGCTTTTAGAAGCTGCCTTATCACTACTATCTATATCATAATTAGCGCCATCAAAACTACAAAAACTTAGGCTTCCAATATTAGGTAAATATTCTTCACAATTATCAAATATATGACATAAATATATATTTTTTTTACGTTTTATATACTGTATTTCATTGATAATACTATTATTAATTTCATTGAAGTCACATATAATAAACGCTATGCCACTGGCTTTGTTAACTAGGTTAAATTCTTTTAGGCATCCTAGTAAATCATTTCCTAAATTCTGTGTTTTTAATGGTTGTGTTTTTGTTAAGAATTGTAATATTTCTAGCGTAATATTTTTTCTATTTTTTTGTTTAAAAGCTTTTATTTGTTTAAGATTTGTGCCAAAAAAGTAAGTACTTATCTTTTCTTTATTATATTCTGCTGCAAAGCATAATAGAGAGATTAATTCACAAGCTAAAATATATTTAAATTTTCCAAAGGTTGCAAACTGCATCTCGGGACCAACATTAGAAATTATAGCAATTTCACTTTCTTTTTCTATCTGAAATTCTTTTATGTGAGTAGTTCCTGTTCTAGCAGTTACTCTCCAATCAATACTCCTAATATCATCACCACGGTAATATTTCCTTACTTGAGAAAATTCTAGCCCTTGTCCTTTGAATTTAGTAATTAAATTACCAGATAGGCTAGCAGGGCTAGCCTTGCGTTTGTAATGTTGAATTTCTCTTACCTTAGCTTGTAATTTAACTAATTCATGCAAGGAAGGGGTGATGGTTTCTGCAGGAAAGTTATGCATTATCTATAAAGCAACCAAATTCACTATTTCTTTAATAATATCATCAGCAGACACATTATCTGCGTGAGCAGTATAATTTAGAATAATTCTATGTCTAAATACATTATAAACTACCTGTTGTATGTGGTACGGATTTACATATTCTTCAGCATGTAAATATGCAAGTGCTTGCGATGCATTGCTTAAAGCCAGAGTTGCACGTGGTGATACGCCGTGTTTAATATAATTTCTAAGATCTTTATTTAGTTTTTCCGGTGTTCTAGTAGCCATCACCAAATCAACAATATAATCTTTCAATTTATCATCAAAATATACTTTTTTTGCTTCATTTTGCATAACTTTTATCTCTGCAGGTGTTACAACTGAAGGGGTATTTACCTTTTGGAAATTCTTATTTTGTTCTAATTCTAAAATTTGTCTTTCTTCAGTTCTATTGGGGTGTCCTATATTTACATGAAGTAAAAATCTATCAAGTTGGGCTTCTGGTAAGTTGTAGGTTCCCTCCTGTTCAATAGGGTTTTGTGTAGCAATTACTAGAAATACATTGGGTAATGAATATGTTTCTTTAGCAACAGTAATTTGTTTTTCAGCCATTGCTTCTAACAAGGCCGATTGTACCTTTGCAGGAGCACGGTTAATTTCATCTGCTAAAATAATATTAGCAAATAATGGGCCTTTCGAAAATTCGAATGATCCTTCTTCCTGATTATAAATTTCTGTTCCTATTAAATCTGAAGGCAAAAGATCTGGAGTAAATTGAATCCTTTTAAATGAGGTATTAACAGATTTAGCAAGAATTTCAGCGCTTAAAGTTTTTGCAAGTCCTGGCATCCCTTCAAGTAATATATGGCCACCAGATATTAAAGCAATTAACAGGTTTTTTGATAATTCTTCTTGCCCAATAATATTTTGTTTAAAATTATTAAAGATCTTATTTACTGCAGCGTTGTTATTTTCTTTTTTTATAGCATCTAGAGTTTGCATATCACTTTTTCATTTTAATTTGCCAGTTGAAAAGCATAATAATATATGTTGTAGATATGTAAAGTGATACTACTGTCTTTAATCGTTAGAATTTATTATTTAACTTACTTCTTTACAAATAGGCTAAAAAAATATTATATTGTGCTCCACAAGATTTGTATTTTTTGGAAATATTAAGGTTAGTTCGTCTCAGGGACGTTATGAAAATTTGGTAAATTACTTGATTTTAACCGCGCCTAAATATCACAAATCTTAATCAATTAAAAACTATATGTTAGAATCACATACTCTTTTTATTGTAAAATTTATATCATTCCATACTTGGTTTGTTTTTGGAGTTATTGCATTTGCAATGATTTCTTACGCGATGGAGAGGATTTCTTTAGAACTAACATCTTTATTTACTCTTACAGCATTAATGGTTTTCTTTCATTTTTTTCCTCTTTTGGACCATGGAGGAGGCGTAATTCTAAATCCGGAAACGATATTGCTAGGCTTTGCTAATCCTGCGCTTATAACCATAGTGTCTCTCTTAATAATAGGGCAAGCTATAATTCAATCAAATGCCTTGAATGTAATTCCTGGAATTATACTAAAAATAACAAGAAATAACTCTACTTTAGCAATTGTAGTATCATTAATAATAGTAGTATTAATTAGCGCCTTTATGAATAATACGCCAGTTGTAGTAATATTTATTCCTATTTTAGCTCAGCTAGCTAAAGACTTAAATCTTTCTCCGAGTAAAGTAATGATACCATTATCATATGCTGCAATCTTAGGAGGTATGATAACTCTCATTGGGAGCAGTACAAACCTATTAGTATCTGGAACAGTGGTTAATTTAGGGTTGAATCCTATAGGATTTTTTGAGTTTTTTGTGCCAGGCATGATTATGTCTATCGTGGGGATGATTTATATAGTGTTATTCTTACCAAAAATACTACCAGATAGAGCAAAAGGAGGAGATAAATATATTGATGACCGGTCTTTTGTTACGCAAATTAACATTAGTGGTGAGTATGAGTTTTCAGGAAAAAAATTAGTAGAGGGCACATTACCCGGATTTCCAGATATAACAATTCGTTTAATTGAAAGAAAGGGAAGGGCCGTATTACCACCGTTTCAAGATGATATGATTATAAAAAAAGGAGATGTGATCGCGGTTTCTGGTACAAGAGATGCTTTATCAAGGCTAGTACGTCAACGACCAGCAATTTTTATCCGCAATTTACATATGGGAGAAAAAGTTGAGCAAGAAAATGAAGTAATAAATTTAGAAGAAGCAAATTTAGCAGAGTTGGTTGTTGCCCCCGCTTCTAGAGTAATAGGACAAACAGTAGAACAGGCCGGATTATATAGCGATTACAATTGCCCAGTAATTGGAATTCAAAGAAAAGGAAACTTGATTAAGACAAAAATTTCAAAATTAAGGCTAGTTGCAGGTGATGTGTTGTTAGTATTGGGGGAGACCGAACAATTATCTAATATAAGGAATAACAAAGATTTTATCTTAACTAGATGGTCTATGCAACCAATTAGCTCTTTATCTAGAGTGGTTAAAACTTTAGTTATATTTGCGCTTATTATTATACTGTCTGCCTTCAATATAGTACCAATTGCTATTACCTCCTTTACTGCTGCTGCACTCTTAATCTTTCTAAATTGTATTAATATTCGTCAGGCATCAAGATCCATTGATGGTAAAATTTCTTTAATGATTGTTGCTTCAATTGCAATGGGGCATGCCATGCAAGTTACAGGAGGGGCCTCTTTACTAGCAGATAATATGTTGAAAATTACCACCGGGTTATCAGAAATTGGGGTAATTGCATTCTTCTTTATATTCATTGTAATAATGACAAATATTTTAAGTAATGCAGCAACTGCAGTTTTATTTACCCCTATTGCAGCAAATTTAGCATTGAAACTAGGAGCAGATCCAAGGATTCTTATATATGGAGTGATCTTTGCATGTAATTGTTCATTTGTTACTCCTATAGGTTATCAAACTAATTTATTGGTAATGTCTCCTGGAAAATATAAGTTTTTGGATTTTGTGAAGGGAGGAATACCGTTAGCACTGATAATGTGTTTTACATATACAATGTTAATTATTTATTATTTCCAATAATTAATTCTCCAGTTGATAAATAAAAAATCATGATTCAAATAGGAAAGCATAAATTAACATCTAACGTGCTATTAGCTCCAATGTCTGGCGTAACAGACATCCCATTTCGTCGTATAGTTAAAAAATTCGGAGCAGGGTTAGTAGTATCTGAGATGATAGCTAGTAGAGCAATGATCATCCAGACTAAACAATCAATGCGTAAATCCTTAGTAGAAAAGGATAAAAATAATCCATCAGTAGTTCAGCTTGCTGGGTGTGACCCAGAAGTGATGGCTGAAGCGGCAAAAATGAATGAAGATTTAGGAGCTGATATAATAGATATTAATTTTGGGTGTCCCGTAAAAAAAGTCGTAGGAGGGAATGCGGGGTCTGCATTAATGAAAAATAAAGAATTGGCAGAAAAGATTCTTATTTCTACAGTAAATTCTGTAAAAATACCGGTCACACTAAAAATGAGAATGGGGTGGGACCATAATTCTTTAAATGCAGTAGAATTTGCTAAAATGGCAGAAGAAATTGGTATCAAAATGATTACCGTACATGGAAGAACTAGGTGCCAAATGTATAATGGAAAAGCAGATTGGGAGTTTATTAATTCTGTAAAGCAATCTGTAGATATTCCGGTAATTGCAAATGGAGATATTAAATCTTTTGAAGATGCTAAAGAGGCTCTAAAAAAATCTAGTGCAGATGGTATAATGGTAGGAAGGGCATCATATGGACGCCCATGGTTAATTAATCAAATAGACCACTACCTAAAAACTGGTGAGATAAAAGCAGACCCATCAAGTGAAGAAAAAAAGGAAATAATCAGAAGACATCTAGAAGACATAATAGATTATTACGGAGAGTTTACAGGTGTAAGAATGGCTAGAAAACATTTAGGGTGGTATAGTAAAGGAATAGACAGCTCAGCTGAATTTCGTATGAATGTTAATAAATCTAACACGGCAAAAGAACTAAATCAACTTATAAGGGAATTTTTTAACTAAAAGCTTTACAAATAAAACCACTGCAATATTCGTCTATGCTTCGTATACACTTAAAATAGGTATTGAATATGTCTAATTCTAATCAAAAAGCGGTTGTGACACCGGAAATCCAAAAACAACTAGATGCATTAGAAAAAATAAAAGATAATCATTCGTTTTGGGATAATAAATTATTTAAAGCATGTAAGGAAGGTACTCTAAGTAAAGAGAACTGGCATTATATTTTTTCGCAATATTATTATTATAATAAGCATTTCACCAGATACATTACAGCAACAATGACTAATTGCGAAAATGACTATTATAGAGCATGTTTATCAGAAAATCTTTGGGAAGAAGCTGGAGGAGCTAAACCAGAAGATCGCCATGCTGAAATGTTTAGAAAGTTTTTAGTAAATACTCTAAATATTGATCTAGATGACATTCATTACCAAGATTTCACTCTAAGATTTGCAGAGCAATATTTAACTTTATGTAAAGAAAATGATGCAATGTATGGAAGTGCATTTTTATCTTTAGGTACAGAAGGAATGGTTGCGCGTTTATACAGTATAATGATAGAAGGTATGGAAAAATCAGGAATAGATTCTGAAGAATTAGGGTTTTTCCATCTTCATTGTGAGTGTGATGATGAACATGCATTAACTTTAGCAGAAATGATGGCATCTTATGCTGATCACCCTCACTGGTTTGCTACTTGTGAAAAGGCTTTAGATGATGCTTTAACTTTAAGAACCAGATTTTTTAACAATTTAATTGAAACTATATGGTTGCAAGGAGTTGAGCCAATTGCAAATAACGTAATTGAAAGCAAGTCTACATTAAATGAAAATTCTGTGGTTAAAATAGCTAATAATGAAGGTGAGCAACTATATAGAAACCAAGACAATGTTAAAAATATAGATTTTAATGTTACTAGATTACCAGTGACATCAGAAGTGTTAGATCCTAGAATCAATGTGATTCAAGCGGGTAAAAATACAGAAAACCACAAACACGGACATGAAACAGTAATCTATATATTAGATGGTTCAGGAGAATTCGTTATAGATAACGTAAAAAAGACTTTTGAATCAGGAGATTTAATCTTTGTACCGAGGTGGAGCACTCACCAAACGTTTAATACGGGTAGTACACCATTAAAATTTTTAGCAGTAACTGATTATAAGTTAGCAACAAAGTTCATCGGAAATTTTGAAACTAGTTATAGGGATAATAAAGAATCGGCTGAAAATATTAATGCTGATGCAAAGATTGCATAGTTTTTTACTTATAAAAACGTTAAAAAAATTAAGCAGGGCATTTGCCCTGCTTTTTTTTAGTTTCATTTAAGAATAGTTTAAGTAGTCTATATGAATCTGTTTTATAGGTATTATGTTTATAAAAAATATTAGTACTAAGCATCTAGCTATTATACTAACCTTTTTAATTATTGTTATTATTATAATGTTTTCGTCCAATTTATTAAAAAGTACTTCAACTACTGAATCAAAGATTAACGTAGAAAAAATTGTTTTAGATAATGGTATGGAAGCGCTTATCATACCAAATAATAGGGTTCCAGCAGTTATGCATATGGTGTGGTATAAGGTAGGTGGAATAGACGAAAAAGAGGGTAAAACAGGCCTGGCTCATTATCTAGAGCATTTGATGTTTCATGGAACCGAAAAATATCCAAGAGATGAAATAGATAGACAGGTTTCATCGTTTGGAGGGTCGCATAATGCTTTTACCTCATATGATTTTACTGCTTATTATCAAAATATTCCTAAGGAGTATCTTGAACAGGTAATGAGTATGGAGTCTGACCGGATGAGAGGGCTTAAGTTAGAAAAACAAGCTGCAGAAGTAGAAAGGGATATAGTTTTAGAAGAAAGGCTGTTAAGAAGAGATAATTCTCCCAAATCGATATTGGGAGAAAAGGTAAGGGAAGCGTTATTTGGAAAAGAACATCCATATGGTAGACCATTAATAGGTTATGAAGATGATATTGCAAAATTAACTTTTAATGATGCCGTCAAATTTTATAATAATTATTACTATCCAAACAATGCGGTATTAGTGTTAGCAGGTGATGTTACAAAAGAAGAGGTAATGCCTCTAATAGATAAATATTATTCAGTTATACCATCAGGGCCTGAGTTAGAACCTACAATGGCCAAAAGAGTACAAACAATTAAAGAAAAGCAGGTAAAACATTATGATAAAAACACTACCAATATATCGTTAAAATTTTCATATTTAGCGCCTGATTTATTATCAGAAGATAAAGAATATTGTTATTCGTTATCTGTATTATCCTATTTGTTAGCGGGGGGACAGAACTCTATCTTGTACAAGAGATTAGTAAATAATGAAGATCTAGCAGTTAGTGTATCATCTTCATATAGTAGTATGTCTAGGGGACAAAGTAGCTTTTCTATCAATGTTACTTTAAAAGATCCTAAGAATGAGGAAAAAGTAAAAGAGATAATGGACGAAGAGTTAGATAAGCTAAAACAAGGAAAAATTAAGAAGAAAGAGCTATCAATTGCAAAAAAGCTATTTTTGATTGAAACAATATATAGTAAAGAATCATATAAATCTTTAGCATACATATTATCAATGAATTATACCACCGGTATTTCTATAGAAGAGGTGTTGGAGTGGGATGACAACATATTATCGGTAAGTGTATCTGATATCAAAGATGCTGCTACTTATGTATTTCAAAAGGAAAAATTTGTATTAGGGTACCTAATCCCAGAAAAACTTAAAGAAAAGAGTAATTAATAAAATACTAAATAATGTCTAAAAATAAAATTTCATATGAAGATTCAGGAGTTAGCATTGATACTGGCAATCAATTAGTTGATGTGATTAAGACTCATGTAAATTCTACTAACCGCCCTGGTGTAATGGGAAGCATAGGGGGGTTCGGAGGATTATTTGATTTGAAGGCATGTAATTATAAAGATCCAATTTTGGTATCAGCTACCGATGGAGTAGGAACGAAACTAAAAATAGCAATAGAGCTGAATGACTATAAGAGTGTAGGTCAAGATTTAGTTGCCATGTGTGTAAATGATCTGGTAGTGCAAGGTGCTGAACCGATATTCTTTTTAGATTATTATGCATGTAGTAAGCTCAATATTTCGCAAGCAAGTCAGGTTGTTGAGTCCATATCCAAAGCGTGTAAATTGGCTAATTGCGCATTAATTGGAGGAGAAACAGCCGAAATGCCAGGCATGTATAATAATAATGACATTGATTTAGCGGGTTTTTCTATAGGTGTAGTGGAAAGAGAAAATATTTTACCAAATAAGGAGGCAATAGAAGAAGGAGACATTATCCTGTCTATTCCTTCTTCAGGTGTACACTCTAATGGTTTTTCTTTAGTGCGTAAAATAATGTCTGCAAATAATTTGAAATATACAGATATTTCGGAATTTAATAAGGATAAAACATATGCTGAGGCATTTCTAACTCCAACTGAAATCTATGTAAGAGGGTGTTTGGAATTACATAAAAAAAAATTAGTAAAGGCACTATGTCACATTACAGGAGGGGGAATAGTAGAAAATTTACCACGTATTTTGCCAAAAGAATTGGGTTTTGATATAAATTATGGATCAATTCAGCTTCCAGAAATATTTCAGTGGTTAAAGACTAAGTCTAGTCTAGATAATGAAGAAATGTTTAAAGTTTTTAATTGCGGGATAGGTATGACAATAATAGCAAATTCAGATAATAAAGAGCAAATATGCAACATATTATCAAAACATGGATATCATGATGTTACTGAAATCGGAAAAGTGATAAAAAAGATATAAGTCATTACTGCAATACTTAATAGCAATTATTATTTTTAGATATTTTATTTGACGCCAACAAAAAAAATCTTTAACTTACTCGTGTCATTGCCCAGGATAGAAGGTTTTAGCTCTCGGTCATGGCAGTTTAATTTTATAAATTTAGGTGTAAAAATGTCACAAATCACTTTGGCTGAATATATTTGGATAGATGGTACAAAGCCAGTTCCGTTAATTAGGTCTAAATCAAGAGTAGTAAAACTTAATAGCAATCCCGAAATTGACTCTTTTCCTGAATGGAGTTTTGATGGGTCATCAACTAATCAAGCTGAGGGTAATGATTCAGATTGTATTTTAAAGCCAGTTAGCTTTGTTAAAGATCCTATTAGAGCAGGAGAAAATTATTTGGTTTTATGTGAGGTTTTTAATGCTGACTACACTGAGCATAGTAGTAATACAAGAAGTACACTAAGAAAATATCTAGAACAAGGAGGAGAAAAAGAAGATCCATGGATTGGGTTTGAACAAGAGTATACCCTATATTATAAAGGAAAACCTCTAGGGTGGCCAGATAATGGGTATCCAGCACCGCAAGGTCCATATTATTGTGGTGTAGGAGCTGAGCAGGTCAGTGGTAGAGACATAGTTGAAGCTCATGCCAGAGCGTGTTTGGATGCTGGTATAATGCTTTATGGTATTAATGCTGAAGTGATGCTAGGGCAATGGGAATATCAAGTAGGGTATAGAGGTATCGAAGAAGAAAAAGCGGATACCCTAACTGTAAGCGACCATGCATGGTTAGCAAGGTGGTTGTTATATCGTATAGCAGAAGAGGCTGACATTGAAGTTAGTATTGATAATAAGCCAGTAAAAGGAAGTTGGAATGGTGCAGGAATGCATACAAATTTTTCGACAAATTCTACTAGAAAAGAAGGTAGTGGGATTGGTGCAATCCATGAAGCAATTAAGACATTGGAAAAGTGTCATGATGAACATATAACAGTTTATGGTCATTTACTTGAAGAAAGATTAACTGGAGAATACGAAACATCTCACATCGGAGATTTTTCTTCAGGATCTGCTGATCGAGGTTGTTCTATTAGGATACCAAAGCCTGTTGAGTTAAAAGGTTGTGGCTATTTTGAAGATCGCCGTCCGGGAGCCAATAGTGATCCATATGAAGTGGCAGCAATGTTAGTTAAAAATGTTTGTTTAAACAAAGAAGGCATAAAAGTAGCTTGAATTTTAAGAAGGGCACATTCTTTAAAGAATATGCTCTTCTTTTATCAAATAGGTTGTCAGAGATAGCTTCGGTTTCGTTCTGTTCAATTAACAGTTGGTTGTTTTTGAATAATTAAATAGTAATTAATGTTATGAATATTGCGATTTTTGTTTCTGGTAAAGGTAGCAATATGGAAGCAATAATAAATGCTTCCAAAGCTGGTGTAATAGATGCTAAGGTAGTGCTTGTATTATCAAACAATCCTGATGCAAGGGCGGTAGTGATTGCTAAACAGCATGAAATAGATGTTTGTGTCATTAACCATAAATTCTACCCTACAAGGGAGGAATATGATAAGGTGATATTAAAAAATTTAGCCTTGTATGATATTGATCTTATTTGTTTGGCGGGGTTTATGAGAATTCTAACACCATATTTTATTGACAACTGCACTTCTCCCATAATAAATATCCATCCTTCCTTATTACCAGATTTTAAAGGAGCTAATGCCGTAGAGGATGCTTATAATGCTGGGGTTAAAACTACTGGTTGTACAGTACATTATGTCACCGAAGAAGTTGATTCGGGGGAGGTAATTGCACAAAAATCTCTTGAAATTGATTACAATGTCAGCGTAGAAGCATTAAAGTTAAGAATTCATGAAATTGAACACCAAGCTTATATAGAAGCTATTCAAAAGTTAACTCAAAAAAATATTAGTATAAATTAGACTCTAGCAATTATAGTGCCTATAGACTTACGTGCTTCAATTAGGCTATGAGCTTTTGGTATTTCATTAAAATTGATGGTTTTAAAAACAGGTCGTATATTTTTATCCTTAATATTCTTGTATAAAGCTTCGGCAGATAAAATTAGTTCCATTCTATTGCTTTTATATACTGATAAATTAGGTTTTGTATAAAAAAGACATTTTTCCCATAATTTTGTGACATCAAGATTGTCAATTATTCCTGTAGTATCGCCATAATTGACTAATAACCCCAAGGTTGACAATGTTTGAGTGTTCTTTTCAAAGGCGTTTTTCCCGTAACAATCGTAAATAACGTTAACTCCCGTATTTTTTGTGATTTCTGCCACTCTTTTAGCTAGGTCTTCAGTTTCATGATTAATGACAAATTTACAACCGTAGCTTTTAGCAGCACTTATTTTTGCATCATTTCCTACTACGCCTATAACAAATACTCCTAAGCTGCTAAGCCACTGGCACAATATATGCCCAATAGATCCTGCTGCTCCATTTACTAAAACTATATTTTTTTCTCTAACCCAATAAGCTCTATACATAAGATAGTGGGCTGTAAGTCCTGGTACATATGTTGCGCAAGCAATATCTTCTGGAATTCCATCTGGAATTCCAATTAAGCAGTTTTCATTAATATTTACTTCTTCGCTGTATGATCCTATGAAGTTAGTTCCATATACTACTTTTTCGCCTGCCTTAAACTCTTTTACATTAGTTCCAACTTTTAATATGGTTCCAGCCCCACTGATGCCAATAATTTTAGGTAGTTTAGATAGGCTGTACGTACCATTACGATGATGAATATCCATATGAGAGACAGCAACATAAGAGTTTTTTACTCTAACCTCGTTTGCAGCAGGATCAGCTAAATTAAGTTTTACAGCCTTTAAGTTATCTGGCTTACCTGTGTTTTTAAGTAAAAAAGCTCTTGTCATAAACTTTGTATTTTAAATGATATAGCATATTTGGCATTTTATTCGCCGGCTTTTCTATTAATAATTGGTAATTGAATAATATCAAGGTTAAATTTAGCAGCTTATATCATAGAGAAATTATCACCCTTTTTCTTCCCATTATGCTTAGAAGTATGGATGTACAAAAATCAAAGGTTTCCGCAATTATTGCTGCAGGTTTATAGTAAGAAAATTATATTCTTCCTTTCTTCTAAAACTATAATTTTTACAAAGACTTGTTATTACGGGATTTATAGGATATTTATAGCGAACCTACATATGAATAAAAGGTTTATCATAGTTTACTACATTTATGACTAGTGGAAATTCAAAAAACTCTATTATTATTGCTGTACCAAAGGGACGAATATTAAAGGAATTACTTCCATTGATGGGGCTCTGGAAAGTAACAATGGAAGATGAGTTCTTTAACGAAAACACTAGAAAGTTAATATTTTCTACCAATCAAGAATATATAAAAATCATCAAATGCCGTAGTTTTGACGTGGCCACTTTTGTATCATATGGCGTTGCAGACATAGGAGTATGTGGATTAGATGTAATAAAAGAGTTTTCTTATAACAATATATATAATTTATTAGATTTAAATATAGGAAAATGTAGGCTGAGCATCGCAGGAAGTAAAAAGATTGATTACGCTAAACAGAACATCACTGTAGCGACAAAATATCCAAATTTAACCAAAAACTACTTTAGCAATAGAGGAATTCAAACAGAGACAATAAAATTAAACGGAGCTATTGAGATAGCTGCAAATCTTAATTTATGCGATTATATTGTTGACTTAGTTAGTACAGGAAATACATTAAAGGCAAATAACTTACTCGAATTGGAGTCTATTTTTAATGTTTCTTCTCAAATGATTATAAATAAATCCAGTATGGTCATTCATAATGATTTTATAAATAAGTTTATAGAAAATATAAATCAATAGAAAAACTAATCACCTGAGGGTGGTGATAGTAACTAGATAATGGAAAGCAGGATGTCTAAAATAATTCATATCAATAATCTTCAAAATTACAGTATACTTAGCGCTCATAATTCGAATAATGGAGATATACAAAACGATGTTACTAAAATAATCAATGATATAAGGAAGCAGGGAGATAAGGCTTTATTTGATTATACAAAAAAATTTGATCACCTAGATCTAGATGAAAATAATATTGCCTTTTCTCAAACAGAGATAAACCAAGCATATAATGATACCCCACAAGAGTTGATAGATGTAATTCAATTATCTTATGATAGGGTGAGACAATATCATGAAAAACAATTTCCTCAGGATCATTTACAAAAAGATGATCAAGGCATTATTACAGGATGGAAGTGGTACCCTATAGATTCCGTAGGTGTATATGTACCAGGAGGTTTGGCATCATATCCTAGCTCTGTAGTAATGACGGCCACAATTGCAAAGGTAGCCGGAGTAAAAGAAGTTATTATGACGATGCCATGCCCTAACGGAAATTATAATCCAGCTGCAATTGCAGCGGCTAAAATAGTAGGTATAGAAAAAATTTATAAAGTTGGAGGCAGTCAGGCTGTTGCAGCACTTGCATATGGTACTAGATCAATTCCCAAAGTATGTAAAATAGTTGGGCCGGGCAATGCATATGTGGCTGAGGCAAAAAAACAAGTCTTCGGAACAGTAGGAATAGACTCTATCGCTGGTCCATCAGAAATATTGGTCATAGCAGATAAGAATGCCAATCCAGAGTGGGTCGCATATGACTTGTTGTCGCAAGCAGAGCATGACAGTAATGCTAGATCGATATTAATTACGGATTCTAAAATTTTAGCGCAAAATGTTGAGAGTCAAATATCTAATATTCTACCTAAATTACAAAGAAATGAAATAGCAACAAAAAGTTGGGATAATAATGGTCAAATTATTTTGGTTGAATCGTTATTAGACCAGGGAGTAATGCTTGCTAACAATATAGCGCCAGAACATTTAGAGCTAATAGTAGAAAATCCAGATAATTACGTAAAAAAAATTAATAATGCAGGTGCAATTTTTATTGGACCATACAGCACAGAAGCAATAGGGGATTATATAGCGGGGCCAAGCCACGTGCTACCAACTCATGGTACAGCAAAATTTTCTTCAGCTCTGTCTATCTATGATTTTTTGCGCAAAAGTTCAATCATCAAGTGTGATAAAGAATCTTTTAATCATATAGCAGATAAGACTATTTTATTTGCCAGTTCTGAAGGTTTAGAATGCCATGCAAAAGCAATTAAAGTTAGAAAATAATGTCAAAGATGGCTTTTTATTAATTAATAAAGAAGCAGGCTGTACATCATTTGATATAGTAAAAAAAATTAATAAATTAACTAACCTGAAGGCCGGTCACTGTGGAACTTTGGATCCATTCGCAGAAGGGTTACTAATTCTAGCAATAGGTAAAGCAACAAGATGTATAGAATATTTGCTTAATCAAGATAAGAGGTATATTTTTGAAATATCTTGGGGAGAAGATACAGATAGCCATGATCTAACTGGTAATATTATAAAGGAGTCACAAGGGATACCTGGGGAAGAAGAGGTAAAAGAGGCAATGAAGTCTTTCTATGGCAAGGTTAATCAAGTGCCTCCTATATTTTCCGCAATAAAAATAAATGGAAAAAGGGCATATAAATATGCAAGAGAAAATAAGGAGATAGAGCTCAAAGAAAGAGAAATAAATATATTTGATTTTAAGCTTCTGAGTCATTCAAACAGTAGTTCTAAATTCAAAATATTCTGTAGTAAAGGTACTTATATCAGGTCCATAGTAAGGGATCTATGTAATAAGCTTAACAAATGTGGTCATACTTCATATTTAAAAAGAATATCAATTGCCGATTTTTCTGTAGAAAATAGCATCTCAATAAAAGAATTGGAAAATTCTATATTATCAGGAACATTACGTGAAAATATAATAACTATTGATCAGATCCTATATTTCCTAGATAGTTTTGAAGTGTCTTATGATTTATATAGTCGCCTAAGATTGGGATGTAAAATATCAATAAAAAATTTGCCTTTTTCAAAAGAAAGTATTATAAAACTCAAATTCAATAAGCAATTTTTTGGTATAGCAAAATATAGTATTGAAAAAGAAGGGGCGATATTGCGTCCAAAAAAAATCTTTGTTAACTAAAATATAATACAGAATAAATACGTAAAATTATGTCAATTGATAGTGCAAAAAAAACAGAGCTAATAAAAAAACATGCTGTAAAGGAAGGGGATACAGGTTCTCCAGAAGTTCAATGTGCAATTCTAACTACAAGAATAGCAAATTTAACAAAACATTTCCAAACACATAAGAAAGATTTTAATTCTCGTAGAGGGTTATTAGTGCTTATAGGAAGAAGAAAGCGTTTGCTTAATTTTCTTCGCAAAAAAGATGAGAGTCGTTATGTAAAATTAATAAAGAATCTAGGAGTTAGAAAGTAATTAAATATGTTTAAAATTGTAAAAAAAGAAATCGAATGGGCAGGTAAAACTTTAACATTAGAAACAGGTAGGGTGGCAAGGCAATCTAATGGCTCGATCCTGATAAAATATGGAGAAACAACAGTATTATGTACGGCAACAGCAGCAAGTAAGCCAAAGCCTGGATTAGATTTCTTTCCATTGACAGTTAATTACATAGAAAAAACATATGCCGCAGGAAAAATTCCTGGAGGATTCTTTAAAAGAGAAGGAAGAAATTCAGAAAAAGAAACACTAACATCACGTCTAATAGATAGGCCAATCAGGCCAATGTTCCCAGAAGGGTACAAAAATGAAACTCAAGTAGTTTGTACAGTATTATCATTTGATAAAGAAAATGACGCAGATATTATATCTTTAATAGGTGCTAGCGCTGCTTTAGCTATATCTGAGGCACCATTTCAAGGTCCTATTGCTGCAAGTAGAGTAGGTATAATTGATGGAAATGTAGTAATTAATCCAACATTGGAGCAATTGGCAGAGTCCGAACTGAATTTAGTAGTTGCAGGAACCGAAGATTCTGTATTGATGGTAGAGTCTGAAGCAAATGAGCTAACAGAAGAGCAAATGCTAGATGCTGTAAAACAAGGACAAGAGTCTTTTAAACCAGTAATTGACTTGATTAATCAATTAACCGAAGAAGCTGGCAAGCCTAAATGGGAAGTAGAAGATACATTCGATGAAAAGCTATATGATAGCATATCAAAAGAATTTAAAGATAATTTTGTGTCAGCATATCAAATTACTGAAAAATTGGATAGACAAGATAAAGTAAATGAGATTAAAGATGAAATTACTGAAAAATATCTAACAGAAGAGCAAGAAGAGGCAAAGATATTGCTAGTAGAACAAATTGTTAAAAAGCTAGAAAAATCAGTAGTAAGAGACAAAGTTTTTAATAATGAGCGTATTGATAATAGAAAGCTTGATGAAGTTAGGCCTATTGTTTCAGAAGTTGGAGTGTTACCAAGAGTTCATGGTTCAGCATTATTCACCAGAGGGGAAACTCAGGCTTTAGGGGTGGTAACTTTGGGGTCATCAGATGATGAGCAAATCATTGATGATTTAGAGGGCAATTACAAAGAGAGGTTTTTGCTACATTATAATTTCCCTCCATATTCAGTTGGAGAAGTAGGAATGCTTAGAGCTCCTGGTAGAAGGGAAATAGGGCATGGGAAATTAGCTAAAAGAGCTTTATTATCTAGTATTCCAGATAAATCAGAATTTCCTTATACTATTAGAATAGTATCAGAAATCACTGAGTCTAATGGTTCTTCTTCAATGGCAACAGTATGTGCATCTTCACTGTCATTAATGGATGCAGGAGTTCCTATAAAAAAACCAATTGCTGGAATAGCAATGGGGTTAGTAAAAGAAGGAGAGGAGTATAGAGTTTTATCCGATATCATGGGTGATGAAGATCATTTGGGTGATATGGACTTCAAAGTAGCTGGTACAGAGGATGGAATTAGCGCACTTCAAATGGATATCAAAATCAAAGGGATAACTTTTGAGATATTTTCTGAAGCTCTAAAACAAGCAAAGCAAGGAAGAGTTCACATATTAAAAGAAATGTCTAAGGCTCTAAAAGAGTCAAGAAAAGAGGTTAATGATTACGTTCCTGTAATGACCTCAATGAAGATAGCTGAGAAAAAAATCAGAGAAGTAATTGGATCTGGGGGTAAAGTAATCAAAAAATTATGTGAAGATACTAACAGTAAAATTTCCATAGAAGATGACGGAACTGTCCAAATTTGTGCACCAGATAAAAATGCAGCACAGCACGCATTAGATGAAATCAATAAAATTGTAGCAGAACCAGAAGTTGGAAAAACCTACACTGGAAAGGTACAAAAAATTACTGATTATGGTGCTTTTGTTCTTTTCT
>Ga0066825_10000234_pt1 | contig 18744 bp, 21 predicted proteins | sample ETNtaG_6_FD_65608 | JGI IMG/M metagenome (GOLD analysis project Ga0066825, IMG submission 65608) | Marine microbial and viral communities from oxygen minimum zone, Eastern Pacific Ocean - ETNP201306SV45 | ecosystem: Environmental > Aquatic > Marine > Oceanic | place: Pacific Ocean: Eastern...
ACCCATACAACTCATTCCAATGCAGATCCAGCAACTGACGAAAAGCATGTTGGTCTTGATGCTTTGCAGCATGAACAAGATCAGAAATCGTTTGTTCTTGGTTTTTCACAGAAGTTAAAAATAAGAAATCTAAACGGACTCTTAGTTGTGCTGTGGATGCGGTAGGTCGCAATCTGTTTGCTGCTCGGGCATTTTACCGCACAATCCACAGGGTTCACCATCTTTGTTTAAAAACGGACTTTGACTGGCGCAAGTTCCTGCAAACTCCCCGTCTTTTTTTGCCCAAATTTTAATGGCAATCCCCGCAAATGCAAGTCCGATGAGTATGACACTAAGCAAAAAAAGTTTCATAGGGCAAAGATACGATTAACAGCAGAAATTGACTTCGGGTTGTAAGCGAATAGCAAAACGCTCTTCAACCGTTTGTTGAACTTTCTGGCTAAAGGTCTTGATTTCATGTCCACTGGCATTGCCATAATTAACCAAAACAAGCGCATGGTGTTTGTGTGTACCCACATCCCCCTCTCGCGTTCCTTTTAGCCCGACTTGTTCGATAAGCCATGCTGCAGGGATTTTATAGTTTTGATTTGGTTGGGCGTAATGCGGAATGTCGGGAAATGATGATTTGAGTTGCATAAACTGATCGTGATCCACAATCGGGTTTTTAAAAAAACTTCCAGCATTGCCCAACTGTTTTGGGTCAGGCAACTTTGTTGATCGAATACTAATGACAGCATTTGCAATCTCTTTTGGACTTGGCGTGCTGATTCCTTTGGACGCTAACAACTGCGCAATGACTCCATAAGAGGTATTGAGCTGATAATTCTCCTTTTTCAATCGTAAACTGACATCCGTAATCACCGCTTTGTGTTTTAGTTCTCGTTTAAAAATGGAGTCTCTATATCCAAACTGACAAGCGACCCTGTCATAAGTTTCAATGCTTCGATCGTTTCTGTTGACCAGTGTACAGGATTCAAAAACATCTTGTAGTTCGACTCCGTAAGCACCAATGTTTTGAATTGGAGCTGCGCCAACATTTCCCGGGATTAAAGCCAGATTTTCTAGTCCGCCAAATCCCTTTTCAAGAGACCACAATACCAATTTGTGCCAGTTTACTCCTGCACCTGCCTTAATGATGACGTCATCCCTTTGCTCTTCAGTGATTTCGATGCCTGAGATCGCAAGGTGAATGATTGGGGCTTTAGGGGTGTCGCAAAACAATGTATTACTGCCACCACCTAAAATCCAGGCAGAGGTAAAACGCTTGTCTTTAAGTATCGATTGTAAGTCTTTTATGGTTTTTGCAACGGCAAATAAGGTAGCTTCTGCGGCTACTCCAAAACTGTTATAGGTTTTGAGAGAAACGCCTTGTTCAATCATTGGCTCAATTTTGATGTCAGGGTGTGCGGATAGGCGTGCAAGGCACCCTCAAGGATTAGGGCACTTTCTTTGAGCTTTTCTTTGTCGAGTACAAAGGCAATTCGAATCATAGATTTGCCAAAATGACGATCTCCATAAAATCCTGATGCGGGAGCGACCATGACTGTTTTTCCGTTGTGGCTGTAAGAAGTCAATAACCATTTTGCAAATTCATCTGTGTCTTCAACAGGGAGTTGTGCCAAGCAGTAAAACGCGCCCCGTGGCTCGCTGACAGTGATTCCAGGCACTTGTTGTAAGGCTTGAACCAAAATATTTCTTCGCTCGAAGTAGGTAACGGTGACTTCTTGAAGATAACGAAGTGGCTCATCCATGGCAGCTTCAGAAGCATGAAGGCCTAAAGTCGGGGGAGACAGACGAGATTGCGCAAACTTAAGGGCAGCTTCCATAACAGCTTTGTTTTTGGACACCAAACACCCGATTCTTGCGCCACACATACTGTATCGTTTCGACATGGAGTCTACCAGGATCGCATGCTCTTCTAGTCCTGGAATTGTGAGAACAGAATGGTGGATCTCCCCGTCATAGACAAATTCGCGATAGACCTCATCGACAATCAAAAAGATATCGTGTTTTTTAACAAGATCAGCCAGATCATTGAGCTCTTTGTGAGCATACACATACCCAGTTGGATTGTTTGGATTGCAAATAAAAATTGCCCTTGTTTTGTGATTAATTTTTTCTTCAATTTCATCGATTGATGGCAACGAAAAATTGGTGTCAATGGTGGATGATACGGGAATAACCTTGACACCACAAGCAGCTGCAAAAGTGTCATAATTGGCATAAAAGGGCTCTGGAATAATGAGTTCATCACCCTCATTGGTAATGCAATCCAAAGTCATGATAATGGCTTCGCTTGCACCTGTGGTAACCAAAATATCTTCTGGTTGAACTACGATATTGTGCTTGGCATAGTAGGTGCACATCTTTTGACGATACGCCAAAGATCCCTCAGATGGGCCATAAGTCAATACCTTTTGGTCAAAAGACTTTATCGCATCTAAAGCTTTAGCGGGTGTTTGAATGTCAGGTTGACCAATATTGAGGTGGATCACCTCAATTCCTTTCGCTTTAGCTTCCTCGGCATATTTCGATAATTTTCGAATGGGTGAGGTGGGAAGATTCATCCCTTTCAACGAAATTTTAGGCATCTGTCAATTTTGACAGCAAAGATGCAAAATTTAGCCCGAATCGACAGGGATGTTAAGCTGAAAAGCTATTCTTCTTCCTCTGGTTCCTCGACAGTGCCCTTGATTTGCAAGGCCACCACTGGCGTTACAGCATTGGAACTAACCGTTATGGTTTTGCGGATTGGACCAACTCGATTGGTGTCGTATTTCACTTCAATCACCTCTTCAACTCCAGGCATAATGGAATCGGTGGGTTTTTTGGGGATTGTACAACCACAGGAGGAACGAACCTGAGTAATGTATAAAGGGGATGAGCCCGTATTGGTAAACTTGAATTCACGAACCCCATCAGCTCCTTTTTCAATCGTGCCGTAATCAACCACCTCCGACTCGAAAGTGATTTCAGCTTGTGAAAATCCATTGGTATAGCAAAAACACAATAGGATTGCGATAAAAAACTTGGTGAACTTCATGTTTTCTTTCTTTTGGTTAAATATACAAAAATCTATTTCAGATTATCAATGGCTTTTTTTATCAATTGTTCTTAGCTACTTTTGTCATTCAATACGACAACGCATCTTTTCATGGGTTCTCCCAACACATTCAATTCCAATCAAATCGCTGAAAAGTGGTATGCTTTTTGGCTAGCAAATCACTATTTTCATTCCGAGCCCGACTCCCGAAAACCCTACACAATTGTGATTCCTCCACCGAATGTTACAGGCGTTTTGCATATGGGACACATGATGAATAATACATTGCAAGATGTACTTATACGGCGTGCGCGTATGCTTGGCATGAATGCCTGTTGGGTTCCAGGAACTGACCATGCGTCCATTGCTACTGAAGCGAAAGTGGTTCAGAAATTAGCAGATCAAGGTGTGAAGAAAGAAGACTTGACTCGAGAGGAATTTCTCAAGCATGCTTGGGAATGGACCGATGAACATGGCGGGATTATTTTGGAGCAACTCAAAAAACTTGGATGTTCTTGCGATTGGGATCGCACCAAATTCACCCTCGACGAGCCCATGACTGAATCCGTTCTTCGGGTTTTTGTAGACCTTTTTGAGCGTGGGTTGATCTACCGTGGATTCCGAATGGTGAATTGGGATCCAGAAGCACAAACCACCCTTTCAGACGAAGAGGTGGTTTATGAAGAAAAGCAAGGCAATTTATACCATATCGCTTATCGAGTGGTAGATAGCGAAGAGATGGTCATCATTGCCACGACTCGTCCTGAAACGCTAATGGGAGACACAGCTGTAGCAGTTCATCCCGAAGACGAACGCTTTACCCATCTGCATGGCAAAAAAGTTGTGGTTCCCATTGTCAACCGAGAAGTACCAATTATCACAGATTGCTATGTGGATATGGAGTTTGGTACTGGTTGCCTAAAAGTAACGCCTGCTCACGATGAAAACGATAAAGCATTGGGCGACAAACACAAGCTGGCATTTGTTGATATTTTTAATCCCGATGGAACGCTTAATGCAGAAGGTTTACACTTTGAAGGCAAAGACCGATTTGAAGTTCGAAAACTGATTGTTCAGGAGCTCAAGTCCTCAAAATTGCTATTGCAAACCAAGCTACACATGCACAAAGTTGGCCTCTCTGAAAGAACCAAGGCAGTTGTAGAGCCTAGACTCTCCGATCAATGGTTTTTGAAAATGGAAGATTTGGCTAAACCAGCGCTGACTGCAGTTGAAGACGGAACAATTCGATTGTTTCCCAAAAAATTCATAAATACATATCGCCATTGGATAAATAACATTCGTGATTGGAATATCTCGCGTCAGTTGTGGTGGGGCCAGCAAATTCCTGCCTATTATTACGGATCGGGCAAACAAGATTTTGTGGTTGCCTTAACTCCCAAAGAGGCCCTGAAAAAAGCACGTGAAAAAACCAAAAACCCTTCTCTTGATGCTACAGATTTAACGCAGGATTCAGATGTGCTCGACACATGGTTTTCATCTTGGCTATGGCCAATCTCTGTCTTTGATGGAATTCGATTTCCTGAAAACGATGAAATTCAATATTATTATCCCACACAAGACCTTGTCACAGGGCCTGATATTTTGTTTTTCTGGGTCGCTCGAATGATTATGTCCGGCTATGCTTTTCGCAATCAACAACCTTTTCAAAACGTATATCTGACAGGTCTGGTTCGAGACAGCCAAGGCCGAAAGATGTCCAAACAGTTGGGTAATTCACCTGATGCATTGGCACTTATCGAAAAATATGGTGCGGATAGCGTTCGCGTTGGCTTGTTACTGAGTTCTGCAGCCGGAAATGATTTGCTTTTTGACGAAGCGCTTTGTCAACAAGGAAAGAATTTTGCCAATAAGATTTGGAATGCTCACCGTTTGATTCAGAGTTGGGATGTTGATGATTCTCTACCGCAGGACCAGACCGCCAAACAGAGTTTGGAATGGTATAGGAGCAAGTTCCAAAATGAGCTTGCTGTGGTGAACGACCACTTCACAAAATACAGGATTTCAGATGCCTTAATGTGTATTTACAAACTGGTATGGGATGACTTTTGCTCATGGTTATTAGAGTTGATCAAACCCGCTTATGGCAATCCAATCGATGCGCAAACCCATACTGAAGTGATTGAGATTTTTGAAAATAATCTGCGATTACTCCACCCGTTTATGCCGTTTTTGAGTGAAGAACTTTGGCATGATATCGCAGAACGCACAAAAGCGGAGGCCCTAGTTGTGTCTTCATGGCCAACAGAAGAAAAAATTGATAATACGGTCCTTTCGATATTCTCACATACCATGGAAATGGTGACCTCTGTTCGTGCAATTCGAAAACAGAAAAATATCTCCATGAAAGTTCCCATGCAATTGCTTGAGACCTCTTCACAGATGGATTATTACAAAGCGGTGATTTCGAAACTGGCAAATATCGAAAGTTTCGAGCTGGTCAAAGACTTACCCGAGCAAGTACTCTCATTTCGCATTGGGACTGCTGCCTATTACCTTCCGTTTTCTATAGAAAACCCCGAGGAGGAGCTTGCCAAACTCAATCAAGATTTAGATTATCAAAAAGGATTTTTAGCTGGAGTCCAAAAAAAATTGAGCAACACGCGTTTTGTGGATCATGCGCCTGATCAGGTTGTTGAAATCGAAAGGAAAAAAGAGAAAGACGCCCTAGAAAAAATCAAGCATATCGAACAGCAAATTGCCCAATTACAGGGCTAATCCATTTGTTTTAATTTCTCCACTAAAGCACTGTAACGGGCTTGCGCCATGTCAATTGATAAATGCGACACCTGCATGATCGCATTAGCTTTAAACGCACTCACAATGGGTTGCTTGTTATTTTGCTCATGTCGCATTCCATTTGCAATTTTATAAAAAGCATAAAGGCGCAATAAATCATCCTTGGGGATTTTGGTAAAATTTTCGTTCACCCACTCAATGGCTTCATCAAATACAGTCTTGTCAACAACGATATAACTCATGAAGAACTGATTATGGTTATTCCCCCTTTTACTCGTTCATTCAATCCAACGCGGAGTGGTGTGCCTAGTGGTAGAAACAAGTCGATTCGAGAACCAAATTTAATAAAGCCAGCATCGTGACCTTGAATAGCCTTATCACCTATTTTAGCATAGTTTACGATTCGTCTTGCTACAGCTCCAGCGATTTGCCGATAGAGTATGGAGCCATAGGTTTGATGGTCAATAACAATCGTCGTTCTCTCATTTAGTTCGGATGATTTTGGATGCCAGGCCACCAAATATTTCCCAGGGTGATACTTGCTAAATTTGATTTCACCAGTTGCTGGATATCGTGTAACATGAACATTGAGTGGTGACATAAAAATCGAAACTTGAAGTCGTTTGTCTTGAAAATACTCTGGTTCATTGACTTCTTTTATGATCACAATTTTCCCGTCGGCAGGCGCAATAATTTGGGTTTTACTCTCGAGGGCTGTTCTTTTTGGATTTCGAAAAAATTGAAGTACTAAAATAAGAAATACCAAAGCCACAATTTGGATTCCTTTTGACATCCAAAGCGAAGAGATGTAGTGATCTGCAGAGATTACGACTGCGACAACAGCTAAAAATGTAACCGTAATGATCCGAAACCCTTCTTTATGAAACATAGCAACTAAAAAACATTAAATAGAGATACACAAAAGGGACTGTAAAAATCAGACTATCAATACGATCGTACACACCTCCATGCCCCAACAATATGGTGCCACTGTCTTTTACCCCAGCAGTGCGTTTGCATTGACTCTGTACCAAATCGCCAATAATAGAGGTTATGCTTATAAGAACCCCCATAAATAGCCAAAAAGAAAACGAATAGCTAGTAAAAATCTGATGATTTAAAATAGCTATAACAGGGCTGAATAGAATTGCTGCAATGGCACCTTCAATCGATTTTTTTGGCGACACAGTCCGAAAAAGTGGTGTTTTTCCAAAAAGAGTTCCAAAACTGTAGGCCATTGCATCTGTTTCCCAAATAAAAAATAATAGTCCAAAAGTAAGCTCGATTGTGAAAACAGGCGAATCTACGACAGAGGCTTCACTAATCAACAACAGCGGAAATAGCAAATGAGCAATGCACAACAAGCTGGCCAAAAGGGCGTTTGCTTTTATGGTCTTCCGCCGAAACAACAGGATCGTTAATCCCATTTGAAACACAAAGGATAAGATGGCAATCTGTAACAGTGGTGTGTTGAAAACCAGCAGACTTGCCGTGCCGAAGCATAGCAGAGTGGTGAGGGCTAGCGATCGGATTTGATAGAGTTTTAACATTTCAAATGCTGCCACAAAAGCAATCACAAACAATAGGATCGGGTATCCCAAGTTCGGGCTATACACCAAGCTGGTTACCCACACAGCAGCATAGGCAATACCGACAAGAGATCGTTCGATGAAACTATGCATTAAAAATCTTCTATAAGAATTAGGTACACATGCTTTATCGGTAACCCATAGGTTAAAAAGGTGTCTTCACCTTCAGTAATATTTTTTCTAAAGTGCTTGATAGAGGTAATATTGATCGGGATGTTTTTTTTGTATTTGTGTTTGATCCCTTTCAAGCCTTCACTCAAAGTGTCTGTGAGTTGTTTTGTCCCAGCGACAATCACAAAATTTTCTGGCAGGTCAATCAGTTTATGATTAGCAATTTGTTCAGCACAGATGATTATACTGCCATCGTGTGCAACTAAAAATTCACAGTCCGTCAAAAAGAACCGGGCGTTTAAATTGGTTTTGGTTGGGGTAATGGAAGGTCTGATATATCGCTCTTGTAGTTTGGGTCGGAAACAAAGCATTTCACAATCATCCCACCCATTTTCGGCTAGAATATTTTTAAATACGTTGACAGACTCTTTTTTGTCTTCGCAGTAGATGAACTTCCCACCTTGTTCAGTGAACTTTAAAGTAAAAGCTTCTTCTATAGGTGTTTCTTCAGCAGGCATATATTTGCTGCGGATTGTGTCTTCTTGTTTTTCAGTTTTTGAAGACCCTCCAAAGAGAGAGGAAAAGAGACGTTTCAAGGCTTTGTTGTTTGAAACGTTAAAGATAACAAACTATGTGGATTTTGTCGCCTTCTTTGCGGTAGATGATTTGGATTTCTCCTCAACGATTTCTTCCTTCTCAAATGGACGCTTTCCGAAAATAGTGACTAAATCATCTTTGAAAATCACCTCTTTCTCGAGAAGATGCTCTGCTAACTCAGTAAGTTTCTTTTTGTGTTTACGCAATAGTGCCAGTGCTCTTTTGTATTCCCGCTCTACAATTTTCGAAATTTCTTCATCAATTTGCTTTGCGGTTTCCTCGCTGTATGGTTTGGTAAACCCAAACTCATTTTGTCCATTGGCATCGTAATAAGTGATGTTTCCAATTTTATCATTAAGCCCATATATCGTTACAATCGCCCGAGCTTGTCTGGTTACCTTTACCAGATCACTAAGGGCACCTGTAGAGATTTTACCAAAAATAATTTCCTCGGCAGCACGACCGCCTAAGGTGGCACACATTTCGTCAAGCATTTGTTCTGTCCGTACAATTTGACGTTCTTCAGGCAAGTACCACGCTGCTCCAAGAGATTGACCTCTTGGTACGATGGTAACCTTTACAAGCGGAGCTGCATGTTCTAGCATCCAACTGACTGTAGCGTGACCTGCTTCGTGAAAGGCAATGGTTTTCTTTTCTGAGGGTGTTATGATCTTACTCTTTTTCTCCAAGCCGCCAACAATTCGATCAACCGCATCGAGGAAGTCTTGTCGATCAACCTTTTTCTTACTTTTCCGTGCAGCAATAAGAGCCGATTCATTACAGACATTTGCAATATCTGCACCTGAAAACCCAGGGGTTTGTTTGGCTAAAAAGCTCACGTCGAGTTGTTTGTCAACTTTAAGTGGGTTTACATGCACTTTAAAAATTTCTTCGCGCTCACGCAAGTCCGGTAAATCCACATAGATCTGTCGATCAAAACGCCCAGCTCGCATCAGGGCTTTGTCCAGCACATCCGATCGGTTGGTTGCTGCCAACACAATCACATTGGTATCCGTTCCAAAACCATCCATTTCGGTGAGTAGCTGGTTGAGCGTGTTTTCGCGTTCGTCATTCGAACCCGTCATATTGCTCTTTCCACGGGCTCGGCCGATGGCATCAATTTCATCAATAAAAATGATAGCTGGCGACTTGTCTTTTGCTTGTTTAAACAAGTCGCGAACTCGTGAGGCACCGACACCCACAAACATTTCTACAAAATCTGACCCCGACAACGAGAAAAAGGGAACTTTTGCTTCCCCAGCAACAGCCTTAGCCAAGAGTGTTTTTCCCGTTCCTGGAGGGCCAACAAGCAATGCACCCTTTGGGATTTTACCCCCAAGAACCGTGTATTTACTCGGGTTTTTCAAAAAGTCTACAATTTCTTGTACCTCTTCCTTAGCACCTTCAAGTCCAGCAACATCTTTAAAGGTTACTTTCACATTTGACTTCTCGTCAAAAAGTTTTGCTTTAGACTTTCCGATATTAAATATTTGACCACCTCCGCCAGCTCCTCCGCCAGACATTCGACGCATGAGGAAAATCCATACCCCAATAATCAGAATAAGGGGCAGAAAACTCAACATCACATCGAGCCACCGGTTTTCTACGGTTTTAAAATCGTAGTCAAATTCAATTCCATTGCTTTTAGCTTCCTCCAATTTGGTTTGAAAAATTTCGAGGTTACCTACTTCAAACTGGTAGTGAGGCCCCTTCGCGTTTGAGCGGCCTAAAAAATCTGTCGATCGAGCGCTTTTGTGCTTTGAAGTTTGTAAAGCATCGTCTTTAATGGTGACTTGCGCCAAGCTTTTGTTGATCACCAACACACGCTCCACTTCGTCATCATTTAGAAATCGCTCAAATGTAGAGATATTAATGCGCTGGTCGTTGGTCATCCTATCGTTATTGAAGTATGACATGCTGATAAAAAACACTGCAATTAAGCCATACAACCAATAGGCGCTTATGTTTGATTTTTTATTTGGAGTCTTTTCTTTTTTCGCCATTTTTAATAATTAGAAGCAATTTCAGTTAATTTGGCATCGCCCCACAAGGATTCGATGTCGTAATATTCTCGAACAGATTTTTGAAAAATATGAACGACAATATCGATGTAATCCAAAAGCACCCATTCAGCTGTTTCAGTTCCTTCAACCTGAAATGGTTTTTCCCGAAGGGATTTACTCACTTGTTTTTGAACAGATCCAGCTAAGGCATTCACTTGTGTATTTGAGCCCCCTGAACAAATGATAAAATATTTGCACACGGCATTTTCAATATCTCTCAGATCTAATATGCGGATGTTTTCCCCTTTGATATTTTCAAGGGCATCGACAATTGCAGAGATGAGTTGATCCGTGTTTTCGAGCTTACTCATATAATCAAGATAAAGCAAATCTATTATAAATTCGTGTAATACGAAGTGATATTGCTAGCTTTGTTGCATGCACATAATCAAACTTGATGCCACCGACTCCACTAATGATTACTTGCGCCAAATGATGTTGGATAATACGTTGACAACACCCACTGTTGTTTGGAGTCTGTTTCAAAAAAAAGGAAAAGGACAGCGCGGTCAAGTTTGGACAAGCCCAGCTGGTGAAAACCTGATGTTTTCTCTGTATATCCCAAATCTAAGCCGAAGTGCAGATCAACTTTTTTCAATCCATAAAATCGTTTCTGTTTGTTTGGCAGACTGGCTTTTGTCGCTTCAAATCCCTGATATCTCCGTGAAATGGCCAAACGACATTTTGTCAGGCGATAAAAAATTGGCTGGAATTTTAGTGGAAAGCAGTATGCAAAAGTCAATGACTAAGTCGATCATTATTGGTATGGGAATCAATGTCAATCAAATTCAATTTCCACAACTCCCCAATGCCTCTTCTATGCGGCTATGCACGGCAAAGACCTATGACCTAAACACCCTCCTTTTGTCGTTCATGCCCAAACTTATAGAAGGACTTACTCATCCTGGTAAAGATTGGGATACTGCTTATCATCAATTTCTCTATGGTTTGAACCAAAACAGACGGTTTATGAATGGCAAACATGAGTTTTATGGAATCATCAGATCGGTTACTCCGGATGGAAAACTTGTACTGGAGACCGAAACTGGTGAGCAACTGTTTGAAGTCAAGGAATTACAGTTTGTGCATATTGTCGATCAATGACTCCATAAATTGGGTTAATGGCTTTTTGACCATCATCGCCATCATGGGGTTAAAATCACCGTCAAATTGCAATTGTACATCGGTTTGTGTTTCAGAGACTTTTGTCAACTGTCCACGTAGTGAAAAAGAGATTTTGTCACTGGAAGATATCAACACGATCGATTCGTTGGGTTGTTTATCTCCGATAGTCAGTCCAATTTCAGGCATACCACCAAGTTTAAATCGAAATCGACTATCGTCAATTTTTGTAAAGGCTGCACCTTCTGGCATCAGGCCCTCATAGGTTTCAACACTGGTTAGTTTAGAAAAAAGTTGTTCTGTTGAATGGTCAACACGAGTGATCGAGCTATTGATTTCCATATTGTTAGGGTTTCCATTTTTCGGGCGCCAAACGCCATTTGCGCAACATTTCTTCTTCGCTTTTGAGAATAAATCGGTTTTCAGTGGCGAGCGCAATTAAATGCTCGTAATCACTCAATGAATAAACGCTAATCCCCTCTTTTTTAAATCGTTTTTCGGCAACCTGAAAATTGTAATCAAAAATCGATAGCAAGCATTTGATCGATGCTTGGTTTTCCTGCAATGCCTTGATGGCTTCCATACTACTTTTTCCAGTGCTGATGAGGTCCTCAATGACAACGACTTGACTGTTTTTTGGGAGGATCCCTTCAATCTGATTTTTTCGTCCATGACCTTTGGGCTTTGGACGGATGTATACAAAAGGTAAGTTGAGTTCCTCGGCAACCAAAGCCCCAATCCCGATTGCGCCAGTTGCCACGCCAGCAATCACGTCAGGCTTGCCATATATAGCTTCAATTTGTTTTGCAAATTGTTCGCGGATATATGTTCGAACGGGTGGATATGACAATGCGATGCGGTTGTCACAATATATTGGAGATTTCCACCCACTGGCCCAAGTAAATGGATTTTTAGGTTCCAACTTTATTGCATTAATTTGTATCAGTAACTCAGCAATTTTTTTGGCTGTGAAGGCATCATGAATCATGGGACAAAAGTATAAAGTTTTTATCAATACAAAATTGATGATCTTGACGACCGCACTCCCAAAATCTAAGAATTCGTTGGTGTTTCCTCTTGAAACTACATCGCTTCAGACGATTTTGCAAGTTCTTAAGGAGACTAAGGCAAGGAAAATATACTTGATGGGTGATGATCCTGCAACCCTTTTAAAAACTTTCAAATCAAAATTACCAGTTGTTCAAGCTGGAGGAGGATTGGTTCGGAACCAAAGCGGGAAGTTGCTTTTTATTTTTCGAAAAGGAAAATGGGATTTGCCCAAAGGAAAAATTGATAAGGGTGAGACCCTTGAGAAAGGAGCAAAGCGTGAGGTCAAAGAGGAAACAGGAGTCAAAAAACTTGAGCTCAATGGGTTGGCTGGTGTGACCTACCACATTTTTAAACGCAACGACAAATACCAACTCAAAGAAACCCACTGGTTTCATATGACCACAACCTACACTGGTAAACTCAAACCTGAGCTCCAGGAGGATATTACAGAGGCCAAATGGAAAGGTCCGAAGAAAACGGAGAAAGCCTTGGAAAATTCATATGGTAACATCAGGCATTTACTGAAAGATTTAAAGATCGGTTAGATCCGGACACAATCTGGTACAAATCGTTTATAATCTCCTTTGTTGCGGATGATTTCTCTAACGATGCTACTGCTTATAAATGAAGTTTGAATAGAGGTCAATAAAAAGACTGTTTCGATATTTGACAACTCGCGGTTGGTTCGAGCGATAGCTTTTTCAAACTCAAAATCTCCGTTGTTACGAACACCTCGAAGAAGATAGTTGGCACCTACAGATTTACAAAAATCAATAGTGAGCCCTTGGTAATCCAACACTTTGACTTTGGGGTTGTCTTGAAAGCATTGTGCAATAAATTGCTTGCGCTGTTTGATCGAGAACATATGGCTTTTTTCGGCATTATGTCCAATCCCTACGATTATCTCGTCAAAAATGGTTGTTCCACGCTCAACGATGTCTTGATGACCTAATGTGAGCGGATCAAAAGACCCGGGAAAAACAGCTCGTTTCATAACGCAAAGGTATTTATTTTTCCATGGCTTCGACAAGAGCATTGCCAAATAGATCCCTTAGCGATATACCAGCATGTTTGGCTTGCTGTGGCAGCAAGCTTTCTTCTGTTAGCCCCGGAACAGTATTGATTTCCAAAAAGTGGGGGACGTCTCCGACAAAAATAAAGTCACTCCGACTCATGCCTTTCATTCCCAGAGCATTATATACTTTTTCTGCAGCAATTCGCAGTGCTTGATGTTGCACTTCAGTCAATCGGGCAGGCGTAATTTCTTCCGACTTCCCTTCGTATTTGGCACTAAAATCAAAAAAATCCTCATCTGTGATAATTTCCGTTGGAGCCAAAACACGTACTTTCCCCTGAAATGTGATAACGCCAATAGAAACCTCAGTTCCTTGTAAAAATGACTCGATCAACACATCTCTATCCTCTCTATGGGCGATTTCGATTGCCGAACGTAAGTTATTCTCTTCGTACACCTTTGTCACGCCAAAGCTACTTCCCGCTTGGTTGGCTTTAACAAAGCAGGGTAGCCCTACTTTTCCGACAATCTCTTGCGTATCGATTGGGTCCCCAGCAGAAAGGATAATTCGCTTTGCCATTGCAATTCCATGTGGCCTTAAGTATTCTAAGGTTTTTGCCTTATTATAGGTGAGGGAGGAAACCTCTGCTGTACAGCCAGTATATGGGATTTGTAAACTGTCAAAGTAGGCTTGTAACTCTCCATTTTCACCTGGTGTACCATGCACAGCATTAAACACCGCATCAAACTGAAGATTACCACTGCTAAAATCAGCAATGTCAATCGGTTTCCAGCTGCCATCAACCTCTACAAGCCAGGCATCTTTATCGATTCGTACTGAGTAAGGTTCATAAACTTCCTTGTCGATATGGGCCATTACGACAGCCCCACTTTTCAGCGAAATGTCATGTTCGGAGGTATACCCACCCATGATTACGGCTATACGTGGTTTCATTTGACAAAAATATCATTAATTTTGACCGAATGAGACGACTTCGGTTTTTTATCAGCAAATCCTTTTTCTTGGCACTTCTGAAAGCGAGTGTTATTGGAGTTGGTTTGGTTTTTTTATTGTTTTTGACGCTACACTTTCACACCCGTCAAAACCGTTTGATTGAAGTGCCGGACCTTTATCAAATCCCTCTTTCGGAGGCCGAAGATTTGCTTTCCGATTTGCGACTCAATTTTGAAGTTATTGACTCCACCCAATTCAATCCCGAAATCGCCCCGCTTTCCGTTATCGAACACCAACCACGAGCCCGTGATGAAGTCAAGAGAGGACGTAAAATTTACCTCACACTTAATCCATCCACCTATCGAAAAGTATCTGTACCCAATGTGGTTCAAGTAACCTATCGAAATGCGGTTTCCTCTTTGCGCGCTGTCGGATTAGAGATTGGAAACATCAGCTATCGCAATAATATCGGTAAAGATATGGTTTTGGCTTTGCGCTTTGAAGGCAATGAAATAGAACCGGGTGCCAAAATCCCAAAATCGTCCAAAGTTGATTTGGTTCTTGGAAATGGAAGACGAGCCCGATGATGGAAACACAAGATCAAGACGATTTTCTTTATGAGCATTATGCCTTTACCGCCAACAGTGGGCAGCAGCCCCTACGCGTAGACAAGTTTTTAATGAATCGCATTGAAAATGCCACTCGCAACAAAATTCAACAGGCAGCCAAAGCCGGAAGTGTCCATGTCAATGACCTAGCGGTCAAATCCAACTATAAGGTCAAAGGGGGAGATAAGGTGCAAGTTTTGTTTGCCCACCCTCCCTATGAAAACTTACTCGTCGGAGAAGAAATACCCCTCGATATCGTTTATGAAGATGATACCTTGGTTGTGGTGAATAAAGCTGCAGGCATGGTTGTTCATCCCGGTCATGGAAATTACAGTGGCACGCTGCTCAATGCCCTGCTGCACCATTTTGAGTCTTTACCTTTAAATACCAACGAAAGACCCGGTTTGGTACATCGTATTGATAAAGACACCAGTGGCTTGCTCGTTGTTGCCAAAACAGAACGGGCGATGACACACCTAGCCAAACAGTTTTTTGAAAAAACTTCTGCCCGTAGCTACCTCGCATTGGTCTGGGGCGATGTTTTGGATGACAAAGGCACCATTGAAGGACATATCGGTAGAGATCCCAAAAACCGGTTGTTGATGACGGTGTTTCCCGATGGAGATCAAGGTAAAGAAGCAATTACCCATTATGAGGTGGTTGAACGCTTTGGATACACCACTTTGCTTCGGTGCCAACTCGAAACGGGACGTACCCATCAGATTCGAGCGCATCTGAAGTGGATTGGTCATACCCTCTTTAGTGATGCCCGTTATGGGGGTAATCACATTTTAAAGGGCACCACGTTTACAAAATATAAACAGTTTGTGGACAATTGCTTTAAACTACTCCCACGCCAAGCACTTCACGCCCAAACACTGGGCTTTGTTCATCCTATATCCGGCAAATCGATGTCATTTGAAGCAGCCCTGCCCAACGATATGCTAGCTGCTTTAGACAAATGGCGACACTACGCTAAGCATAGATTGGACTAAGTATTCAATTTATAATTAATACTTTGAATATCTGGAACTTGCCTATCCCAAAAACCCTTGTTATTTTTGACCAAAAGCTGTTGATATGAAACTTTTAGTATCCCCTGCCAAGTCTTTGAATTATGAAAGCCCATTGCCGCATGCCACTTGCAGCCAACCCGTTTTTGTTCAGGAAGCGGCTACCCTCAATACGGCTTTGCGAAAAAAATCACCAGCCGAGCTAAAGGCACTTATGGGAATTTCCGATAAACTCGCCGAGCTCAATTGGACCCGCAACCAAAGTTTTTCGATTCCTTTTACAGCTGATAATGCCCGCCCTGCGGTGTATGCCTTTGATGGAGATGTCTATACAGGTCTCGATGCCTACACGATAGAGGAAGGTAAATGGGATACGCTCAACAGTAGCTTACGTATTCTTTCAGGACTTTATGGTATTCTCAAACCCTTTGATCTCATGCAGCCTTATCGCCTTGAAATGGGAACTTCTTTTACAGTGAATGGCAGCAAAAACTTATATGGGTTTTGGCAAGATAAAATCACTGCTCAGCTCAATCGAGAACTTCAACCCAATGAGTGTGTCGTAAACCTTGCAAGTAAGGAATATGCCTCTGCTGTTTCCCTTGGTGATTTAGATGCAACCGTGATTGAGCCTGTATTTAAAGATTACAAAAACGGAACGCTAAAAATCATTTCTTTTTATGCCAAAAAAGCCAGAGGACTGATGGCGCGCTATCTCATCGATACGAATGCTCAAACGGCGGATGATGTATTGGGCTTTGACCTCGACGGTTACCGCTACAGCGAAGAGCACACCACAAACCATGCTACTCCTGTGTTTGTGCGCTAATCATCTTGACCAAACTCACTAACCATAAGGCAAAGGAACAAGAGCTTGTAGAGACTGTTTTTCATTCCCGCCTTCTGCAGGTAAGCTCACCCTATCGAATGGTCTTGACAAATGCTTGCACGCTTTGGTTGCCATTTGCTTCCAAGTGCTTGATAAAAGCCGAGCCAATAATCGCACCTTGGCTATGGGCTACTGCTGATTGATAGGTTTCTGCATTGCTGATTCCAAATCCGACAAGGAGTTTGGATTGGAGTTTCATGTCAGCAATTCGTTGAAAATAGTGTTGTTGGGTATCTCCAAAACTCCCTTGTGCACCAGTGGTTGCTGCGCTCGAGACCATATAGATAAAACTTTCTGATACTTGGTCGATATAACGAATGCGTTCATCAGGGGTTTGGGGTGTAATCAAAAACATATTGAGCAACCCATATTGCTGGAATAAGCTTTGGTATTGCGTGTGATAGACATCTGCCGGGAGGTCTGGGATGATAAGCCCGTCGATTCCCACTTCTTGGCATCGTTTGCAAAAGCGCTCAACCCCATACTGCATCATAGGATTAAAATATCCCATCACAATCAAAGGAACGTGAATGCGAGCACGAATGCCTTTGAGTTGGGTAAAGAGTTTGTCGGTGGTCATTCCATTACGCAGGGCTTGGGTAGAGCTTTCCTGTATGGTAGGCCCATCGGCAAGCGGATCGGAAAACGGGAGTCCCAATTCGATCATATCTACATCTGCTTCTTGCAATTGCTCCAAAATTGGTACCGTATCCTCAAGCTGGGGAAAGCCCGCTGTGAAGTAGATAGACAATAGCTTTTTGTCTTGGTTTAGCGTTTGGTTGATTCGATTCATTACAATTTAAAATAATCAATATAAGTTTCCAGGTCTTTGTCACCTCGACCAGAGCAATTAAACAATACAATCTCATCAGACTTAAAAGCTCTCTCATCTAAAACAGCAAAAGCATGTGCGGTTTCAATCGCAGGGATAATTCCTTCCGTTTGGGATAAGGTGAGACCCCAATCCATAGCTTCTTGATCTGGGATCGAAATAAATTCCGCACGCTTGGATCTAAACAAGTGAGCATGCATTGGACCCACTCCTGGATAATCGAGTCCAGCTGAAATGGAGTAGGGTTCGGTAATCTGCCCGTCTTCAGTTTGCATCAACAGGGTTTTACTCCCGTGTATGATTCCTTCTTTTCCGAGGGCTGAGGTGGCTGCACTTTCTCCTGTATCAATTCCTTTTCCAGCCGCTTCAACCGCGATGATGTTTACGCGTTTGTCATCGAGATAATGATAATACAAACCAGCAGCATTGCTACCACCACCTACACAGGCAATCACATGATCGGGGTAGTCACGACCTTCTGCTTCTAGGAGTTGACTTTTACACTCCTCACTGATGACTGCTTGAAAACGAGCAACCATATCTGGATAGGGGTGTGGTCCTACAACAGATCCGATAATATAATGGGTGTCAACAGGATTGTTAATCCAATCGCGGATCGCTTCGTTGGTCGCATCTTTGAGCGTTTTACTGCCCGATTGTGCGGAGCGTACTTCTGCGCCCAGCATTTTCATTCGTGCCACATTGGGTGCTTGGCGTTTGATATCCAATTCGCCCATATACACCACACATTGAATCCCCATAAGTGCGCAGACCGTTGCTGTAGCAACTCCATGTTGGCCTGCGCCAGTCTCGGCAATGATGCGATTTTTACCCAATCGCTTGGCCAATAAGATTTGCCCAATGGTATTGTTGATTTTATGGGCGCCAGTATGACAAAGATCCTCTCGTTTCAAGTAGATCTTGGTGTTGTATTTCTCCGATAAACGAAACGCATAGTAAAGAGGTGTTGGCCGACCGACATAATCGCGTAGGAGTTGGTCGAATTCAGATTTGAAATCCGCTTGTGCTGTAATCTCCAAATAATTTTGTCTCAATTCCTCTACATTGGGATAGAGCATTTCAGGAATATATGCCCCTCC
>Ga0066825_10000242_pt1 | contig 18462 bp, 14 predicted proteins | sample ETNtaG_6_FD_65608 | JGI IMG/M metagenome (GOLD analysis project Ga0066825, IMG submission 65608) | Marine microbial and viral communities from oxygen minimum zone, Eastern Pacific Ocean - ETNP201306SV45 | ecosystem: Environmental > Aquatic > Marine > Oceanic | place: Pacific Ocean: Eastern...
TATGCGAAGCGGACATATCCTGCCGATACCTGATCCTTCCGTTTTGTTATGGCTCTTCTCAGGATTGTCGACTTCGTATTTCATCTGGCCATTTGGCATCTTCTTCATTCCAACCTTGCCAAGAATGGATGCAAGGCCATGGCCAAATCGGAAATCACTCGCATGGACGTCGATATCCGTTCCTATTGTCATGCTTCTCTCAGGATTCATATTCTGGGCACTTGGTCTTGCCTTTACGGCAACTTCGTACGATTTGAGTGGTGAACCGTATCGTGCAAATGCGCCGTTCCTGCTGGAATTTCTTTCAACAGTATCACCTCTTTCGATTGAACATCTTGATTGGAGCCATCCATTCTTCTTCGCTGCTGGTTTCCTCACGCTGGTTGGTTGGTTGCTTATGCTACCAGTTCCAACGTTTCCAGGCGGTCGTTTACTCGTCGCACGTATGGGCATTGAAGAAGCACGAAGTTCTGGAACACAAATTCTCATGTTCATGATTTTGATCAGTGCTGCATACTTCATTTTCAATGCATTCAATGGATTCACCATATGGATTCCAGTTCTTTCGGTCCTCATACCTCTCTTGCTCTTCATGGGTAGTGATGCTCGAATCCCTGTCTTACTCGATGGTGATCTGCCTCTTGATGAGGACACACATCGTCGACTTGGTATCATTCTTTTTGTTGCCATCTTGTTTGCAATACCGCCTGAATTCCCAGTCGAACCAATCGAGCGTTGGGATGCTGATGCAACCTACTCGCTCGACATTGATGCGTTTGCAGAACTCTCTGATGATTGGAATGCCTCTCTACTTGTTGAACTCATCAACCCTTCCATGAAAGAACGCGCATATTCGATGACAGCAGAGATTCAGGGCACCTCGTTCTGGAACATGGAAACATCTTGTCAAGAGACAGTCTGTGAAGGCATTCTACAACCGGGTGAGACGAAATCAATCGATTTATTCGTCACGCATGAAAATACAACGCAACAACCTACGTTCGCTGAATATCGAATCGAGATCATTTTTGATAAGGATCTTTCACATGTTGAGGAAGGTACGATTCATCCACTTCTCGAAGCATCCGTGGGTTCTGAGTGGCACCACGTTCGCAACAGCGACATGGTGCTGTCATGCCTCGATATCTATGTCCAAGAAGATACGATTGCAAACATCTCCTTCCCAGATTTAGGCGATGAATGGTTGCCATATCTTTGGTTGGATGGACAAGCAGGCTTGACACAATCGCTTGGTTCAGATGATACGGTTGTTTGTTTGAACGGGGTCGATCAAGCACTGCCTATGACTGCTCAGTCGTTGATTCAAAATGTCCAACTGGACAACTCGTCCTTTAGCGTTGGTTTTGATACAGCATGGCCTCATGTTGTATCCGCATCTGAGAATGGTTGGCTCATCGATGAAACCCATCCATGGGGACTTCCGTTTGAGAATGGAGGTACGTTGTATCAAGAGAATGCTTCCTCATGCACTGGAAATGAATTCCCACAAACCCCTCGTCGTTCAAACACTTCAAATTGGACTTGGGACATGAGCATCTGGCCGAATCAAGCATTACCTTCGATCGAAGAAGGTGAACAGCTCTATCTCAAACTTGCAGCAGATACTTACGTTCATTGCAATCAAGAAGAAGTTGAATCAACCATATTTGTTGTTGAAGAAGGACCTAATTTGATTCTCCACGATGGAAATGATACAGTGCGGCTCTGGGATGCCCCGATGACTGCATCCTCCCAGCAGTTTGAACTCATGCTCTTCAACAGCAATGAAGAGGATGTAGTGTTGCGCCATACCGTATATGGCGATGGGTCTTGGAACCTCGATGTTCTTCCTGACATACTCACATCTGGTTGGAATAATTTCACCATCGATGTCCCGAATTCGATGTTGAACACCTATCAGTTAACACATCAAGATGGTGCAATTCTCATCACGTTTGGAGCCTATATGGAGGTTCAATCTTGAGAATCGGAATTGTTGGTGCTGGTTCAATAGGTTCGCTTCTCGTAGGTTGTTTATCGAAAACCTCCGCAAACCTTCTTGTCTATGGACGAGGCCTTCACGCAGCTCATCTGACCGCTTCCGGTCTTACCTTCCTCATCGATGGGAAGAATGATGTTGAAATCAACTCAAGCGAATGGGAGATGCTTCTTGAGGAGCAAGGATTGCCTGAATCAGTTCGTTCATCCTGTGATACGATCATCATGACGGGTAAGTCTTCAGCCTTTTCCGATCATCTTGAGGTTGCAAAACACCTTCTTCGTCATGATGGCCTTATCTGTACACTTGCGAATGGTTTGGGTCATGAGGAGCGATTGGTTCAGGTCTTGGGGGCTCATCGTGTGCTTGCAGCAACAACAACACATGGTGCTTATCGCCCAGAGCCTGGACAGGTGAAGTGGGCTGGTATTGGCGAAATCAACATCGGCCCTTTCATGCATCATCATACTCAAGATTCAGTCAAAACGTTGCTTCAGGTCCTTCATGAAGCCTCACTTGAGCCTCGTTGGGATGACGATGGACGGGTGTTGTTATGGAACAAAATGTTGCTCAATATTGCAATCAATCCGATTGCTGGCTTGTTGGGAAAGGAGAACGGCGCCTTACTGGAGCCGAATATCTTCGAATCGGCGGTGAGCGTTATGCTCGAAGGTGCAACAATTGCACGAGCAGAAGGCGTACGACTTGATGAGGATGCAGTTCTCATCGATCGATTACGAAACGTTCTCGAAAAGACAAGCACAAATTATTGCTCGATGTTGCAAGACATCAAGGCAGGGCGAGAAACTGAAATCAATTCACTCAATGCAGAAATATGCCGACGCGGTGAAATGTTCGGAATTCCCACACCATTGAACGAATTGCTTTCAACCATCATTCAGAATCTTTGATTAGATCCTTATTGTAATGCAGGCCTCTGTTTTCCTGACGGCCATTTGCATCTTCTGCGACAAGAATTCCGACGAGAATCATGTTTCTCAATTCCACAATTTCTCTCGAAGGAAGACTTGATTTCCAAATAGCATCAATTTCTTGTTCAAGGAGTTGAAGACGTCGAATTGCTCGTTGTAGTCTTGAAAATCGTCTCGATACGCCTACTTCAAAACGCATGGTTTGATTCAAGGCTGCTCGATCATGGGCAATTGGGCCATGCTCTTTCAGTTCATCAAGGCCATCTGAGCGCCAATTTGGAGGGGAGGAACTGCTTGCAGAAATGCCCGTTTCAATGAGGTGGGATGAGCAACGATGTGCAAAAACAACTGCTTCAAGGAGACTGTTTGAAGCGAGTCGATTCGCACCATGCATGCCTGTACAGGCAACTTCACCAATGGCATACAAACCTGGAATTGCTTGTGTTGAATCCTTTTGTATTGCAGAACCAACTTCGTCGACTTCAATGCCTCCAACGATGTAATGTGCTGCAGGAGCCACTGGAAGTGGGTCGATTCCAAGTTGCAAAGCATCTTTTTGCAATCGCTTCGAAATCATCGGAAATCGGTTGTCCAAATGTGCCTTATCGAGATGTTCAGTGATAAGATAAACGTGAGGTTCGCCAGATTCAGCACATCGTTGATCGATTGCTCGAGCCACAACGTCTCGTGTTGCCATTGAGCCAAGAGGTGATGCACGAAGGGTAAAGGAAAAACCAGTAGGGTCTTGTTCTGACGAAGCCTTCCATTCCGCATAACCCTCGCTGTCAAGAAGAACTGCTCCTTCTCCGCGAAGTGCTTCTGTAATCAAGAATGGTCGCTCTCCTTGAACAACAAGTGCGGTAGGATGGAATTGAACAAATGCCATGTTGACGATGGAGGCACCCGTTCTATAGGCCATCGCGATTCCATCCCCAGTCGATACAGAAGGATTCGTCGTCTTTTCCCAAAGTTGACCTGCACCACCAGTTGCAAGGATGACGGCATCGCCTTGAATCGTTCGAACCTGATTCGTTTCCTGATCAAGTGCCCATACGCCACAAACGCCTTTCTCTGGAGACTTGTGTTGACGCTGAATCAAATCGATAGCGAGCGTATTCGGACGCATTGTGATCTTCGGATGCTCTTGAGCTGCAGTTGTGAGTGCCCGTTCAATCTCCTTCCCAGTAGCGTCTTTAGCGTGTAGGATTCGTCGTGATGAGTGACCACCTTCTTGTGCTAATTGGAAATCACCTGCTTGATTTCGCTCAAACTCCACGCCGATTGAGAGTAAATCTCTGATTCGTTCTCCAGCCTCTTCAACGACCATTCGTACGACTTCTTCGTCACAAAGGCCATCGCCTGCATTGAGTGTATCATTGATGTGACCCTCAATTGCTGTAAGATCTGTTTTGTCAAGAATAGCTGCAATCCCGCCTTGGGCCCAATTTGTCGAAGAATCCTTCGGCCTTTGCTTTGTGATGATTTCAACTTCAAAATCTGCGTTGGCCAGTCTTAGTGCTGCGAAGAGGCCAGCGATGCCTGTTCCAATGATGAGGACACGAGGCATGACCATCCCAGAGGTTGTTTGTTCTTGATGACATCGGTTCTCCCAGCGACAGGCCTATTTGTAACCAATTCTAGCGGAGTCCATGTTGCGCAAGGTCATTGGCTTACTCGGCCTTGCAACCATCGTCTTCGTCATTGCGAACGTCCATTTTGGAGTCGTAGCGGACAATGTTGTTGAAGGAGCGGGTACGGCACGATTGGATGTCCTACGTCTTGCAGATCCTGGATGTACAATCCCTGAGATGGAGAAAGAAATCCAAGAAACAGGTACCGCATTCTGTCTCGGTGAAAAAGGAACTTGGGGCGCTGCTGATATTTTTCTCCTCTTCTGGGGGATTCTCATCGTCACTGCAGGACGATTTCGCATGCCATCTGACCCGCGTCTTGCAAAGCGTATCCGCCGAGTCATGTTTATTTCAGGAGCCGTTTTGTTCTCCTTAGCACTTCTTGATCGTTTTGAACTTCTTCCAACATCTGCAAATTCAAGCAGTATTTCTGACATCATACCATTGCCTTTGGATGCGTGGATGGTACAGATTCTTTTTGCCATCATTGGAGCCTTATTGATGCGTGGGCCGAAATTCGAACTTTCAGAGTTCGAACAAAATTATCAACGATTGGAAAACGATCGAGAAAAAGAGCGACGCGTACAGCAGGTCTTCAATGAAAAGGCACGTTCAATGTCAGCATCTCGCGAAGGCGTAGCACGTCGCAGCCGTCTACTTGACCGAGATGCACATTTAGTCCCATTCCGTACACGAAATTCTCCCAAAGTACGTGCCACATGTCCGTTTTGCAAAGGTGGCGGTTGTAAAGAATGTCGAATGACAGGTGTTGTTTGAAGAAAACGGCATAATTTTTCAACCCCTAAAACGACATGCTCCGACGCATAATCAACCGATTGTTTAAATGTCCTCGATGTGCGGTGTTTGACCTAAGGTCAAATTTGGCCATGAGGGGATTGGGATGTTTCTGAAAGCGTTAGAGATGGAGAACTTCAAATCATTCCGCGGCGAAGTCGTCATTCCACTCGATCGGGGCTTCTCTGCGATTACTGGGCCGAATGGTTCAGGCAAGTCAAACTGCGGGGATGCAATTCAGTTTGTTCTCGGTCCGAAATCAACGCGTACCATCCGTGCCCAGAATACAAAACAACTCATCTTCAATGGGGCGGAAGGTTACAAACCAGCCCGCGGTTGTGTTGTCACACTTGTCTTTGGGAATCCTGTATTGTCGAATGGGCGTCGTCGACTTCCTATTGAGAATGACGAAGTCCGAATGACACGATCCATACGACTTACTGCTTCAGACAATGTCGTATCGACGTATCTCTTGGATGGCGAAGAATCATCACAGAAATCGTTTCATCGCCTACTAAATGCTGCGAACGCTCGTCCTGATGGATACAACATCGTTCTACAAGGAGACGTTACAGGTCTTGCCAGAATGACGCCTATTGAGCGACGAAAGGTGCTCGATGGTGTTGCAGGCGTAACGTCCTATGACGATGAGATTCGGAAAGCAAAGAAGCAGAAAGAGAGCGTTGATTCTTACATCGAGCGCATTGGAATGTTGCAAGAGGAACAACAAGTCCGTCTCAAAGAACTTGAACAAGAGCGAAAGGTTGCCATGAAGGCTCAATCGATTACTGATGAACTGTCAACCTCTCGAGCACAACGCTATCAAGCAATGTATGCAAGTCTTGGAATGGAATTGGAACACCAAATTGCAGAACAACTACGATTTGTTGAGGAAGCAACAGAACTTGAGCAACAGGTCAAAGCAGGGAGTAAGACCCTGGTTGAACTCGATGATCGAATCGGTGAAATTCAGAAGCAAATCGATGCATTGCTCGGTGATGAGGGCGATGGTTTGTCAAAGGCTATCCATGATTTGAGAGTGCAACTCGATCGAGATAAAGATCGAATTGAAGATTCGTTGCAAGCCAACATCGATGATGGTGAGGAACGAGAACAAGTGCTTGCACGCTATGAAGAAGCAGAGTCTGCATTGACGGCGTTGCTTGAAGAGGCAACGACCAGCCAAAGCCAGATGGAAGAAGCACAACGCATGTTGGACGAAGCCCAAGCAGAGGAAGATAAGGTGCGAGCCCTCCTCGAAGGCTCTGGAAAGAACCATGCTGAACTCAATCGTTCACTCAGTGAAGCCATTGCAGCACTTGAGAAAGCAAAGCAAGCAGTTGCGGCTGCACAATCTGATGTTGACCGAACCGCAGCCCAAGCAGAAATGGTCGAAGCCAACCTTGCCAAAGCACAAGAGGCTGCAGAAGAATCACGACTTGAACTTGAAGAGAAAGAAGCGGAATTCAATGCATTGGCTGGCGGAAAGAAGGTAGATCGTTCCTCACTTACAAAGAATATTCTAGAAGCAGAACGTTCTGAAAGTCGACTTCTCGAAGAAGCTGGAGCTGTTGAGCGGAAGATGACTGAGACCGAACGAAAACTTCGTTCTGCACGCGCCGAGCTCGAGAATAAATCCAATTCCAAAGGAATGGCAGGTGGTGCAGCAGCAGTTCTCGGTGCACGTGATCGGGGCGAGATTAAGGGCATCATCGGAACAATTGCTGAATTGTGTGCACCAATCGATTCGGAACATGAAACTGCTCTTGCTACGGCTTTCGGAGGCGCAATGACCTCGGTTGTTGTCGATTCCGACGAAGTAGCAGCAGAAGCAATCCGTTGGTTGGCCCAACGGAAAGCAGGTCGAGCAACGTTCCTACCACTCAACAAACTCGCGACCAGCCGTGCAGGTGGAAAGGCAATGATGGTTGCTAGAAAGCCTGGTGTGATTGGATTTGCTTATGAGTTGCTTGAATACGATGCACGTATCGATACGGCGATTAAGTTCGCTCTTCGAAATACCTTAATCGTTCAGAATATGGACATTGCTCGCCAAAACATGGGTGGCGTTCGCCTTGTAACCATGCGTGGCGATGTGACCGAGGCTGGTGGTGCGATGGTCGGCGGTTCTCGACAGCGCATGTCCGTTAGTTTCGGAGGTGGAATTGCTGGGGCGAAAGAAGTTGAGCGATTAACTGCGGAAATCGAACGACTTCGATTAATCTCTGATACGGTCTCTGCTGCACTTGCTGATGTACGAAAAGAGCAACAAACACTCCGTCAACAAATTAACGAACTTGCGAATGAGGACGGTGCAATCCAAAGAGAGGCCCTGAGGGCAGAGGTTGCTAGTTTCAAGAAAACCCATTCGAAGACCATTGGTGAAGTTCAAGGCTTGAAGGATGATCTTCAACGTCTCGAGACGTTAGCGAGTACTCAACTTGAGTTGTTGGATGAGGCCGAATCAAAGGTTGCTGATGCAGAGGTTTTGCGTGGAAGCGCTCAAACTGCGCTTGAAGATGCGAGTCCGCAACACCTCAAGGATCGATTGCATGAGTGTACGGTAAAGCGCACGCAAGCAGAGGGTATTCGTTCGAATGCCGAGGTGTCTCTCCGCTCAATTTCAGAACGTAAGAATTTGCTTACATCGACGGTATCGTCTGAAAAGGAACGCCTCGATCAAATCGATGTTTCCATCAAGGAACGTTTGGAAAATGTCGCAACGCTCAAGCAGAGTGTTGCTGAAAATGGAGAAATCCTTGCTGAGAAGGAAGCAGAGCGTGCTCAATTCCTTGAAGAAAACAAAGGTCTGGAAGATGAACGAATCGAATTGGTTGAAGAACGAGCAAGTTTGAATTCAACACTCACCCAAAAAGCCTCACAGGCTCGAAGTCATCGTACGCTTTCAACTGAACTTGAGCGAACGATTCAAGCAAAGCGAAAGGAATTGTACGATGTTGAAATGGAAATGGGCGCAGTGGGCATCCAAGCACCTGATGAAGGTGCTGTGTTGGATTCCGTTGCTGAGATTGATCGTCGAATCCGCCGTCTTGAACGCCGACTCGATGAATTTGGAGCGGTCAACATGCGAGCGATTGAACAATACGATGCTGTTGAGCAACGCTTGGAGGAAATGGAAGGCGATTTCAAGAAACTCCAAGACCGTAAGAAACATCTCATCGATGTAGCAGAACGCCTTGAAGAACAACGAAAGGTCCGATTGATCGCAGTTCTTGAAAAGGTGAATGAGAACTTCAAGAAGGTCTACAAGTCACTCAGTAATGGCGGTCGTGGTGAACTCTATCTTGAGAACAAGGAAGAGCCATTCAAAGGCGGTCTTGAACTTTGGGCTCAGCCAAAGGGCAAGTCATCAAACGTCACCCGTCACCAACTTTCAGGTGGTGAACAATCCGTTGCTGCGCTTGCACTCATCTTCGCTATCCAGGATTATGATCCAAGTCCATTCTATTACTTCGATGAAGTTGACCAGAATCTCGACAGTGTGAATGCGGAATGCATTGCAAAGATGTGTCGAGAACGAAGCAAGGCTGCTCAGTTCATCATGGTCACATTGCGGAAGGTTTCACTTCAACTTGCAGATCATCATATTGGAATTACACATGGTGGCGATGGATGTAGCCGACGAATCATTGATTTCGATCAAGAGCAAGCCATTGCTCTTGGAGAGCAGGCGCTCAAGGAAGCTGAATCGGCTGCTGCAAAGAATGCACAGCGAGCGAAAGAAGAACAGGAAACGCTTGCAGAGATGCCTCGGGTACCCGAGGCATTACCTGCTCCAAGCAGTCTGGGTGGTTTGCTCAAGCATATGCAAGAAGATGAGAGTCTCACATCTCTCGCTGAGCGAGCAGCGGAAACGAATGAAGACATCGAAGAGCGTACAGCCCTTGTGGAGGCGCTTTCAGAACTTGAATCTGAAGAATTGGACGCTCAAGAAGAGACTGTAGAACTTGATGAGTGAGGTGAGACGAATGGTGCAGCAAGGACTCGATCGATGGTTTTTGCGTCAGGATGTTATCGATCAACTCTTGCAGAGTGGAGATGATGACCTTGAGGGAATCAGCGCCTACGCAGATCGTATCCTCATGATTGCACAAACGGAAGAGGCTGAGCATCAGACGCTCGAAGATCCGTTTGATCGAAGCGTTGCCCTCGTTTTATCGCTCGTCAATAGTGAAGGCTTGGACGCCTGGAACATCGATTTAACATCCTTCCTTCGTCAATTCACCAAGCGTGTCAAATCGCAAGCAAAGAATCTCGATTTACCTGCATGCGGACGTCTGATTCGAATGGCCTGGGAAGTTCTTCACTACCAGGCAGCGCATTTGTTTGATCGTATTCAATACCAGGATATGGAGGATGAATGGGACATGGATTTCGAATTTGGCTGGGAGGCTGAATACGATGATCATGAATTCCATTTTACCAACACCGTCCTCCAAGGTGGTGCTGACGACGTTCTTGAGACGCTCTTTGATGAACGAGTGCGAAGGGATGAAGGCCGCCCAGTAACGCTCGGTGAGTTGCTCTCTGCTCTCAAAGATGCTGCGGATGATGCGGATGCGCTCAAGCTACGAGAAAAGAATCGAGCAGCACATGCCATCGAAGTAGAAGAAATGATTTCCAATGTTGGTGGTCGAATGCACAATGAAGATCTTGATGGTGACATTGAACGTTGTTGGAATGCATTACGGCAAACGACTCAGGATATCGGTTCGAGCAATGTTCCACTCAAATCGGTCATCAAAACGATGATTCCTATCCTTGAATCAACGTTTGGAGCAGTACCTGAAGGCTATGGCGATGATGCACGTGTAAGTTCGTTCATTGCAGGATTGTTTCTTACGCACAAAGGTATTGCTTCGATTACCCAAGGAAATCAACTTGATGATGTAATCATGATCGAAGATCTATGGCCACAATTATCCACCTTTGAGGATGTTCTTGCTGCGACGCTTGAAGCAGATCAGCAAGCCCAAGAAGCACGTGAATCATCGAAAACGGGATCAACATTGCACGCTGAGCGCCTTCAACAGCGTGCTGAAAAGGCAAGACTTTCTGAAGAAAAGGCAAAAGCAAAACTCGAGAAAGAGCAAGAAGAAAGCAAACCAGACTTCGAAGAACATGAATGGTTGGTAGAGTAGGTGATACAATGTCGGAACTTGCATTAGAAACACTTCTGGAAGCAACCTTGTTCGGCTCTGGTAAATCCCTTGCAATCAAAGAGTTATCAGAAGCGCTTGGATATGAGGAAGAGGAGATATCAGAAGCACTTGCTTCCTTGCAATCAACGCTTAAGCGAAGGAGAGGAGGCGCTCTACGTATTGTAGAAATTGGTGGCAAGTGGGCAATGGAAGTTCGGTCAGATGTTGCTGATCATCTGCCTAAAGAAACCAAGACCGAGATGCCAAAGAAACTCCTCAAAGCGGCTGCGTTAATCGCTTATCATCAGCCAATGCCTCAATCGAGATTGGTTGACTTACTTGGTCAGAAAGCCTACGATTACGTACGTGAACTCTCTCAATATGGTATGATTATGCGCCGTCGTGATGGAAATACGAGGCGATTGACAACAACCAGGCGATTTTCTGAAGCGTTTGGATGCCCTCATACCGATTTGAGAAAGGTCCGAAAATGGTTCAGGGAACAAGTTTCTGATGCAGGATTGTTCGATGATATGGGTTCAGAAGCGCTCAAAGATGTTGGAGAGGATGGTCTTATTCAAGCCACATTGCCTCTTGAAGAAGAGTGATTACTTCCTCAATTCATCGAGGATTTCAGCCACTCTGGTCTGTGTTTTAGGGCCTTCTTCTGTGATGAGTCGATGAGCTACCTGCTCAATTTCATCGCCGATTGCTCCTGCACTGACGGCCATATTCTTTGCATGTAGGCGCATATGCCCCTTCTGGATGCCACTGGTTGCAAGAGCGCGTAGCGCTCCAAGATTTTGTGCTAGACCTGCTGCAGCCATGATCGATGCTAATTCTTGTGCTGATTCAACGCCCAATATCTCAAGATTTGTTCGTGCAACAGGATGGACCTTTGATGCTCCGCCGACAATTCCGACAGCCATAGGCGTCTCGATGGTGCCAACAAGGTTGCCATTCGCATCCTTTTCCCAATGTGTTATTGAACCATATCTTCCTTGGCTATGTGCCACATAGGCATGGCAACCTGCTTCAATGGCTCTCCAATCTTGACCACACGCCACTGCAACAGCAGAGATGCCATTCATGACGCCTTTGTTGTGCGTAGCCGCCCGATAAGGGTCTGCCATTGCGAAGTGATGTGCTTCGAGAATTCCATCAATGATCGATGCACCCTCGGCCGCATCTCCTGCATTGCTCATCTCCCCTGGTGTAAAGGTCGCAGATACGCGTGCAAGCCGTTGTGTTGCAAGGTTTGAAAGAATTCTCAACAAAGAACGCCCCGTGGTGATCCTTTCCAATTCAGGGGCAAGAAGCTCAGCCATCGTATTGACGGCATTGGCTCCCATTGCATCGCGACAATCAACGTGAATATGTACGATGAGCATAGGTCCTGAAAGACTTTCAATTGTCCGAGTCGTTATGTCCTTACATCCGCCTCCCAATCGAATCATTGTTGAAGGTAAACTGTTGGCTAAAGCCATTAATTCGCTCTTCTGTTCCTCGATTTGTTGGATGCCAATCTCATGATCTTCGATATCGAGAAGTTGAATTTGAGCGATCATCATCGGTCCGTCACTACTCGAAACGAATCCTCCAGAGACATGGCATCGTTTTGCCATGTTTGATGCTGCAGCAACAACACTGGATTCTTCAAGGCAAAATGGGACGATGTAATGCTTTCCATCGAGGATAAAGTTCGTTGCAACGCCGACTGGTAATGACATCGTACCAATGACATTCTCGATCATTCGATCTGCGGCTGCATCATCCAATTCTCCATTGGCTGCTAGAGCCGCAACCTGCTCATCACTGAGATTGGCAAGTTTTGCAATCATCGCTCGACGTTCTTCAACATCAAGTTTGTAGAAGCCTTTGAGGCGGCTGTTGTCGACAGGCATGGTGTCTCCTCTGGTTAATGCCAAGCGTGGGAAGTGGATGAATCAATCGGAAGAAACTAACGGGTTTAACGCTTTAATTAACGCGTTATTTTTGTGTTAATGATGCGTTAATTGAGGCTATTGCTGCTTGATGGCTCCTCGATTAACGTCTCATAACACGTCCCGAGAACACCATTCCTTCGTGAAATGTCATATACTTGTTCAAAGTTGCTCGGGCATGCATGGAAATACGATCGATTTTGGCTTCCCTTCTCTAAGTGAAGATCCGTTTTCATCAAGCCCCCTCGACAAGGATGAACTTGATCTGCTGGTGGGCCGACATGGTATGTTTGAGGAACTTGAACGTAAGATTACGTTCAAATCTGCAGATCGAATGCTGCTCGTTGGTGAATTTGGCTCTGGAAAGACCTCGTTTATGCAGTGTTTGGGTGCACGAACAAACCTGCATTTGAGCATCGATCGTATTGCTCTCTCTGAACCAGGAATCGAGTTGCTAAAGGACATGTATGCGCAGTTGATTGATGGATCGCCACCCCATGATTATCAGAAGTTGAGCCGTGATCTACAACGTATGCTCCACGATTCACGTCAAATGCTTCCATTGATCACCATCGATGCTGATATGGCTGACGTGTCATCACTGGAAGCCTGCCTCCGCTCTTCTTTGCCGTTCTTTGAACGTCTCCCTGCCCTCATTCTCATCGCCATTAATCCACGCCAGCAATCGCTCATATCGGACCAAATTCTCCAACGGTTCGAATTACGAAACATGCTTAGTTTGGATGTTGATGGCATCAAAGCCCTTGTCGAGCGTCGAATTGCAAAAGCCTCTTCGCAAAGCTATTCATTGAATTCGGAAGATGCGAATCGACTTCTTAAAATGAGTAAAACAGGGCAACCAGGAGCAATTATCCGCGTCCTTCGCAATGCCATTTCAGGAAATTATGTTGCACCACCAAAATCTGAATCGATTCCTATGGATTCGTTGCCCCAAGAATCAGAACCCCTTTCTGATGCGATAGAGGTTGAGCAACAGATTGAGCCTATTGTACACGACGATGTGCAGGAAGAGGTGTTGGAGGATGAAAATGAAAGCGAACCAGATCAAGAGGGCTGGGAGGAAACGCCCGGTATGACACAGGCCTCTGGATTTGACCTTGATTTTGATGTTCTTGATGAACCCGTTGAAGAACCTCTTGAAATCCTAGATGAACTTCCTGCAGAAGTGCCTGAGGAGTCCGTTGATGATGGCTATGTCACCGAGGATAGTCTTCCATTTACTGGAGTTTTCGGAGGTTTGAGAAACAGGCGACGAATTGTGAACAATGACTTGGAATCAGTGCCTGAAGGACAATTTAAGGTAACCGAAAAGGGAACAGCATTTTGGACAGCTGAAGAGCCAAAACTTCCTGAAGATTTGGTTGAAACCTTTGAAGATTCTGAAGAGTACGTCGACATTGAATTTGATGAGGAGCGTGAATTGAACGATGAGATGGATTTGATGGGCTTGCAAGAACTTGATCCATCCGAGACCTCTACTTTCGATTCATCGTCTCTTGAAACATTAACTCGACTCTTATCGCAATTGATTCTACCATCAAATCAAGGCTTGCAAGGTGACAATGCCTTAATCGATCGATTGCGAGCCCTTTCACGCCCTCGCTTGACCCAAAAAGAAGAGCATGTGCTTGATGTTGTTGTGCTTAGTTCACTCACATCTTCTGAGTCCATCGTTGTAGCAGAAGCCAAGAAACGAAATCTTTCTCCTTCGGACAATGCGCTCTTGGATCGACTTTCAATCAAACGTGCTCGTCTTTCTCAAATCTGCAATCGATTGCACAAAGCAGGAATTCTCCATGCACGTATGATGGGTCGTTCTCGAATGTTTGGACTGACGCGTAGTGCCCTTGCCCAATTGATTGCATGGGGTCTTGTAGGAGGTGATGAATGATGACTTGGTCGGTAAGTTGGTCTTGGCAAGCACCATCAAGAATTAGCGCTATTGAATCCGTGAGTGGGCATCTATGTGTTGCATATGGTCTTGACTTAACACTCTTTGATGAGAAAAATGAGATTCAATGGGAGCGAAGTATGCCGTTCAAGGTTCATGCAATTTGTAATGGAGGGGGGCGTATTGGTATTCTCGCAGCTCATGCATTTTATCTTTTGAACACAGTTGATGGCTCCATGGTGCATGAAGGACGTTCCTGTCCTGGTGGTTTCCTACAACTCCTCAATCGTCCTGGAGGCGGCTGGGTCGTATCTGGACGAGACGGTAACTTGCATCTCTTCGATGTAAACGGAATCGGTATTCGACGTATTCAATCTGGAATCGTTCGTCGTTTAATCGGTTGGCTTGACCGAGAACATCTCCTTTGGCAAGATGCGAATGGTGTTGTCTATTGCGGACAAATTGCGCAACAAGACAAGCGTAGAGTGGTTGATACAACCGTTTGGAGTTGGGTTTCACCATTGATCGATGGACGTACACTTTTGCAATCTGCAGATGGACAATTGTGGGATGGTATTCCACATCCCTATGGATGGGATCATCTCGAGCGTATCGAAATCGAATCTCTTGAACCATTGATGGCTACACGTGCAGCAGATGGGTGGTGGGTCTTAGGAATTGAAGGTCATCTTGATCATATGACTTCGAATTCAGAAGAAGTACGGGTTGGTGAAGGAATGAACCTGGGTGATCTCTTGATCCGTCTTGGTCCAAATTCGATGGTCACATGTCGTCGAGACGGCCTTATTCGGCGTTGGGTTGCACCTCATCTTGCAGAAGAACAACGCCGACATCGACAGAAAGAGGCGGCAGATGCGAAGTTAGCACGTTCTTGGGACGAACGTCGCCAATTGTTCGAACGTGCACAAACCGCTGAAGATGAGGGGCGGCTTTCTCGTGCGGTTGAATTGTACGAGGCGCTTGGACGAATGGATGATGTTCAGCGATTATTACGCCGACAAAAAGGAGGGGGAGACTCTGAATCCTGATGAGACGTTGACTGTTGAGCGAGTTAAGCACTATCTTTCGATTACTGCGAAAGCGAGAGAAAAGGCAACTTCACTCGCATCAAATCCAGATGAAGAATCCATGCTCAAAACATTGCTCTCGATGGCAGATGACTATGCAAATGATGCTGAGTACTTTCTCAAACAAGGCGATCTCATCCGTGCTTTTGGAGCCATAAATTATGCACATGCATGGATTGATGCTGGCGTAAAACTACGCCTGCTCGACGGTCATGGCGATGATGTATTGTTCACGCTGCCGTAAAGACTTGATCTTGCGTTGTTTCAACTTGGCCAACCAATGTACGTATTGCTTCAACATCGGTGAGAATTTCATTGGCTCGTTTTTTTGCACGATTGACAAATGGTTGAATCGATTGTTCCAGAGTCATACGCAGTCGGTAAACGTGTGCAGGACGTCCTCTGCTCGATTCTGAGCGAGATGAGAAGTGTACGAGATTCATCTCTCTGAGTTCTGAAATTGCCATGCTGACATCGGGTTGGCGAATGTTGCAATGACATTGCAGATCTTTGGATGAAGCAGCTCCATGATGGTGCAAACAGATGAGTACACTTGCAGTGTTTTCATTTGCTCCGAGTTGGACAAGTTTTTCCCATAGCAAAAGCTCTGATTCGTTCAATGTATGTGGTGAGCCGACTGCCATGAAGTTAATAGAAAAGAGAGGATATATAATACAATCACCGACGTTTTATCAAAAATATATATTAAAATAAGAAAATATGACGAAAAGGCGTTACATTAGCCTCTTTGATTCTTACAATCCATTGACGAAACGGATGTTTTTTCCTTTAACAATTTCAAGTATACCTACGCCTGCATCAAGGGATCTGCGTTTAAGATCCGCATCAACAGTAAGAATTGGAATCTCTCGCTCGATTGCGATTTGTAAAAGCATATCATCAGTATGAATTGGTTTTGAATCGATCATGGTTGAACGCTGAAGTAAAAGGTCGAGCATGAGCCTCTTTCCTCGAGGACGACTCGATTCAATCGTCTCTAATTCATCAAGGACCAAATCGACGAGAATGAACTGTGGGGGGCCAACCAATTGCGACAAGGATGCATCAATGTTGAATGCACCATCGATCAGTGCAACCCAGCCACAAGCATCGATGAGCACATCGCCCATGTAAGCACCTCAAAGAATGGTTCCGTGACCGATAAGCCGCCATCGAGCACCAACACGGCGAGAGAGTGAAACTCTCTGTCCTTGATCGGCACAAATAGGTAAACGAAGTAGGAGGTTTGCTTTTCCTTTTTCAACACCTTTGACGACACCAACCGATGTGGATGTAGCAACGTTGACCATTAGCATCTCGTTGTTTCGAAGAGGATGAACCGTATCTGGCTCATCATCATCTCCAGCAACCATGTTCTTCATCAAATGAATTTCAATAGCACATTCTGAACGAACTTCTGGGAGTTCACCTTTCTTTGCAAGAACTTGTCCAGAAAGGTTGTCAGCAGTTGTGATCGAAGGGTCGAGAAGTGTTCCAAATCCACACAATCCTCCAGCGGTCATTTCGTCACGCTTACCACCGCCTCCTTGCATGCTTGTAATCGTGGTTTCAATGGGCTCCCAATGTGATTTGTTTCCATTCTCGATTTTACGTCCAGGTCCGATGATGATTTCATCACCTTCTCGGAATGTTCCTTCAACGATCGAACCGCCAATGACGCCACCTGTCAATTTCGAAGGTCGTGTTCCTGGCCGATTGACGTCAAAGGAACGTGCAATGTGCATCACTGCTCGTTCATCCGATTCTCGATTTGGTGTAGGAATCGTCATTTCAATGGCTTCGATGAGGATATCGAGGTTCACGTCATGATGCGCTGAGACCGGAATAATCGGTGCCTCTTCAGCGATGGTACCCTTGAGGAATGTCTTGATTTCATTGTATGATTCCATCGCTCGTTCCCTTGAGACCAAATCGATCTTGTTCTGAACGATGACGATGTTCTTGATACCAGCCATTTCAAGCGCCATCAAGTGTTCTCGTGTTTGTGGTTGTGGACATGTCTCATTGGCAGCAACCATGAGCATGGCTCCATCCATAATCGATGCACCTGTGATCATGATCGCCATGAGGGTCTCGTGTCCAGGGGCATCAACGAACGAAACAACACGTTGGAGTTCATTCTCGACATCCTTTCCACCTTCTGGATGGCGGCCTGTTGCATAGTATTGCCCGGAATCCGTCTTGTAAAAGGCAGTATCAGCATAGCCGAGTTTGATGGAAATACCACGGCGTCGCTCTTCGGAATGTGTGTCGGTCCACACGCCAGACAAAGCCTGAGTGAGGGTTGTTTTTCCATGATCGACATGGCCTACAAGACCAATATTGACTTCAGGTTGGGATGGAAGCGTTCGTGCCATGCTTCCATTCCTCCTTGTTCATCGATTCAACCCTCTCGGGTTTCACTCCGCTGCAGCTTCTTCCTCACCGAGCAACTTGTCAAGACCGATGTTTCCGGCATCAACAACTTTGAGATTGATTTGACGTGTGTCTTGTGTGATTGTGTTTCCACGGAAAACACGTCGCTTGCGCATACCTTCTGGCTTGTATCGGAATCGCTTCTTCTCACCCTTCTTGGTCTTGGAAACGAGGTTGTGACCCTTGAAACCAGTTGAAGCGGTGACAAGAATTGCTTGACGGGAACCGCCTTCAAGATCTCGACGCATAGGTGTTCCAGTCTTATCGGATCCACCAGTAATTTCGAGTTTGTAGCCAGTTAGGGTCGATTCACCTTCTCCAACGAAGATTCCATCGATAACATCGCCAATTTTCTTACCGAGCAATTGAGCGTGATTGTTTCCAGAAATAACCGTCTTGTACGATGGGGAATATGTCTTCTCCTTACCGTTCTTGGTGGTACGAGTCAACTTCGTTGTGGTATCGTTGACCACTGCAACAAATGAATTTCCATCAGCCATGATGCATTCCTCTAGCAACCTAGCGACAAACGACCCCTATTTAGCCTCACCGCATGCTATTTGT
>Ga0066825_10000243_pt1 | contig 18417 bp, 18 predicted proteins | sample ETNtaG_6_FD_65608 | JGI IMG/M metagenome (GOLD analysis project Ga0066825, IMG submission 65608) | Marine microbial and viral communities from oxygen minimum zone, Eastern Pacific Ocean - ETNP201306SV45 | ecosystem: Environmental > Aquatic > Marine > Oceanic | place: Pacific Ocean: Eastern...
AATTAGCTAAAAAATAAGGTTAATAACACTAAGTTAAAAGTAATAACATTTATTTATCCTTCTCTATGTCTGCAATAACAGAACAACTAGCTAAAATAGAAGAATCAATTACGCAACAATGCATTGTGAGTGGGAGACTAAGAGAGGAAATAACCTTGATAGCGGTTAGTAAGACCAAGCCATTATATATGATCCAAGAAGCCTATACCGCAGGTCAGCGTCATTTTGGAGAAAACAGAATGCAAGAACTCCAAAAAAAAGCTGAATCTTTAGAATACAATGATATTCAGTGGCATATGATTGGGACCCTTCAAACCAACAAAATAAAGTTTATTGCCGCTCATGTGCATTGGATTCATTCGGTTTTTAAGCTAAAACAGCTTAATGAAATTAATAAACGGGCTGCTCAGCATAACCGGGTTATAAATGTACTTATTCAAGTAAATATCAGCGGTGAACCTCAAAAGGGGGGGTGTGAAGTTAGTGAAATAAGTTCATTACTTAAGCATACGAGAACCCTTGAGCATGTTCTTGTACGTGGTTTTATGGGTATGGCAAAATTTACGGATGATCATTCTGAGATATCAAACTCCTTTGAGCAACTCCGAGGTCTTCAACAGCAGCATCTCACACATCATCCAGAATTAACCGAGTTATCAATGGGTATGAGTAATGACTACACGCTAGCCTTGGGCAAGGGAAGCACCATGTTACGAATTGGAAGCTCAATATTTGGAAGTAGAACCTAGAATAATTACGGGTTCACATTCAACCTTTTCTTTCTTTTTTCGTATTGTATTAAGTACTATAAATATATAATTAATTCGCACAATTATGTTGTTTGGTTTGCCTTGGTTTGCTGTTATTGCTATTGTTGCCGTTGGTGGCGGTATGATTTTTTCGTATAAAGAAAAAGAATTGGCACTCGAAGAAAAGAGACTCTTTAATGCTAGAGAGGCTAATGAGCTACGTAGGCATATTGAACATTTACAACACCGTATAGAACTGCTCGAAAACACGATCAATGGGAACAGGGCCAATGATAAGTCTACTTTCGGACAAGAAGACGATCAACTCTTAAAAAGAACGAAGGAATAAGTACTATGAAATTAACGCCGCTTGAAATTAAACAGCACCAGTTCGATAAATCTCTTCGTGGATATGATGTTGTAGAGGTTCAGTCATTTTTAGCCTTAGTAGCTAGCGAGGTAGAGCAGCTACAACAAAAAAACAGTGAGTTACAAGAACAAGTGCAGGGACTCAATAAAAGAATTACTCATTATGAGAAGGTGGAAGAAGCCATTCATGAAACCCTGCAAACAACAAAAGAATCGGTAGCTCAGAAAATGGAGCAGGCTAGAAATGAGGCTAAGACCGTTATGGATCGGGTACATATAGAAGCCGAACGGAAGATTCAAGAAGCACAACAGCAGCGCTCGACCATACGGCAAGACATAATGCGCTTACTCGAGCGTCGCGATGAGATGATTCAGGGCTTTCAACAATTTTTAGAAAATAACATGGGTATGGTTGAAAAGTTTGCCGCTAATGAATTCCATATTTTTGATCCTATTGAAGAATCTGAGACACCCCAAGTAGCTTCAAAAAAGCCTGGGCTAGAGGAGACCGTCAGCTCTTTGGAAACAAACCCAAGCGTTGAACTTGAAGATTTGCCCAAAGAAGCTGAACCATCTGAACTCGTAAGCAACGACTTAGACATAGAATCCGACACCAAAACACCCAATAAGAAAAAAGAGTCTACTAGCTCAAGTCTAGATGACGATGATTTTATGAATACCTTTCTTGACGAATTAGATTAACTTGACGAGCTAGATTAACACTCATACCATATGTCCCGCAATATAATTGAACAAGCAAGAAACCAGCGCGCTGAAGCGGCATCTTTCATTAAGGAACGCCTACCTATTGAGCCAGAATACTTGCTCATTTTAGGAACGGGACTGGGTCAATTGGCAGAAGAAATGACGGTTGAACTAGAATTACCCTATGAGGAAATCCCGCATTTTCCGGTTTCCACGGTAGAAAGTCATGCGGGAAAATTATTAATGGGAAACTTAGGTGGGAAATCTGTAATGGCGATGCAAGGACGATTTCACTACTACGAAGGTTATTCCATGAATCAAATTGTCTTCCCAGTTCGAGTAGCCAAAATGTTGGGTATACAAACGCTTTTGGTAAGTAATGCATGTGGGGGATTAAATCCTAATTATGAGCGTGGTGACATCATGCTTATCAATGACCATATCAATTTCTTAGGTGATAACCCGTTAATTGGCCCAAATGATCCAAATTTGGGGCCACGGTTTCCTGACATGTCCCAACCTTACACTGAGCGTTTATTGTCTACAGCCGAACAAGTTGCTCTTGATGCAGGTATAAAAATACATCAAGGAGTATATTTAGCCGTTTCCGGACCCATGTTAGAAACAAAGGCCGAGTATCGGTATATGCGACAATTAGGTGCTGATGTAGTGGGTATGTCCACCGTACCCGAGGTAATTGCGGCTATCCACATGAGCATGGAGGTACTCGGGATTTCAGTCATCACCGATGAATGTTTCCCCGACTCTCTCGAGCCTGTAAGCCTGGATGATGTGTTAGAAGCCGCCGCAATGGCAGAGCCACATTTAACACGTATTGTAGTTGGAGTATTGGAGCGACTCTAGGCTTTTTCGGTCGCTTTAATGATCAAATTTTTTTCTGGCTATAGACTTATTTATCCACAAAAACCCGTACTTTTCCACTCGCTCTTGACTTAGGGTATTAAATTCTTCTTTTTTTAATAAACAATAACCATTATTGCTCCATACATATGCAATACAGCCATTCCGATGATGAACTTTGGGACGAGCACCAGTGGGATGCACACATTTCGGAAGTAGAGAAAAAGAGTGATCAGTTGAGAAAATTCATTACCACAGATCCTAGAGGTGGGTCTACTCCTCGCTGGATAACATTGCTTGAGGAAAGCATTAGTGAAGATGATGCTTTCGAAGCCTATGTGGAAGAAGAATTACTTTTAGATGAAGCCTACTTCCCAGATGAAGAAGATTGGGAAGACGAGGATGAATTTGATGAAGATGAATTTCCTTTTAACGCACTTGAGGAATATGACGAAGAAGCGGAAATGGGTTATGACGAAGGTGAAGAATGGAAAGCCTTAAGCGAAGACTTTGCCTATTCTAATTATGGAAGTTTAGATAACTTGCGAATTTACTCCCGATCAAAAAATCTTGCCATCGATATATTAAGGTGGGCTTTGTTGATTGATGGAAAGCATCAAATCGCTGAAATAGATGATTTTGTGGAAGAAACCCTTAAGATTGGAGCAAAATTAGCTGGAGGTTACTCGTTTGGATTTGATCATGAATACATGGGGGCAAATATTGCATATACCAAGCGGTCACTTTACTATGCAAACTGCGGGTTAAATCGCTTGGGACAGCTAAAAGGAAAAGATCTATTTAAAAAGTCCCAGTATCTAGCATTCCACGAGCGTTTTCACGAATTACGGAATGACATTGGTGTTTATGTTCAAGAATTACGTGATCGCTTTCATCACGGGTAAAGAACTATTTCCAAATAGCTACCGTCTTTTCTCCCCCCTCGCTTTGTGAGGCTCGAAACATTGAACCCGTATTGGTTTCCATTGAAATATTTCCATCCCGATCTACTGCGATAAAACCTGCTTCCCCCTCGTTTAGTAATTCATATACTAAGTAATCCATAGACTCATCTAAATTAGCCCCTGTATATCGCATATGACTTGCTAAACGATGCGCCGAAACATTAAGCATAATACGTTCTCCCCAACCCGTTGCAGACACCGCTACTTGTTCATCTGCATAGGTTCCAGATCCTATAATCGGCACATCGCCAACTCTACCATACCTCTTGTTGGTCATTCCTCCTGTTGAAGTACCAGCTACTAAGCGGCCCGTTTTATCTACTGCTACACAGCCCACTGTTCCCATTTTCCATCCATTATCGGGCTGTGATTCCAAATAGCCCTGAGATTCATTGGCACGCTTCCAAGCTTCATAACGGGCAGGTACTTTAAAATATTCGGAATCTACTCGTTCTATGGTAGTTTGATCAGCGTATTGCTCAGCACCATCCCCTGCAAATAAAATGTGTCTTGACTCTTCCATAATAATTCGTGCAAGCGATATCGGATGTTTTACCGTTGTTAAGCCCGTTGCCGCACCTGCATTCATTTGCGAACCATCCATAATAGCTGCATCTAATTCATTTTTCCCCTCGCTGGTAAAAACAGCACCACGACCGGCATTAAACAGTGGGTTATCCTCTAAAAATCGTACCGTCTGCTCTACAGCATCCAATGATGAACCACCCGTTTCTAATATATCGACGCCTATTGTTAAGGCAGAATCTAAAGCCGCCATGTAGCGTTTCTTTCTTTCTTCAGGCATATCTGGAGAGACATATCCAGCACCACCATGAAGTGCAATGGCCCATTTTTGATCATTGGTCTCTAATATAGCCTCTTGTCCGGACATCTGAGCAGACACTGATGGCATCGCAAAAATTAAAAAACCAACTAAGATGCATAAAAATAAAGTAGAAGCAGAATGTATTCGGTTTAACATATAGCAGCATATTCGTTTAAAGCCTTTTGATGATGGATTATACAAGAAAAGTCTACCCCTCGAAACTTTTTATTTAAAAAAGATTTAAATATTACAAAAGTAGCGACGATAAATTAATCACTAACGCATTTAAAGTTATACAAAAACCCTAGATAATTGATCTTGACCGGCAACGGCTAAAAGCCTAACCCACCATCAATAGGCGCTGGATCTGGTGTATGATTGATTAACACATTGTTCATTCACTCCATGTATTTACTTAGGTAATGGCGTGGAGTGAGTGGCATTTTAAATCATACTATAATGTGAAGCTATCTATCAGGTTATAAAATTTGTAAGTAATTACTCACTTTTATAAATTATAGCTATGAATGATCGTAAAGAAAGAATCGTGCAAGCTTCCATGCAGTTATTTGTTGAGCGTGGCTTTCATAACACCTCAACCCGAATAATTGCTGAACAAGCAGGAGTTTCGGAGGGGTTAATATTTCGGCATTTTCGCTCTAAGGATACCTTGCTTGATTTCTTGTTGCAGCAAGGTGCTGATGAAATGTATCAGGCGGTAGCTGAAGTTATATCAGAGCATGAACCCAAGATATTTCTTTCAAAATTAGTGGATAGCTTTTTTGATATTCCATCAGATAGATTAGACTATTGGCGGTTAAGGAGTCAGATTCAGTCAATTCGAACCGAACAGGAACCCGAAGAATGGGAGCGATACTTACGTAAAGGAGTGCTTCGAATGTTTAAAGAAATGGGTTATTCTAAATTCGAACATGAAGCAGAGCTGTTATATCAATCCTTGTCTGGAATACGGGAGAGGATTGTTCGAGGTCAGATTCATGAACCAGAAGCTCTGCGTGAATTGGTAAAAAAGAAATATCGGTTATAAGTGGCGCTGATATGAGGGTAGATAATGATGTAATTTTAAATTAAGTGAGTACTTACTTATAAAGTTAGTAATTGAAATTCCTTCAATTTTTTAATTAAAAAGTCAGCATACCTTTGGAATCCTAAATCAGTAAAATGGATGGCATCAACGGTACCCTCATGATTGGATTCGTTTAGCTTTGGTGTTTCTATAAAAAAGATGTTTTTAACATCACTCTCAATCATCTTCTCAAATTCGGCTTTCAAGGCATTATCCATAGACTCATTTTCACTTTTAATTTTATTATTTAATAGAGTGATGGGGGATTTAAATAGATCAACAAAAATAATGGGTGTATCTGGATTGTTTTTACGTATGGTTTCAACTAATGGAATAGTTCTTTCAGTAATAAGTTCTGGTTTAATCATATTTGGCATACACTCAATAACATAGAGAGCAGGCTTTACTGTAGAGATTAATTCAGCAATCGGCTGTTCCATGCGGCAATTTCCACTGAAACCAAAATTATATACATCGATATCCAATTGTCGTGAAATGATATTTGTGTGTGCCATTCCTGGTCGTGATGCACACCCTCCTTGCGTAATACTCGTCCCATAAAATATGATGGGGTTTTTTGAATTTTTTGTTGGTTTTTTAATACTACTTTTTGAGTCTATGCCAATTTCAATATTTTTAACACCATCATATAGAGGAAGGAATATTTTAAATTCTCGCATTACTTCACTCATATTTTCTACAAGAGTGAATTCATTGAAAAATCCCTGAGGTCTTCCAGTGTTTATGTATTGCCATTTTTCACCATTTTTAAAATACAAATCGACTCCTTTGATCCCAGTATCAGGCATATGATCCATTGAAAGATCATTCATTATCTCCCATTTAACTTTAAGATTAGAGGTGTTGGTCAAAAATCGAATAGATAAACCAGCAGAAGACTTGGATAAATTCCACACAGGTTCTCTAACTAGCTCTTTATATGAAGCAGGAAGCCTGTCGTAAGGACTTTCTTTTAGATGTTCTTCAACAATAGTTCCTTCAATCAAAAAATATTCTTTTCCGTAATATTTAGTTTGATCTATTTCTTGCGCACTAATAGAACTGCAAATAAGAAGCAATAAATACAGGGGATATTTCATATTGATATATAAAAAATAAAGACTATTACAGCATGGTGGCTCTATCATTGTAAAAATATAGTCACTCTATTAGGATTAAACCAATGATCAATAGAAGTACAGCATCAAAACAATTCTACAGGTACTAACCAGCGCTATTGTATATATAAAAGGTTAATATATAAACACGGAGTGAGTAGATTTATTCCGTGTACTTCACGTTCTTTTTAAGCAGTGCAATAGCGAGATATAACATAAGACTCACCCACCTTCATTTTGGCCTGTAGGGGCCAAATTTAATTAGCTTAGATTAAAAGTTCCGCAGGCTCAAGAATTATGTTTCATCTTCCAGCTTGTAGGTTTTATTTAATTTAAATACGTCTTCAGCTTGATAGTTAGGCATTTGTAAAGCAGCTAACTGATCATTTAGCAACTCTTTTTTGACTTGTAAATCAGTCTTAAAGTGTAGGACCTTAGCCTGTTCGTAGGTTGGTGAAATTGATTGAATACATGAATTCATTGCAGAAATAACTGCTTTTATTTGATTTGGTATCCATGAAATAATAGGAGTTCCTCCTGTTGCCTTAGCGTATTTTGTATTACTCATGATGTATTTCTGAACAAATTGCCAATGCCCATTACGAAATAGATAAATTTCCTCTAGTATTCCCAATAATGACACTAAACTACGATTGAAATTATATTTTCTTAAAATTCCCACTAAGCCTTCAGGGTGAAGATTGGTAACATCACTTCTAAGATCTTCGAAGAATCGTTGAACACAAACTGGTCTATAACTCCTTAAATCCATGAGATAATGAGTCAGTTCATTGTTTGGATAGTGATTAATGACCCCAGAAAATATATCCATAGTGGGTATAAGATTATCTTGAGCACCTGTTTGGCCGCGATATTGTCTTGGGCGATTATCTACGCCTTCATAAATAAGTCCATCATCGAATATTTCTTCATTACCTTTAATCCCCATTATAAAAACACGGAAATCATTATAGTGTTTCCATCGAGAAGCTTTCCACATTAGTTTTCTTCTTTCATTCACCTTTTTCATTGCTTGATGACACCTGTCAAGGTATTGGTATATATCATCATCACCCAGTGTTGAATGATTTTCAGTAGTTTGCAATAGTTCAAGTGTTGAGAAGATCCCCGATAATAACTCAGGTGAATGCTCATTAATATCTACATGTAACATGATAAATCCTCTCTCATCTGGCAGTCCAGAAAATTTTACTGCCATTTCGAGGTTTTCCCATGTTAAGCCAAGAAACTCATCTTTTTTCACATAATTCCCTAAAGAGTACGCATAGTGATAATCGAGCCAAGGATATACGTTTAAAGCATCAGCGATAATGCAGAAAGGTCTTGCTAATTGTTTAGGCAAAATTCTATTGGCCTTCCCATAATTACCGCTTCGTTTAAACTCGAAATGAGCAGGTGCAAGTGTATATGCTGAACTTAAAAATGCATATGCTCTAAATAATGCTTGAATAATAAATACATCGGATTCCTTGCTAACTAGATCACTGAAGTCACTCAAGTGTCCTATTGTTTTTTCTAATTGTCCTTCCTCAGACAATAAACCATTAGAACCGTCAATCTTTTGAATAGGTAAATTATCTAGGATAGTTTGAAGCTCTTTGTACTTATCGGGTAAAGTAGCCAAAGGAGAACGAATAGGTAAGAAACCATGTGTTCCGTCAATGGAAAAAAATCCATCAGTATACCGACTCAAATCCATAATTTTATGAGTATAGATGTTTTATGAATATCGTTTTCAAATTAGTTATTGAATAAAAATTTCAAAGTCAAGCTAGGAAATATTTATTGGCATATATGGTGTATTAAATAATAGTTTAATTTTTTTTATTCAGAGTTATGGAATTGAGCCCTGCTAGCTTAAAGTAAGTGGGGCTTTTTGTTTACTCACTCCACTCCACGTACTATATATAAATACGGAGTGAGTGGATTTATTCCGTGTTCTTTACGTTCTTTTAAACAGTGCAATAGCGAGATATAATACAGATTAAAGTTAAGGAATGGCCGAAAGAATAAACCAATACACTAATCTCTTGATTTGTGCTAAAACACTCTTAACTATAGATGAGTTGTACAAAACTTGTACAGTTCCTGCAAAATAAAAAAGCTAAATAACTGTAATTATGTTACTTAGCTTAAATTAATTGTACGCCCGGGAGGGTTCGAACCCCCAACCCCCAGGGCCGAAACCTGGTACTCTATCCAGTTGAGCTACGGGCGCATACAAATTTTACGAACGCCAAATATAGGGAAATGTTCATTGAGAAACACTTATTTTACTATAAGTTCCTTTCATTGTTAATCAGCTTTTATTGTCATTTATCATAAATAGTCCGATTTTACATTGTAGCTAAGCCCGTTATTTTTTCAATAAACAAATAAGATCATGGACGTATTTTTGGCCACTCTTTTTCTTGCTATCGCATTTCTAGGTATTGGTTTTGCTGGAATAGCTATAAAAATTTGGGCAAAAAAAGATGGTGAATTTGCTGGCACCTGTGCAAGCAATAGTCCATTTCTAAATGAAGAAGGAGAGGCTTGTAGTTTGTGTGGAGCGCTACCCGATCAGAAGTGTAAAAATGAAGACAACAAACTGTCGACGCAAAAAAAAGAGACTGAGTTTAGTCCTTTTGTCTAAGCTTACTCAACACTAGAAACATTCTTATAGCTTAATTAGTTGGGACAAAGGAAATGTCCAAATCAGGACTATAATAGCTTATCCAATTACCTTCCTCGTCGGTGTAGATTAGTACACCAGTAAAATCATCTTCGCTCTCTAGGAATTGAATACAGCGTACATGCCCCCAAACCATGCAAGCGGTGGCGTACGCATCAGCCAGTGTTGCCTGTGGATGTAGGATACTCGCACTTAGTAATTGATTCATGGCCGGCCTACCTGTGTTGGGATCTATAGTGTGAGCGTATTTAACACCGGTTTGTTGATCAATCCAGTATTTACGGTAATTACCAGAAGTGGCTAGTGATTGATTATCCAAAGAGATAATGGCTTGCAACTCTCTGTTTGATGTAGTTCCGTCATTGGGCCGATCGATACCAATTTTCCATACTTCTCCTAGATCATTAAGACCACGAGTCCTTACTTCACCACCCAATTCTACCATATAGTCTTGAATGCCTTTTGATTCTAACAATAATGCCAAAGTATCTACCGTAAAACCTTGAGCGATGGCATTGAAATCGATTGAAAAGCCATTGGGAATACGAACTTTATTTTCGAATCTATCCACATTAACTTGCTCATAACCTGTGCGAGATAGTGCTTGTTCTATGTTTTTTTCACTAAGATCCCCTCGGATTTCATCGAAGCCAAATCCCCATAATTGGACAACAGCACCAATGGTCGGATCAAAAGCCCCTTCTGTATTGGTCGCTACCTCCCTTGCCTGTAATAATACCTTCATGAATAAATCGTCAACCTGAACCCAGTCACCATCGGCGTTATTTAACTCTGATATGATCGAGCCCGGCACATAGGTGCTCATAGATTGATCTATGCTCGATAATAGTTGATCTATCTCGGAAGACAACTCAGTGCCATCGATCAAATGAGAGTCTTCAAAATGAATGCTATACGTAGATCCCTGGGCCGGTCCTTCTAAGCTAGTATAATCCATGGAAGGGTTACAACTAGCGCTAAGGAGTAAATAAGTAAATAGCCCATAAACAAAATAGAAACGACCAAGGCCCTTTCTATTTGCTGCGTTAATACGCATAAATCTATGCATAAGTGTTGACATTATCCCCCGAAGTCATCAAATGCGACATTTTCTTCGGGTACACCCCAATCGTCACACATTTTTTGAACGGCCTGGTTCATTAACGGTGGTCCACAGAAATAAAATTCTATTTCCTCAGGTTCTGGATGTTTTGATAGATACTGGTCAATCACAGCTTGATGTACAAAGCCTAGGAACCCGTCGCCCTTGTCATCATTAATGTCTTTCTTTTCAACCCAGTTATCTTCTTCTAATGGTTCAGATAACACCACGTAGAACTTAAAGTTATCAAACTTATCTTCGAGTTGTTTAAAATGATCCAAATAGAATAACTCTCTTCTTGAACGTCCACCATACCAATAAGAAACTTTACGCCCAGTTTCTAGAGTTTTGAATAAGTGGTATAAATGAGAACGCATTGGAGCCATTCCAGCCCCTCCACCCACATACAACATTTCCGATTCGGTCTTATCTTTAATAAAGAATTCACCATAAGGACCTGATATAGTTACGGTATCCCCAGGCTTCTTATCAAAGATATACGATGATGCAATACCTGGATTAACGTCCATCCAACCGTTTTTAGCACGATCCCATGGTGGCGTTGCTATTCGAACATTAAGCATGATTTTACGACCTTCTGCTGGATAACTAGCCATAGAGTATGCTCGTTCAACCGTCTCATCGTTTTTCATTTTAAGATCCCATAGACCGAATTTATCCCATTCCAACTGGAATTTATCAGGACTATCATGTTCTTCAGGATGGGCTGTAATATCTATACTCTTATAGTCTACCTCGCATGGTGGTATTTCTATCTGTATATATCCACCCGCCTTGTAATCCATGTCTTCAGGAATCTCAACAATAAATTCCTTAATAAAGGAAGCCACATTGTAATTAGATACAACTTTAGCCTCCCACTTCTTAATGCCAAAGACTTCCTCAGGAATTTGGATATCCATATCTTCTTTTACCTTAACCTGACATCCTAAGCGCCATTTGTCTGCTTGTTCGGCGCGAGTAAAGTGCGGCGTCTCTGTTGGTAAGATTTCTCCCCCCCCTTCAAGTACTTGACACTTGCACTGTACACATGTTCCACCACCACCACAAGCAGATGGTAAGAATATTTTGTTGTCACCTAATGTGCTAAGTAAGGTACTACCTGAAGCTACCTCAATTTCTTTTTCTCCGTTTATAGTAATTTTAACAGGGCCTGATGGAGTCAATACTGTTTTTGCCCCTAATAAGATTGAAACCAGTAACAGTATTACAACAAAAAATACTATTACACTGGTAAATACAATTAAAGTAGTTGCTGCTAATGCCATGATAATATCGTATGAATACGTTTTAAATTATAACTTAATACCCATGAAGGACATAAATGCAATCCCCATAAGTCCGGTCACAATAAATGTGATTCCCAAACCTTTTAGAGGGGCAGGCACGTTTGAATATTGGATTTTTTCTCGAATGGCAGCAATAGCAACAATAGCTAGAAACCAACCAATACCACTACCGAATCCAAAAACAGTAGCCTCTGTTATACCAACAAAATTTCTTTCTTGCATAAATAGTGATCCACCAAGAATGGCGCAATTCACGGCAATAAGTGGCAAGAAAATACCTAGCGCGTTGTACAATCCCGGTGAAAATTTCTCCACCGTCATCTCTACTAACTGAACCATTGATGCAATGACAGCAATAAATAAGATAAAGGATAAGAAGCTTAGATCTACCTCGGCAAAGGCTGGGCTTAACCAAGATAAAGCGCCTTCACGAAGTATGTAGTTTTCTAATAAGAAATTGACCGGTACGGTAATCGTTAGAACAAATATGACAGCTATTCCTAAGCCAACAGCAGTAGATACTTTTTTAGATACCGCTAAATAGGAACACATGCCTAAGAAATAGGCAAAAATCATATTGTCAACAAATATTGCTTTGACAAATAAATTAACGAGTTCTTGCATGATGATTACTCCTCGATCAATTTAGTGTTACGCGCACGCTGTACCCATATAATGATACCCACTGTTATAAGAGCCATGGGTGGAAGAAGCATAAATCCATTATTGCTGTAAAATCCACCATTGGCTAAATACCATGCATCAGGTATTACCTGAAAACCGAACAGTGTACCTGAACCCAAGAGTTCTCGGAAAAATGCAACCGCTAACAAAATCCAAGCATATCCAAAGGCATTTCCAATTCCATCTAAGAAAGATTTCCAAACGGTATTACCTAAAGCAAAAGCCTCTAGGCGACCCATAATGATACAGTTCGTAATAATAAGCCCCACAAATACGGAAAGCTCCTTTGAAACATCGTATACAAATGCTTTTAGTACTTGATCAACCAATGCTACTAAAGAAGCTACAACCACTAACTGAACGATGATTCGAATTCGGTTAGGAATGTAGTTTCGGAAAAGTGATACTATTACGTTACCTGCAGCCATAACAAAAACAACGGAAATCGACAGAACCAATGCTGGATATAATTTAACCGTAATGGCTAAGGCCGAACAAATCCCTAGTACTTGTACGGTAATAGGATTATTGTCGTTCAGGGGGTCATTTAATAATTTTCGATTCTTTTTGCTGAAAAGAGGTTCTTTAGGTTGCTTGTCAATCAGCAATTCTTTTGCTTCCTCTTTTTTTTCTAATACGTCGGCCATGTTTGGTTAATTAAAGTTTTGGCTGTTTAGATCAGATAATTTGGTCGTTTTTAAAAATGTTACTACAAACACTATTCTAGTGTAAGTGAGGCTGTTGCTGTAACACCGCTGTGCATTTTAAGAAAGGGAACATATGCCTTAACACAATCTAATATCATGGCCTCTACACCATCACTGGTTATAGTTCCACCTGATATACCGTCTACTTCATATTCTGTAGAAGCATCTCCTTTACGCACATCAATACCAACAAATGAAAGATTTGAATCGAGCATTTGTTTGCCCTTGAATTGTTCTTCAAAAACAGGTGTATTTATTTCAGCACCGAGCCCAGGTGTTTCAGCTTTATGATCAAAAGTTGCACCATAGACTGTATTAATATCTTCCTTTAGAGAAACATACCCCCAAATAGGACCCCATAGTCCGTTACCTTGGAGAGGTATGATATAATAAGTTTCGCCTTCTTTTTCAGCAATGTATAATGGAGATAAGCGTTCATCATCAGACTTTCTAATCTCTTTAGCCAGATCTATAGCAAATGCATCCTGTCCTTTAATGGCTTCACCCTTTTGTAAAACAACCGCTTCCTTAATATACGTTTGATAAGCTTCTGGGGCTTCTGATCGTTCAACCGGAATTTGAATAGAACTCAAAATGCTTTGCATTTTTTCTTGTTCTACGTTCGTATCCTGGAACGGCTTTAAATTGGTTGCGGCAAAGGACAACGAAGCTGCTACGACTACAACCATAGCTGTAGCGAATAAAAAAGTGTATGAATTTTTATTTACATCCATAATTATACCGATGCTGTTTTAAGGGCGAGTCTTTGTTCGCGTTTTTTAATATTAGCCTGAATAACATAATGATCTACCAGAGGAGCCATTGTATTCATGAATAGTATTGCTAGCATTACTCCTTCAGGATAAGCCGGATTAAAGACACGAATCATAATTGATAGGAAACCGATTAAAAAGCCGTAGACGTATTTACCCGTGTCAGTCTGTGAGCCAGAAACGGGGTCTGTTGCCATGTATACCACACCAAAAGCAAATCCACCCATGACTAATTGTTGCCAGAAAGGTACGGCCATGAATGCCTGTTGTTCGGCACTTAGCGCAAACGGAGCAACGGCATTGAAAATAAGTCCCATTACCACCCCACCTACAACTGCGCTTAACATAATTCTCCAGCTTGCAATACCCGTAAAAAGGAGAAGACCGGCACCTAACATAATGGCTATAACCGATGTTTCACCAACAGAGCCAGGAATTATCCCAATAAAGGCATCTAATGCACTATATTGAGAAACACCGGCTGTAGCATATTCACCTAGCGCCGTCGCACCAGAAAAACCGTCCACCGCCATCATCCCTTCCGTTCCGGTTGTATTGATCCAAACTTTATCGCCTGACATGTAGGTTGGATAAGCAAAAAAGGCGAATGCTCTAGCCAGAAGAGCCGGATTAAAAATATTCATTCCCGTACCACCAAATACCTCTTTACCAATAATAACCGCAAAGGCAACCGAGAGCGCTAACATCCATAGTGGTAAATCAACCGGCATTATCAAGGGTATTAGCATACCACTCACAAGATAACCTTCTTCGATCTGATGGCCTTTGATCACACAAAACAAAAATTCTATACCAAGACCTACGGCATAAGAAACAACTACCATAGGAATAACCTTAATGGCGCCAAATAAAAACTGCTCGAAAAATGTTGCATCTATTCCGATGGCATTGAAATGATGATACCCGACATTCCACATCCCAAAAAGAAGAGTGGGAATTAATGCGGTGATCACCGTATTCATAGTTCGTTTTAAATCTACCCCATCGCGTATATGCGCCTTGCCGTCCGTGGTGTGACCAGGCGTAAATAAGAAGGTGTAAAACCCGTCATAGACCGGCCAATATTTCTCTAATTTTGATCCCTCTTTAAATAGTGGGTGAACATTATTGTCAATGAATTGGTGTAAAGCTTTCATTGGAAATTGAATAGTTTATCGTTTGAATTAACCTAGTACTAATTTAGCCTACTTCGGATCGCAACAGATTTAATCCATTGCGCACGATATTTTGAACATTGATTTTAGAGGTACAAACCACTTCACACAGGGCGAAATCTTCTTCGACCACCTCATACAAACCTAACTTCTCCATAGCATCTATATCTTCATTCAAGATGGCCTTAAGTAGCTGAACTGGAAATATGTCAAATGGGAATACCCTTTCATACTCTCCGCTCACAACAAAGGCACGGAGTTCCCCGTGGTTGTTTGTATCTAAATCGTACTTCACTTCACCCACTTGCCGCATAAACCAGGAAGGGAGGGCTCTTGAAATACTGAATTTGTTAGGTTTGGGAATAAGCCATCCAAACAACTCAGGCTCAACGCCCTCTCGAATAGCTGTTATTTGACGCTCAAAAAACCCCATGTACCCATCTACTTCTATCCTTGTACCTGTTAACACATTACCTGAAATAATTCTAACCGGCACATCATCAGATAGGTTGTTATCTAAAAGTTCTTTTACAGATGCTCCAATTACGGTTTGAACATAATTTCGCTCTTTAAGCTCTTTTCCCGAGAGTGCAATAATGGTTCTAGCATCATAGGTTCCTGTCAGAAAAAGTCGCCCTACAACCACCACATGCTCAGGAGAAATAGTCCATACATGCTCACCCTTGTCAATTGGGTCTAGATGATGAATATGTACACCCACTAAACCGGCTGGGTGCGGTCCTTTATACTTAGTCACTTTAACGCCTCTAAGGGAAGCTAAGGTTTTGCCGGATGGCTTAGATTCACTAAGTCCTAAATGTACTGGTCCATCGGTCAATTTTGCTAAAGCATCAATTCCTGCTTGAAATTCTTTTTCTTGACCTTCTAATATCATGCCTAAATCAGGCGCCAATGGAGCCGTGTCAAAACCAGAGATAAAGATAGCCTTTGGAGTAACTTCTGGGTTTGCAACAACATTATAAGGCCGTTGCTTAAGCATAGGCCAAACACCACTTGAAAGCATTTTTTCAATAATAGCTTCTCGCGCTATTTCGTGCGGTTCTGCGGCACCAAACTTTTCATATTTGGTTTTTTTATCCGCCAACACTTGTACTTCCAAAATTCTTCTTTGGGCTCCCCGAACAACAGCCACCACTTCACCACTTACGGGAGAACAAAATTTCATTGCCTCCAAATCCTTATTAAACAGTAGTGGGGTACCTGCTTTTACCTCATCTCCTTCCTTTACTGACAACTTGAAGCGAACGCCCTGAAAATCAGGGGGTTTAATAGCTGCAGAGGAGATGGAATGAGGGGCGGCATATTCGGGATTAGTTTCTCCCAATAAACCAATATTAACGCCCCGCTTAATCGTTACTACGTTTGACATGTATGTAATTCTGATGGACAGTTATTTCGTAAAACCAAGTGGTTTACAACAATTCTATATCTGGTTATTTAATACTAGAATTAAAGATAATAATTTTCGCTGGTGTTTTTTCGGTCTTTCTTAACTTTTTATCGGAAAAATTACGTCTAACATTATCATGTATCCTTTAGAAGCTTTTACTGAGCCTACTTTTTTGAACTATCTCAGTAACATAGCATCGCCAAATGAGTAAAATCTATACTCTGAAGCTATGGCATAAGCATATATACGATGCATTTCCTCCAGCCCAACAAAGGCAGCCACCAACATAAGAAGAGTGCTTTTTGGTAGATGAAAATTAGTGATAAGTGCGTCAACGGCTTTGTACTGATACCCTGGAGTAATGAATATATTTGTACTTCCGCTTCCCGCATTGAACTTTCTTAAAGAATTAGTTTCCGCAGATGAACTCAAAGAGGCGACCGACTCTAACACCCGCACACTTGTAGTACCAACAGCGGTAACGTGCCGCGATTTTGCTAATCGACTAGCAACCGCTTCAGATAAAAAATAGCTTTCTTCATGCATGATGTGCTCATTAATCCGCTCCGTTTTAACCGGGGCAAAGGTACCCATACCTACATGTAAGGTAAGTTCCTCGATAGACACACCTACATCGGTTATCCGTTGCATTAATTCAGGAGTAAAATGAAGCCCTGCAGTTGGCGCCGCCTTACTGCCCTTATCCTTGGCATATATGGTCTGGTACTGCTCAGATAATGCTTCATTCTGCGCAATGTACGGTGGCAAAGGGGTGCGTTTGAAAGGACTAAAAATAGGATCATCGAGGGTGTGAGAAAGCTTCAATGTCCGCACCCCATCCTCAGTAATAGAGAGCACTTGGGCTTGAATACCCGGTGCCAAGCTTACACTTTTGCCCTTTTTAAACTTTTTCCCGGGTCTTACCAATGCTTGAACGCAGTGGGGATTCATATTATCTAAAACAAAGATCTCCATTTTTCCATCATCGAAGAGTAACCGGCATTTTTCAACCCTAGAATTATTTAACACTAAGGTGGTATCGGTTTCTAACAAGCTATCTAACTCGTAAAAAAAACGATCCTGTATCGTTTGTGTTGCACGATCATATACCAATAATTTAGAATGATCCCTAGGATGTACAGGATGTTGTGCAATGAGACGTTCCGGCAATTTGAAATCAAAATCTTGTAATCCTAAACTCATACAAAAGCGGATTATCAGCTGCTAAATTCCGGTATTTTTTGGAGAGCGAGTATGACGTCTATTTTTTTCTTTAAGCCATCCGGCCCAATGCCAACCTCATCATGTAATTCACGCTGTGTTCCATGTTCAATGATTCGATCTGGTAAGCCCATCATGTGCAGCCTAGGTGGGAAACTTATATTTTCTCGGGGTGATGCATCCGCTATCGACTCCATGTCTAATGTGGCATAATACTCAGCAACGGCACCCCCAAATCCTCCCAATACCGATGCATCTTCTAAGGTTATTAGATGATCAAATTTCACCGCTATTTCGTTAAGTAATTGGCTATCTATAGGTTTTGCAAATCTCATATCATAATGAGCAATTTGAATCCCCTTAGCAGCATAGGCCTCACAAACTTCAATAGCATACTTGCCAATGGGTCCAAATGTTGCTATTGCAATGTGCTCTCCATCCCTAATTTTTTTACCTTTTCCAATGGCTATTTCCTCAAAACCATCTCTGAGAATCATCCCGGTTGATGCCCCTCTGGGATAACGAATCGCCCAAGCGGCTTCATCGAACTCCGATGCAGTAAACATCATATCTCTTAGATCTTGCTCATTCAATGGCGAAGAAATGATAAGATTCGGAATAGACCGCAAGTAACTTACATCATAGGCTCCATGGTGTGT
>Ga0066825_10000244_pt1 | contig 18376 bp, 16 predicted proteins | sample ETNtaG_6_FD_65608 | JGI IMG/M metagenome (GOLD analysis project Ga0066825, IMG submission 65608) | Marine microbial and viral communities from oxygen minimum zone, Eastern Pacific Ocean - ETNP201306SV45 | ecosystem: Environmental > Aquatic > Marine > Oceanic | place: Pacific Ocean: Eastern...
AAGCTCCATATTTTCAAGCTTGATTCGCCAAGCTGGGCTGGGATGCATCATGCCCCATGCCATCCAACCAAGTACGCGATTGGGTATGCGCCGGTAGGGATCAAAAGGAAAGGTGAACAAAAAAGTGAGAGAGATGAGGATAAAAAAAACAACGAATAGAAAGCTATAATATAGCCACATATATATGCTAAACAATCTAATAACCATTGCCCGGTACCTATTTTTTTGATTCTAAGGCTTTCCGAATAAATCCCTGATGTGCTTCTAACAATGACTCCGCCTGATCTCTTGATTTCTCACCCAGCGCCATAACCAAGGCTGTTTTTACGTGCCCATTAGCTTGCTCTAGCACCTCTGAAGCTTCATTATAATTCAGTGAACTGAAATTCATTATAATTCGCTTTGCGCGCTCTACCAATTTGGCATTCGTTAGCATGAGGTCAACCATTACATTTTCATAGACCTTACCTTGTCGAATCATAGCCCCAGTGGTAATCATGTTAAGCACCATTTTTTGGGCGGTAGCGCTTTTCATCCTAGTACTTCCCATGATGACTTCGGGGCCAACAGGAACATCAATCACTAAGTCTGGTGAAATGGTAAGCTGTTCCATAGGTACGGTAGTCACAAAGATAGTTTTGCATCCCAATTCCATACCTCGTTTAAGTGCACCATGTACATATGGTGTACGGCCGCTTGCTGCGAGACCACAAATCACATCGGCCCGAGTGGGTTGGACTGCATTCAAATCAGCTATGCCTATTTCTTCTTGATCTTCTGCTTTCTCTTGGGCTACAAACATAGCTGCCTCTCCACCGGCAATAAACCCCTGAACTTGTTCTGGTTTTGTTCCAAAAGTAGGTGGACATTCTGCAGCATCTAAAACCCCTAAACGCCCACTAGTTCCTGCTCCAAAATAAAGTAATCGACCTCCAATCGACAATGATTGAGCTACCCAATCAATAGCCTGTGCAATTTGAGGTAGTTTTTTTTCCACTGCTTCTGCAACTCTTTGGTCTTCGCTATTGATTTTTTTTGCGATACTAAGTGCGTCATCCAAATCAATGTCCTTAGTATTGGGATTACGCTGCTCTGTTTTTAAGTCATTTAACTGCTTAAATAATACTTCATTCATAATTGGTTTAACTTCTTCTTGCGGTCCACCATGGTCGTTCGGCCGTGGTATTTTGTGGGGTATGTGTAAAGGTTATTGGGTTTTTGTTCGTAGATTTTTTTTCAAATAGTACACCTGCCATTAAGGCAATAACATTCGGCTCCGGTAAATTATGTAAATACGAACAACTCAGGTGGTTCTGTTCAAGATCGGGGGTGAAATAATCCGAGACAAAATGAGTATCATATTGCCCTTGTAAAAAGTTGGGATGTTGCATGCAATAATCACAAAAAGATATGGTAGTCTGACAACCCTCTATTTCATATTCACTGAGGGCCGTTTTCATTTTTTGAATAGCTTTTTCACGTGTAGGTGCATACACACTCAGTTTAGAGATCATTGGGTCGTAATGTATCGGAACATCAGCGCCCTCCTCTACCCCACTATCCACACGAACGCCCGAGCCGGATGGTATGCGATGTTTACTAAGATGCCCAATATCGGGTAAAAAGTTCTGAAATGGATCCTCAGCATAAATTCTGCATTCAATTGCATGACCTTGGATTTGAATTTGCTGCTGAGTCAAGGCTAACTTTTCTCCTTTTGCAACTTGTATTTGTAACTCTACCAAATCCAGACCTGTGATCATTTCAGTAACAGGGTGTTCGACCTGAAGACGGGTATTCATCTCCAAAAAATAGTAGTCCAAATGCTTGTCTACCAAAAATTCCACTGTACCAACTCCTCGATAATTACAAGCGCGTGCTATATCAATCGCCGATTGTGCCATTTTCTCACGTAACTCATCGGTGAGAACAGAACAAGGGGCTTCTTCAATTACTTTTTGGTGCCGCCGTTGTATAGAACATTCTCTATCGAAGAGATGAAAAAACTGACCATGTTCATCCGCTAATACTTGTATTTCTACATGTCGAGGATTTTCAAGATACTTTTCGATATATACCCTCGCATCACCAAAGGCATTTTGAGCCTCGGATCCTGCCATTTTTACCGCCTTCTTAAGTTCTGATTCTTCGGTGACAATTCTCATGCCCTTACCACCACCCCCGGCAGCGGCCTTGATCAGAATAGGGTATCCAATATCACTGGCAATTTGTTCGATATCATCTTCTGGAAGTACTGGTTCTACCAAACCTGGCGGGTAAGGTATACCGAGTTCTTGGACTAAAGCCCTTGCTTTCATTTTGTCCCCCATCAAATCAATAGCACTGGCGGATGGTCCAATGAATATAAGCCCAGCATCCTCACATTTAGACGCGAAGGCCGCATTTTCGCTCAAAAATCCATAACCGGGATGAATAGCCTCAGCCCCAGTGCTAATGGCAGCATTTATAATAGTATCAGCAAGCAAATAACTTTGTGCAGAGGCCGCAGGACCAATAAATACCGATTCGTCAGCCATGCGAACATGCGGTGCGTACACATCCGCCTCGCTGTACACCGCAACCGTTTGAATTTCCAACGAAGAACAACTACGGATAATGCGAACAGCTATCTCACCTCGGTTAGCAATAAGTACTTTATTTATTTGCCTCATATTTTTGCGGGATGTCCTCATGTGTATGCGGAATGTGAGGATGAGCTCATTTTCTAAAAAACGATATAACTACAGTTCAATTACTAAGATACTAAACTGCAGACTTTTAACTAAGGCGAAGTTGTAGAATGACAAAAAAAGAGTTTTCGGGGATAAGCTTTTACGATGCTCTTTTGATTTTATACAAAACCTGAGGAATGATGCTCAATTTTTCGAACTTAGTGAGATACGCTCTAGTAGAAAATACATCGTAGTTGTTTTCTTCTATTTTTTCTAAAATTTTAGCATAGTTGTATCGAGCAAGATACACGGGGAGTCGTGCATTTCTATCTAATAGCGATATCCCTAATTCTGCACGATTATAAAACTCTCTGGCCCTCTTTATTTGATACTTCATAAACTCAATGAAGCGCTCATCCAAGCGTCTGCCCAATATATCTTGGTCGGTTAGTCCAAAAGCGATTAGTTCGTCCTGAGCTAAATAAATTCTATCACGGTCAATATCCTCACCAACATCTCGTAGTATATTGGTTAATTGCATAGCTATACCTAAATCAGCCGCATAGTTAAGTGCTTGATCATCTTTGTACCCAAATACGGGTGTGGTCATTAAACCAACAACGGAAGCTACTTTAAACGAGTAGTCGTAAATTTCTTTAAAGTTTTGAAATCGTGTTTTATGTAGATCCTGTTCTACTCCATCAATCAGCATTAAAGGGAGTTCTTCAGGTATCTGATAATGAAGGAAGGTATCGGCAAATGCAGTAAAAATGGGGTCATTGGTTTGAACCTTTCCCGAGTAGATACCAGAAATTTTAACCCTAAGCTTATCCAGTTTTTCAGAAAGCTGATCATTAGCTACACATCGGTTGTCGATCAAATCGACATTGTCATCAACCAGATTGTCAATGTATCTGCAGTATCCATATATCGCAAATATTCCACGCTGCTTGTCGTTAGGTAAAAAACGGGTTGCCATGTAGAATGTTTTCGCATAATGACGAGTAATTGCTCGGCAGTGGGAATAAGCGGGCTTGAGCACATCATTTTTCATCTCATCAATCACCGATCGGTGAAACGAAGTCCGCTCATAAAGTGGCCGAATTAAGTTGGATGGATATTTAATTATTGCACTCATAACAAATACAAGTACTATGCGGCGCAAATAGTTCCATTATTTGTGAAATTAAATAATTCCAATAATGGCATACTTATCTTCAGTAAATTTTGTTATACTTAGTCGTTGCGACTCTAATGAAGAGCAGATACGGTTTATAGCTAAAAAATATAAGGAATGCGAATTTCACTCCTTTATTATTTAGTATTAGCACGGAAAATGCACACAAAAATAAATATGTCAATGAGTAGAATATTATCACTCTTGGTAAATAGCCATCCCAAAACGAGTGTATGTTTTAGCGGTTTTAACCCTATGTATTAATTATCAGTATTACTAATTACAGTTAAGAAAATTATAGACTCATGAATAAAAAAGTTACCATCTATGACGTTGCCAAAAGGGCCGATGTAGCCATATCTACTGTATCTAGAGTATTAAATGGATCATTGAATGTATCGGATAAAACAAAAGAGCGGGTACAGGAAGCCATTAAAGCCCTTAATTTTCGACCGCAGGTTAATGCACGAAAACTAGCTAGTAAAGAAGCTCAGATGTTAGCTGTTGCGGTTCCATCATTTACCACACCTTTTTTTAATGAAGTACTTAAAGGGGTTAAAGATGAGTTAAAGAAAACAGATTTAGATATTATCCTGTACAACACAGGTTCTAAAGATCCTGAAGAAGCAGTAGCTAATTTTTTTGACCGAGGCTCAGCCGATGCCATTATTCTCATCTCTATCGATGTAAGTGATACTGTTCACATGCATTTGCAAAGCAGTGGTATTCCTGCTGTCTTGGTAAATTCAAAGCATCAAGATTATAATTATTTCATGGTGAATGACTACCAAGGTGGCTTTATGGCTGGCGAACACCTTATTAAATCGGGCTATGAACGCATCGGGATGATTAGTACACCCGTAAAAACTAGAACTTCAATTGAGCGTGAGAATGGATTCAAAGACGCATTTAAAAAGCTCAAACAAAGCCCTAAAAAAGAATATTTCATAACAGGAGACACGAGTAAACATGCTGGCTTCACCGAAGAAGCTGGATTTGAAGCCATCAACAAATACTCGCAAATGAGCGAATTCCCTGATGCAATATTCTGCTTAAATGACTCTATGGCTCTAGGAGCATTACATTCGATAAGTCGTCTTGGGCTTCGAGTACCAGACGACGTTGCGATTATGGGATACGATAATATAAAGCTGAGTAAATACCTAGATCTAACAACTATAGACCAGCAGATGCACACTATTGGAACGCAGGCCATTTCGCGACTATTAGCCATTATCAAAAGTAAGGACACCCAACTGTTTCAGACAATGATAAATCCTATTTTAATCCCAAGAGGGTCAACTAAGAAGTCCTAGTTTTCGTGTTATCCCTATTTACTTCTAGCAACCCATTAGTCAAACAATATTGGATTTTCAGCGCGCACTTTCATACTGCATAACTTCGAGCACCCATCCTAACACAACAGAACCCTACAGAGGTAAAGTTAGAGAAGTCTATACATTGAACAATCAAACGCTGGGTATATTGGTAACAGATCGAATATCTGCTTTTGACTTTATTATGCGTCAAGCTATTCCTTTTAAGGGGCAAATTCTCAATCAACTAGCAGAGTTTGGATTTGAAAGGGTGTCTCATATTGTTCCAAATCATATTCTTGAGGTTCCACACCCTAATGTTACCATAGCTAAAAAATGTGTTCCAATACCAATAGAGGTAGTTATACGAGCTCACCTAACCGGTCACGCATGGAGAACGTATAAAAACGGGGAACGTAGTCTTTGTGGGGTACACCTGCCAGAGGGTCTTAATGAGCATGACCCGCTTCCAAATCCCATCCTTACCCCAGCAACAAAGGCATCCGAAGGTCATGATGAAGACATATCAGAGCAAGAAATACTCACTCAGGATATAGTAAGCAGTTCGCTGTGGTCTGAAATTCGAGAAACTGCCTTTGAATTATTTCGAACAGGCCAACAAGTAGCATGCGAACAAGGGCTCATTCTTGTTGATACAAAATATGAATTTGGCCTCTTTGAAGATAAGTTAACTCTCATAGATGAAGTCCATACCACCGATTCTTCTCGCTATTTTTATGCCGATGGCTTTGAACAACGACAAAAAGACCGTCAGCCACAAAAGCAACTTTCCAAAGAATTTCTTAGAGAATGGCTTATGAAGAATGACTTTCAGGGGCTTGAAGGTCAAAGCCTTCCAGATTTACCGGACTCTTTTCGAATAGAGGTATACGAACGATATGCACAACTATACGAACAATTAACGGGCTCATCCTTCTCTCCCACTCTTATCGAAGATATTAACAGTGATCTTCAAACTGTTTTTTCCCCGTATCTTGACTAAGTTTATTTTAAGCTTCAGGGATACAAAGCTGTTTTAGGAATCTATTTTGGAGTAATTCAGATGCTGAGTGAGTTCATTCTATGTAATACAGGGTTTAGGCTAAACTAAATCTCGTTAGCTACTCTCACCTAGGCAGCTCTCCTCTCGATGGCATTATAATAAGATCTTCTACCACTGTTCTTGTACTTAACCGGGCAAGACCAATGATTACCTCCGCTACATCAACCGGATCGATCAATAACTCATGGTCCACATCAATACCATCCCACGAACTTGAGACGGTTTGCCCGAGTAGAACATTAGTACAAGCAACATGCGGAGCAGTCTGCAGAAGATGAGCCCGCAAAGATTTTCCGTACCCATAGAGGGCATGTTTACTAACGGTGTACGCGCTTGCATCATTATACCCTACTACCGATGCCTTGGAACATATATTCACAATAAGGGCCTGCTTTAGTTTGCCAAGGGCTGGTAATAAAAAATCTGTAATCCGTATGGTTCCTAAGGCATTTACGGTGAATTGTTGAATATAATCTTGATCGGTGGCATCCTGCAGATCTTTGAATAAAAAATCTCCAGCGTTATTGATCAAAATAGACGGCGTAGACTGCATTTGTCCTAAGTCCTTGAGTGGATTATCTGATAAAAAATCCACCTCCACCATTTCTACTTCTGGCGCCCCAGCTTTAAGACATTCTTCTTTCACCTTGGATAAATGATCGACCGAACGCGCCGTCAAAATAAGAGGATACCCCACTGCAGAAAATGCATGAGCTAGTGTACGCCCTATTCCACGTGAAGCTCCAGTAATGCAAACCGTGTTGCTTGAATTAATCATGGCACATCGAGGAATTTATGGGTTTGTAAGCTTATCGCCCATTGTGGATTTTTTTTTACATAATTGACGATTAAAGGAATGGATTCGGCCGTATCCCATTCGGGTTGAAGGTAGAGCCTAGTGGTTGTCGGGCACTTTTGAGCCTCTGATTCGGCCCATTCAATATCTTTATTGGTTAACACGACTACTTTTAACTCGTCTACATGTTCATACACCTCCATCAAAGGCTTTTTAAAACGCTTGGGAGACAGAGTTACCCAATCCAGTGAGCCGGAGAGTGAAGATGAACCACTGGTTTCAATATGAACATCGACTGCCAATTTTTTGAGCTCTGTAGTGAGGGGGTGTAAGTCATGTAGCAAAGGTTCTCCCCCCGTTATGACAACCTTCCCAGTGCCTGAATTCTTGACCTGCTCGCAAAGGTATTTCACCGAAATTAAGGGGTGTTTTTCTCCATCCCAACTGTCTTTTACATCACACCACCAACATTGCACATCACACCCAGCTGTTCGTATAAAATATGCTGGCACACCTGTGTGATAGCCTTCACCTTGAATGGTATAGAAGTGCTCCATAATTGGGTATTGCACATCTAAAAAATTGCTGGTTACATTCTTAGCTATGATAGGGGCTTTAAACATCTTTATCGGTATAACTAACCCATGAGGTCTCGGTCTCCCACACCGTGACTTCTAATTCAATGCCGAAAGGAATTCTCTTTTTGGTTTCATGATGAATATATTCAGCAATTCGTTCGGCTGTGGTATTCTCTTGCATAAGATCATTCAACACCCCATGGTCAAACCCCCCTTTTTCAGAGTCTTTTGCTGCCCATTTTAACTCCTTAAAATCACAAACCATATCTGAGGTACCTAAATAAGCAGAGGGATTAAGCTTATGAGATTTCGCTTTCATATGGACTTTGTAGGTATGCCCATGCATTCGTCCACACTTTCCGTCATAGCCGTCAATATAGTGTGCCGCGTCAAATTTAAATTCTGTGTGCAGTATCCAAGTAGGCATTGTAATATAATAGCTTAGTTTTGAGCTAAGTTGAAATAATAAGACTCGTAAAATACTGCTTTTTTAACTTATTAGTTACTCAGCCTTTTAATAGTACAACCGATGGATTTTGTGGAGGGTTGAGTTATGTCTTGACCTGCGGATAATTGTTCTATGGCGTCTTTTATGTAAAACTCTTCTACATCTGTAGCGCTGTTTGCATTATCATCAATAGCACCCACATACACAAGTGTGTCCTCTGAGTCGAATAGATACACATGTGGTGTGCGTGATGCGCCAAAAGCATCGGCAACACGATGATTTTTGTCTAGTACATAGGGAAGGGCGTAGCCAGCTTTTTCAGCATGTAAAATCATATCCTCCATTCCATCCCCTTTGTCTCTATAATCTTCATTTGGATTTAAAAGGATCATCCCAATATCGTTTGCTTCGGCAATTTCTTGAACAATGGGATATCTATCTTCCCATTTTATCACCCATGGGCAGGTATTACATGAAAATATTACCAATAGCCCCTTCTCTCCCTTTACCCCATTTAAACTTAGGTTTCGACCTGAAATATCCTCCATTTCTACATCACCCAGGGGTAAGGTGCTTCCTAAGGGTAGCTGCTGAATATCTTGAGCAGTTATGCTAGTGGCCGACGCTAGTACGAACAGCGCAAATACGAAGGTGTTATTTACTACTTGTTTAACGAGATGTGATTTCATACCGTTTACATTTTATGTTAGAGTTCTTGTTGATGTGCTACGATCTATTCTATTACTTTTTGTATTGCATCTTCAAAATCCTTGTAATCCGCCTTTCCTTCCCACTCGGTATGAGTCACTCCATTTTTATCAATAACTAGAGTATAAGGAATGGCGCCTGACCACTGTTCAGATATCCCTGCTATAAAATCGTTGTCTTTACCCTGTTTAAAAAAGGTAGTAAAATCAACTCCCTGTTCTTTTAGGAAATCAGTGGCTTCTGCTCTAGCCTCTTCAAAGTCCGCTGAAATAAATACCAATTCAAATTCCTCACCATACTGCTGCTTTACATCCATGATATATGGAAACTCTTCCACACAAGGCAAACACCAGGTAGCCCATATATTGACCAACACGGGTTTTTCTCCTTTGAAACTAGCTATATGAGTTTGAATCTCATCTACTGTTGCGTTTTCTAGGATGGAAACCGATTCACTACGCTCTTTTTCGAGCTCGAGATTTGGTTTTTGATCACATGACCAGCCGGACAGAGCAAGAAAAAGAGACACATTTACAACCAATAAACGTGAATTAACTAATTGCAAAGAAACCCGAAGTAATGATAAATTTATTTTCATCATAAGATCGTATTATAAATGTACGGTTAATTACTCAACAATTCGCGCATCTTACTCAGCCTATCTTCCTTTGGCTTACGTTCAAACTTGGATACCATGTCTATAGTACTATTTCCTAGGTTTTTATACAATTCCAAATACTGCGGATTATGATTTAATTGTTTCAAATGCTCACGGATGGTGTCAATATCTCCCCTAATTATAGGCCCTGTCAAAGCTTGTTCCACAGACATTTCATTAAGTTGTTCCAGGGTTCGCCCCATTGTGGTAGCAACAATCTGCTTTGCTTCTACCTTGGTAAATTGTTCAGATTCTAAGAAATCACCGACTAAGCCATATAAGGTAGTAAGATAGTTACAACTCATAACCGCTGCGGTATGTAAAACCTTTTTTTGATGCTCATTTACTTTCAAGAATCTCGCTCCCCATTCTAAGCACCAATGTTCAAAAATCAATAGTAAGTCAGGGTCACCAATCGCATCAAACAGAATATCTTCTGCTGATAATGTATTTGAACTAATCGGTGCAAGCGGATGTAGCACAGCAATTTTATTATCTAAATTTTCTTGTTTTTCCTTTTTAGTGTTTCCTTTTTGCCGGTTTCTCTCCTGGTTAATTTCCGCCAATGGTGCAAGCACACTCAAAGGCAGAATACCCGAGCAATGTACCGCAGAAAATACCCGATCTTGCTTATGATCAATCAACTCTTCTACCACTTTGGGCACCCACTGATCCTGCACACAAATCATGAATACATCAGCCAGAGGATATCTCGGTTCATGCTTATGTTTTACTTGAACACGCACTCCATTCATTGATTTGAGTAAGGCTTCAAAAAACTTCCCTACACGACCATGTCCAATAATACATACCGACAGCTCTGGGTTATTCATTTTTTCCTCCTTCGTTCTGACTTGGGATGGCTATGGCACACACATACAATGGATGAATCCATATCCTCCCTTCAAACCATTCCATTGATGCGTAATGTGCATAAAATCTATACACCCGTTCCTGCCCTCTTGGCTTACTTGGGTGCCAGTCAAAAGACCAATTTTCCGTAGTTGATGCTTCCTTGTCCGCCATCTGCACAACTACCTTAGTCAAGTCTGCCTGAATGCCCTTTCCTATACATTTCACCACCGCTTCTTTGATCACCCACAACCATACTGGATAATCAGAAAAAATCACACTCTTTTGCTCTTGCTGTGTAAAAAATCGACGTTTTAATGCTTCTGAGACCATTCGATTGGGTGTTTCTATATCAATGCCTATACTCGTTTGATCCGAAATTACCACTGCCAGCCACTGTTTGGAATGACTCAAGGACACCGATGGAATAGCAGCTCCCTCTTCATTATCCTTATTAATTTGTGTGTCAATGGTTTCCTGCACATCCCGTGTGGATCTTTTTGTACGCTTAAGATAAGGCCTTCCAAATGTATCCTGAGTAAGCTGTACTTCCGCCCGAGTGTTTACTGATCGTCTTAGACCGAGCTCATAATTTAAATATAAGTTAAATAAGTTAGTTCGAACGCCTACAAACTCTGCTTTTCGGGTTGGTGTGTTAATGTTCTCCAATTTCTCATGTTGATCAGCCGCCAAGAAGTTCGCAAGCAAGTCTTGGGCATGAACATGCGTAACAGAATCATGCGAAATAGGCGAAATACTAAGGTAAATATGGGGGCTAATTCTACTCATAAATAGTTAGTCATAACTTAGCTAGGATTTCGGTATTTTACATTAGTTATTAATGCGGTTCATTCACATCCGCATTTATATGATGTAGTTCATCATCTATCTAATTATCTGTTTAAAATTCTACTCAATCTTTTATGCCGAATCAGGAACTTTCTCATTCCGAACAAGAACAAATCCGCAGGGAAAAAAGAGCTCAACTAATCGACATGGGTGTAAATCCCTATCCACCGGAGTTCAATCAAACACATAGCAGCGCTGAGGTAATTTCCAATGAAAGCCTGATAAGCGAAGAAGGCGATGAGAATAAAGCCATTGTATCAGTTGCTGGACGCGTAATGGCTCGTCGAATTATGGGAAAAGCGGCATTTTTCCATATCCAAGACAGTCAAGGTAGCCTTCAAGTATACATTCGACGGGATGATGTAGGCGTGGAAGCCTATAACACGGTCTTCAAAAAGTTGGTGGATATTGGTGATATCGTAGGGATCAAAGGTTTTGTCTTTAAAACCCGAACTGGCGAAACGACCGTACATGCAGAGCAATTCGAACTACTAACAAAAACTCTCCGTCCTTTGCCTACCCCAAAAGAAGTGGAAAACGAGCAAGGAGAAAAAATAACCTACGACGCTTTTTCCGATAAAGAACTTCGATACCGTCAACGATATGTAGACCTAATTGTTAATCCAGAGGTTAAGGAAACCTTTATTTTGCGCACTAAAATGGTGCAAAGCATGCGAAATTTCATGAACGAACAGGGTTATCTAGAAGTTGAAACACCTATTCTACAGCCCATCTACGGTGGGGCTACTGCCAGGCCATTTGTGACTCATCACAATACCTTAGATATGGATTTATACTTGCGTATTGCTAATGAATTGTATCTAAAGCGATTAATTGTAGGCGGGTTTGATGGGGTCTACGAATTTTCGAAAGACTTCAGAAATGAAGGGCTTTCTCGGTTTCATAATCCTGAATTTACCCAGGTTGAGCTATATGTGGCCTACAAAGATTATAAATGGATGATGGATTTTACCGAGAAAATGATTGAAAATGTAGCCAAAGAACTACATGGAAGTCCTAAAGTTAATGTGGGAGAGCATGTCATTGACTTCAGTTCGCCTTGGCCAAGAATCCCCATATTTGAGGCCATAGAACAATTCACAGGGCATAATTTATACGGAAAAAATTTAGCCGAACTTACACATGTTGCCACCAAACTCCATATTGAAATGGACGAAAGCTTTGGCGTTGCCAAAATTATTGATGAAATATTCGGAACCTTTGTAGAGCCTAAACTCATCCAACCTACCTTTATAACCGATTACCCTGTTGAGATGAGCCCTCTAACCAAAAAGCATCGTAGCAAAAAAGGGCTAGTTGAACGTTTTGAATGTATTTGCAACGGGAAAGAAATAGCTAATGCTTATACTGAGTTAAATGACCCAGTAGACCAACGTGAACGACTCGAAGCCCAGGCTTCTCTAAGAGCAGGCGGTGATCAAGAGGCAATGGCGATAGATGAAGATTTCTTACGAGCACTTGAATTTGGCATGCCACCAACCGCAGGAATTGGCATTGGAATTGATCGGCTATCTATGATAATGACCAATTCCGAGTCCATCAGGGATGTACTCTTCTTCCCTCAGATGAAGCCTGAATAATCATGAGTATGGAGCGATTTTTAGCCTATCGATACTTCTGGGGAAAAAGAAGTGGTAGTGGCTTTATCTCGTTCATTAAAACCATGTCCATCACTGGAGTAGCTATAGGATCGGCTGGTTTACTAATAGCATTATCTATTGTACATGGGTTCAAAGAGACCATCCAAGAAAAGGTAGTTAATTTTGCTCCACATATTACGGTTAGTAGCTTCTCTGACCAACCACTTTATCGGGCCGATACTCTTCAAAGCTATTTAAAGGATATAGAAGGCTTGACTTACATTGCTCCGGTACTACGAGGCCAGGTTATCTTGCAACATAAGGAACAAATTACTGGTGTCATGTTAAAAGGGGTTCCCAATGTGCTCGAAGACCCTTCAATAGCCCCTTATATTAGTTCTTATCGTTCGAATACAAAAGACACAGCTCAATCAAGCTTTAGCTCAATTAATAATTTGATACTTGGTCAGGATATCGCTCAGAGTCTAGGTGTAAGTATTGGTGACCGGATTATTGTTTATTCGGTTTCCGATAAATCTACCCAAGACACATTCGGAAGCCCTGAACTAAAACAGTTTGAAATAAGTCATATCTACAACACAGGTATTGAGTTTTTTGACAGTCAATATGCCCTTGCAGATGCTGAAATTGTCCGAAAACTACTCTCTATTCCCTTCCCTCAAGCACATGACCTTGAACTTCGAATTCAAGAACCTACGCTTAACTCAATCGGTGAATTTGACCGTTTATTAGAACAAAAAATAAACTTTCCATACTATAGTGAAACGATTGAAAATCGCTATGGTAACCTTTTTGCATGGGTAGAATTACAAGAGAACATCATTCCCTTAGTCATAGGCGTGATGATTTTGGTAGCTGCTTTCAATCTTATTGGAGCCATACTTATGATGGTTCTGGAACGAACGCAAGACATAGGCGTACTTCGAACTTTAGGAGCAACTCAGCAGCAAATACAACGAATATTTCTAGTCGAAGGACTTTGGGTCGCTATACTTGGCCTCATCATAGGTATGGGGATTAGTCTAGCGTTTATTTTTGTACAAAGCGAATTTGAACTCATCCGGCTTTCTGAGGAAAATTATTATATGTCGGTTGCTCCGGTTTCCCCTCACCTATTAGATTTTCTAGTTGTGCCCTTAATAACCATCGCGCTTTGCACTCTAGCTTCTTGGATACCTGCACGAATTGGTGCACGCTTTGATCCACTTTATGCCATTAAACTAGGCCCCAAATAACTCATATCTCTTGTTAACGCCTTTTCTAGTATTACTTAATCAAGGTCATTTTTTTAGACAAAATCTCTCCATTATTCGTTGCTAACCGGTAGATGTAGGTACCCGTTGCTAGATTCATTGCATCAAATGAGAGTTCATAGGAACCTTTAGCTGTGTATTTATTCCATAATACGTCCACTTCTCTGCCCATTAGATCATATATACGCAAAGAAACATGACTAGCTTGGAACACTTCAAAGCCAATGGAGGTAGCAGGATTAAATGGGTTTGGAAAGTTTTGTTGAAGTTGAATTTGGGATGGAAAGTCTGTTAACTCAACCATCGACTCATTGGAGACAGCTTGCTCTATAATGATGATTACGGAAAACTCAGTAAACAATCCTTCCTGATCCGTTACTTTCCCGCTTAAAACCACTTCTCCAACATAAACCGGTGAGTAGATACGTAAGCTCGCCGTAGAATCAATAAGTTCTACTACAATAACAGGAGGCGAAAGATCAAGTTCAAAATTGAGTTCTGAAAAAGAATCCTCCGAATCCTGTATAACCTCACCTAATGCAAATAATAGTGTATCATTCTGGTTAAATCGTAAGGTATCTGGCAAACCTATTATACTAGGTGGCGTATTGCCTAACGTAACTACATTAGAACGAATTGCCTCGGTCTGAACCGCTAATTCATTGAATTGATGCTCAGTAATTTCAATCTGACCAATGCGAGCGGATTTGGGCCGTAAGTTCAAGATCAATAAAACGCCTGATTCTTGTAAAGGATTTGTAGCAGCTAAGGAATAGAATAGTTTATTATTTTGTGTGTTAACCGCTGAAAAAGCTCCGTTGGTTTTGGTAAGAGTCCCTGTTGTTACGACTTCGATTAGCTCAAATTGAAGACTGTCATACATTAATTCAAAGGCAATCCCATAAAGATCATCGTTTTCTCCAACCTCTAGATAAATAGGATAGAATAAGGTGTCTGAGACATGTACTGTTGTATCTGGCACAACAAGTGCTGACTGAGCTTGTACACTATACGAATATACACCAGAAACAAAGCTAAGTGAAAATACCGCCAACCATACTATTTTAATTGATTTCATAAACCACCGAGTAGTTGAGTTGGAATGAATGTACGGGAATACATTCGAAATAATGCACCCCATATATTCAGGTCATGCTAGTTACATATCCCTTATATCTCGTTAACATTTTTTATCCGATTTAATCAAAACGTGTAAAGAAGCAACTACCTGATTAGGTAATTTTCAATTAAACCATTTTTTAAAAAAAGGTAATATGGTGGGAAATTAGCTCACGGAACCACTTTACCGATTCTTTCTTATCATATAGGTTCAATAGCTGACCAATCCATACCAAAGGCATCCGCTACGTCTTCGTAGACTATAGTTCCCTCAACAATATTTACCCCTTTCATTAACTCCGCATCCTCTTTGACTGCTTGCTTCCAACCTTTATTGGCAATAGCCAATGCATAAGGTAGAGTAACATTCGTTAATCCAAGAGTAGATGTAAATGGTACTGCACCTGGCATATTTGCCACGCAATAGTGCAATACATCATCTACAAAGTATACAGGATCTTGGTGGGTAGTGGGTTTTGAGGTTTCAAAACAACCCCCTTGGTCAATGGCTACATCAACCAGAACGGTACCGGGCCTCATATGACTCAGCATTTCGCGTGTGATAAGGTGTGGGGCCTTTGCACCAGGTTTTAGGACGGCTCCAATTATTAAATCTATCGTTGGCAACATAGCACGGATGTTGGCTTCAGAAGAAAAAAGGGTGGTGATGTTTCTTGGCATAACATCATCTAAATACCTTAGCCTAGGCATATTTATATCCATAATGGTAGTATTCGAGCCCATTCCTGCTGCAATTTTGGCTGCATTCACCCCTACTACTCCACCACCTAATACCAAAGTATTCGCAGGAGGAACTCCTGGGATTCCTCCCATTAGCACACCTCGCCCTCCCATCGCTTTTTCTAAAAACTTAGCCCCTTCCTGAGTTGCCATTCTACCAGCCACCTCACTCATAGGAATAAGTAAGGGTAAGGACCGATCTGCTTTTTCTACCGTCTCATATGCAATAGCAATGCATTTTGAGTCAATGATTGCTTGGGTGAGTGTTCTATCAGCGGCGAAATGGAAATACGTGAACAAAATTTGTCCCTTATGTATACGTCCATACTCTTCTGCTATGGGTTCCTTCACTTTCATTATCATATCAGAAGCAGCCCATAACGCATCTATATCGGATTCAATCATAGCACCGGCTGCGATATATTCCTCATCGGAAAAGCCGCTGCCCAAACCGGCATTTTTTTGAACGACTACCTTATGACCATGTTGAACTAAGGCAACTACACCACCGGGTTGAATAGCTACTCTGTTTTCTTGTGGTTTAATTTCCTTGGGAATGCCAATGTTCATTACTATGCCTCTTAATAGTTAAAGTGGATTTTATTTAATTGCCCACTCATTTAATGTTTTGATTCATTTACCCTATTAATGAAATAGGATTGACGATTGGGAGTGAATGGATGGTTGAAAAAATAAGAGAACGAAAAATACGCTTTTCTCCAAATAAAGCAGTACTGTTTTATATGGATTTTTTAATGTTTATAATCCGAGCTCTCTAATTAACCATTCTTACACTATTTCACATGATGACTACCCTCTCACCTGTAATTCTTAAAACCAAACAGATGCATTTTATGGTGCAAAATTTGTTTATTGCCCTGTTTCTTTGCTCCTGCTCAATGAGTGGACAATTAACCACTACCATTGACTCCCCAAAGACAAGCTCAGAAAAACAACCCTCACCTTCTACCATAACTGACTTCGCCAAAGACATGGATCGGACCGACGAAGGGGTCATTACGGTTATGCAAAAAGGAGAAAAAATTTATTGGGGAATTGCCGATTCCCTCTTAGACAGAGACTTCCTTATGGTGAGTCGTGTAGCGGGTGTGCCAAACGGATATTTTGGTTTTTACTCAGCTGGGGCCAAGACAGCAGAACGAGTATTACAGTTCAGCAAGGTGCATGATCGCATTTTAATTAAAGAAGTTTCTTATGAAAACATTGCCGATAGTACCCTACCTATCTATGAATCGGTAATGGCCAACAATTTTGCACCCATTCTTGGCGCATTTGATCAAGAGTTGTACGACAAAACAAATGGGGTTACCATTATTGAACTTAGTGACTTTTTCACGGAAGATATTGAGGCGATTAGTGGGGTAATTCCTTTTCTACGACGAGAATACCAAGTCAGGCGGTTGGATGGTAATAGAAGCTATGTTGAAAGCGTAAAGAGTTTTCCTAAAAATCTAGAGGTACGCCATGTTCTCACGTACCAAGCGAATAACCCTCCGTCATCATCATCCAATGCGACCCTAAGTATTCGAATGAGTCAGTCTATGGTATTATTACCAAAAATTCCCATGCAAAAACGATTGTTTGACTATAGAGTAGGTTGGTTCACCATCCGACAGATAGATTTTGGTTCTGAACAGCAAAAAGCGGATCGGCAGGCCTATATTCGACGATGGAGATTAGAACCAGTTGATTCTTCCGCTTATTTTCGAGGGGAATTAGTTGAACCCAAAAAACCAATCGTCTATTATTTAGATCCTGCAACACCTGAAAAATATCGCAGCTACATTATTAAAGGTATTGAGGATTGGAATGTTGCTTTCGAAGAAGCTGGATTTAAAAATGCCATACAAGCTAAGCTTCCCCCATCTCCTAATGAAGATCCAGATTGGAGTCCAGAGGATATTAGATATTCAACCGTTAGATGGGTAGCCAATGAGATCCGAAATGCGGTCGGACCTAGTGTATCGGATCCAAGATCGGGTGAAATCATTGAGAGTGATATTGTATGGTATCATAATCATATGCGATCCTACAGAAACCGCCTTATGATTGAAACAGGTGCTGCCAATCCCGATGCTAGAAAACTCAAACTAGCCGATGATTTGATTGGTGAGACCATGAGAAGGGTAATTTCTCATGAAATCGGTCACGCTTTAGGTTTGCCCCACAACATGCAGTCCAGTTCAGCCTACCCCGTGGACTCACTACGATCGGGTAGTTTTACCCAAAAATATGGTATTGCTACAACCATTATGGAATATGCTCGGCAGAACTATGTGGCTCAACCAGGAGACGAAAATATTCGATTCATCCGGCAAATAGGACCTTATGATCTCTATTCGGTTAATTGGGGATATAGGTTGGTACCAAACGCAAAAACACCTGAAGAGGAAAAGTCGACCCTAGACTCATGGATTATGGAAAAATCGGGAGATCCTGTGTATAGGTTTGCAGGTTCAACGGGCTTTGACCCATCCGCACAAACCGAAGATTTGGGGGATGA
>Ga0066825_10000247_pt1 | contig 18168 bp, 21 predicted proteins | sample ETNtaG_6_FD_65608 | JGI IMG/M metagenome (GOLD analysis project Ga0066825, IMG submission 65608) | Marine microbial and viral communities from oxygen minimum zone, Eastern Pacific Ocean - ETNP201306SV45 | ecosystem: Environmental > Aquatic > Marine > Oceanic | place: Pacific Ocean: Eastern...
CTTTCATATCGGAATATATGAAAGAGAATTTAGATAAAAAATAAGCCAAAATAGAGGTGAATATGAAATTATATAGATTTAACAACAGTGTCTAAGTAGAATATTATAAAGCTATATTTAGTCAACGTTGTTTACGCATCAAAAGACGAATAGTAAAGGTGGCTTTATAGATGAATCTTAGTATTAGTATGTTGCAAGAGTATTATCTATTTCCTTAGCATATTTATCTATTCCTCCAGCCACACTACTAACGCGCTCAAACCCTTTACTAAGCAGGAAATGGGTAACATTTAAACTTCTAACCCCATGATGGCACAAAACAACGATATATGCATCTTTAGGCAATTTTGAATATTGGGTTGAAATGTCATAATCTGGAATCAACTCCCCTCCAATATTTACTATAGAAAATTCCTCCTCCCTTCTAACATCAAGGAGACAAAATTCATCTTTTCCATCAATTAACTCCTTTAACTCCTGAACCGTAATTTCAATCTTATTCATCAACAAAGCCGACAATAATTATAAACAAATTCTATTTGATTTACGCCGGGCCGCCCCAAGTAAATCAAGTACAGTTTTTTACTACTTAAAAGTACAGCAAACGTCAGTAAGTGACTTTTAAGTAATACCAATCATATATGATACTCAATTTTATGTTCATATATTTTATTTATTTCCTTGGCAACCGAAGCAACCACAGTTTTTTGCTCTTCTAGATCATTAATCACTATAGCACCTGCTCCAATTTTTACATTCTTACCAATCTTTATATTACCCAAAATTTTTGCACCTGCTCCGATATAAACATTATCACCGATGGTAGGATGTCTTTTTTGCGCATTACTAGTTCTACCACCTAGAGTAACCCCATGATAAAGCGTAACATTATCACCAATTATAGTAGTTTCACCAATAACCACTCCTGTGCCATGATCAATAAAGAAATTCTTACCAATTTGGGCTCCAGGATGAATCTCAATACCAGTAAAAAACCTACTAATGCAGGAAATAATGCGAGGAATTAGAGGTAGTTTTATTTTATACAAAAAATGCGCAATACGATGCAAAAACAGCGCATGAACTCCTGGAAAACACAATATTATCTCCAAGTAACTTTTGACCGAAGGATCTCGTTTTTTTATGCTTTTTAGAAATTCAATCATAATAATATCCACCCTCGTCTAACGTCCCCGTACTTTGATGTAGATAGTTAACTGTATTTCTGCCGGGCCGCCCCCAAAGAAATAAAATTCAGTTTTTTACTACGTAAAATGTACAGCGAACGTCAGTGAGTGACTTTTACGTAATTTTTTATGCCGCTAAATCTTCAAATAAAATTGTCGATAAATAACGCTCACCAAATGAAGGTATGATAAAAGTAATTAACTTACCTTTATTCTCTGGCCTCTTTGCTATTTCAAGTGCAGCATATGCAGCAGCTCCAGTAGATATACCTCCTAAAATACCTTCTTTTAACATTAGTTGCCTAGAAGTCTGTACCGCATCTTCATTAGACACTTGAAATACTTCATCTATTAGATTGGTATCTAAAATATCCGGAACAAATCCAGCACCTATTCCTTGGATTTTATGAGGTCCTGGTTGCCCTCCTGATAATACTGGGCTATCTTTTGGTTCTACAGCTACTATTTTAAGATTTGGGTTTCTTTCTTTTAATACAGAACCTACTCCCGTGATAGTTCCGCCGGTACCAACACCTGCAACAAAGATATCTAACTTACCATCAGTATCTTTCCAAATTTCTTCTGCTGTAGTTTTTTGATGAATTTCAACATTTGCCTGGTTAGCAAATTGTTGTAAAATGATAGAATTATCTATTTCGTTATTCAGCTCTTCAGCTTTTTTTATTGCTCCTCCCATACCTTTTGCAGCTTCAGTCAAAACTAATTCTGCACCATATGCTTTTAATAACTTCCTTCTCTCCAAAGACATTGATTCAGGCATAGTTAAAATTAACCTATAACCTTTTATTGCCGCAACAAAAGCAAGACCAATACCAGTATTACCACTGGTTGGTTCAATCAAAGTTGTTTGACCTGGCTTTGCATTCCCTAGCTCTTCAGCTTTATGAATCATATTTACTGCAATTCTATCTTTTACTGAATTGGCAGGGTTATAATATTCTAATTTTGCAGATACGATATTGTCAGCTTCATTTAATTTGCTAACTTTGACTAATGGAGTATTTCCTATTAATTCCGTCAGATTATTTGCGATTTTCATTTTAACCTCATAATTTTATTTAATTACCAACACATCTTGTACTCTGATTCTGGTATATCATATAATTCTTTTGACACAAGATCAAAAAATACGTCTATTTTATAGAAAGTTTAACACCAAAATGCTTTTCTCCTAACTTCAATACATCATCGATAAAGTTTTTATATTTTTCTTCATCTGACAATATATCCGCCTTTTTATTAGAAGCTGTATTCTGGATAGTTCCACATGCTAATGTTTCATTAGTCACTTTATCTATTACCAAAAATGAACCACTAAATTTAGAATGTTTAAATAAATCAAATGGCACTTGTTTTGATAAACTAAATGTTACATTTGATATATCATTCTGGGTTAACTCACTTGCGTTATTTTTATTAAAATTATTTATATCTAACACATAGTTTAAATTAGTTATTTTACTATTTACCAAATTATGGTTTATCTTCAATAAATACTCTTTATTTTCATCTAAGATAAAATTATTATCACTAAACCAAACAATTCCAGCATCAAATTTAGTATTACTATTTAAACTGCTATCAACATTACTAATGACACTTCCTCTTTCTATATCTATTTCATCATTTAATGCTATAGAGATAGAATTTCCAGCAGTCGCCCTTACAGCATTTTGCCCAGAATGGATAATTTCTGTAACTTTGGCTTCTTTCTTTCCTGGCCATACCACAATTGACTGATCTTTTTCTACATCACCAGAAACTAGCCTTCCTTGGAAATATCTTTTATTATTTGCCTTACTAACATTTTGAACCAAAAATCTAGTTTCAGCAAAATCACTTTTTTCAATATTGATATTTTCTAATAACTCTAAAATCGTTTTTCCATCGTACCATTTCATACTTTCACCTTGGTTAACAATATTATCACCTTTTAGAGCTGATACAGGAACAAATTCTAGAAATATGTCTGATAAAAATGATGTACTTCTTGATTTATATTCTTCTTTTATTTTTTCAAATACTTGCTGATCATAATCAACTAAGTCCATCTTATTAATTGCAATAATGAACTTCTTAATTCCAAATAAATGGGCAATGTAACTATGCCTTAAAGACTGGTTTCTAATTCCTTTTCCTGCATCAATTAATATCACTGCCACATCACTATTTGAAGCAGCTACAGCCATATTACGTGTATATTCTTCATGTCCTGGGCTATCAGCTATTATAAATTTTCTGGCCTTAGTTGAAAAATAACGATATGCAGCATCAATTGTAATTTTTTGATTACGTTCAGATTCTAAACCATCAATCAATAATGATAGATCTGTAAAGCTTTGTTTTGCTTTAGTACTTAGTTTTTCTACTTCTTTTAAATGATCTTCATAAACTGCATCACTATCAAATAATAATCTACCAAGAAAACTTGATTTACCATCATCAACACTTCCCGCAGTCAAAAATCTCAAAATACTCTTTTCCATTTCTTTGTTATTAACATTATTAATTATTAATTATTATCTCTATCTTTATGCGTATAAGGATAGTTCAAATTTCTTTAGTTCATTTCCCACCTAAATCAATGATTTTATTATACCGGGCCACCCCAGGTAATAAAATAACCTTTTATCTAATCGAAAGTATAACCAAAAGGACTTCCGATTATTAATTAAAAATATCCTTCGCGTTTTTTTCTTTCCATACTGGATTCCTGATCTCCATCGATCAGTCTGCCTTGACGCTCTGAATATTTACTTTCTTTTAATTCTTTAACTATTTCAGATACTGAAGCAGCTTTGGAATCAATTGCACCAGTTAACGGATAACATCCCAAGGTACGAAATCTAATTAATTCATCATGTACTTTTTCATTGGCTGCAATTGGAAATCTATCATCATCAACCATAATTTTTACCCCCCCACGTAAAACTACTTTACGTTCTTTTGCAAAATATAGAGGAACAATTTCGATATTTTCAGATTCAATATATTCCCAAATATCCATCTCAGTCCAATTGGATAGAGGGAAAACTCTCATTGACTCTTTTTTATGGATACGGCAATTAAAAATATTAAATAATTCAGGACGTTGATTCTTAGGATCCCAGGCCTGAAACTCATTACGGAACGAAAAGATTCTTTCCTTTGCACGAGACTTTTCTTCATCTCTTCTAGCACCCCCTAAAGCTCCGTCAAATTGATGAAGAGTAAGCATTGATTTCAATGCTTCAGTTTTCATAATGTCAGTATAGACTTTACTGCTTTGCGTAAAAGGAGTTATGTTTTCGGCTTCACCTCTAGGATTTTTATGAACCAATAAATCAATTCCGTGTTTTTTTGCCTGGTTATCACGAAACTCTATCATTTCTTTAAATTTCCACCCTGTATCGATATGCAAAAACTTAAATGGAGGCTTTGCTGGATAAAAAGCTTTTAGCACTAAATGTAGTAAAACTGATGAATCTTTACCGATCGAATACAATACTACTGGATTTTCAAACTCTTTTGCAGCTTCTCTAATTATATAGATGCTTTCATCTTCTAATGCTTGTAAATGTTTTTTCATTTTTTCCCTCAATTTTCTGTTTTAGTTAATTTGTTATGCAAAAAACCTCCTATATTTTTCCATTTGGATTTTTGTTTTGCATATTCAACAAAAAATCCATCTAACTCAGTCAAAATTTGCTCTTCATTTAAAGAGGTTTTGTATAACTGGTTTAACCTTAGACCAAGGTTATCACCTCCTATATACATGTTGTATTGCCCTAGATTACTTCCGACAAAGGCAATTTCTGCAAGATATGGCCTAGCACACCCATTAGGGCATCCGGTCATCCTGATTGAAATATTCTCATCTAATAGATTATGATTACCTAATAGCTTTTCTATTTTGGTGATCAAGCTTGGCATATAACGCTGCGCCTCTGCCAATGCAAGCGTACAGGTGTTTAGTGCAACACACGCTATTGCGTTTTTTCTAATCTTAGATAAAGTTTTTTCATGTGATATTATACCATATTTTGATAGAATAGTCTCTATTTTATTTTTATCCTCATTTTTAATGTCAGAAATAGTAACATTTTGGTTGGTAGTAAATTGAAATTCCGCAACATTTAGTGCCGCAATTTCTTTTAGAGCAGTCTTTTCCTGATGTTTCTCACTGTCAGTAATACGGCCATTTTCAATAAAGAATGTATAATGCCAGTTCTCTTTATAATCTTTACGCCAGCCTATGAAATCCTCACGATGCAATAGTTCTACTTCTTTGCTTTTCTCAAAAGAAATATTACTACGTTTTTCTACATCTTTAATAAATTCCTTTAAACCAAATTTATCTATAGTGTATTTTAGCCTAGATTTCTTTCTATCTTCTCTATTACCATTATCTCTTTGGAACTTGATAATTGCCTCCATCACATCAAAAGCCTTATCTTTTGATACATAACCTAGATCGCTACCAATTCTTGGATAAGTTTCTGGATTACCATGAGTCATACCCATTCCTCCGCCTGCTAGAACATTAAAACCTTTTAATTCTCCATTTTCTACAATCGCAACTAAACCTATATCATTTGCATATACATCAATATCATTATAAGGAGGAACTGCTATAGCAATTTTGAATTTTCTTGGAAGATAGGTTTGCCCGTATAAAGGCTCAACTCCGCCACCTTCTTTTTCTTCTATCTTCTTTCCATCTAACCATATTTCTCTATATGCATTTGTTTTAGGCAAAAACTTTCTACTAGTTTCTCTAGAAAACTCTATTATCTCTTGATATACAGCTTCAGCCTCTTTACCAGCATCAGATTCTAGGTAATTACTTGTAGAAACCACATTTCTATTAACATCTCCACATGCTGCAATTGAATCTAAATCAAACTTATCAAACCAGCTAAGCGTTGGTCTTAATTTCGATTTTAAAACACCGTGCAACTGTACAGTTTGTCTTGTAGTAATCTTTACCACACCGCTAGCATTATGCTCTGTCACTTCAAAAATATTAGACATTTGCGTAGAAGTCACTCTACCACCTGGGACCCTTAATCTAAGCATGAATGAAAATGCTTTTTCTAGCTTCTTTACTGCTCTTTCTTTTCTACGATCTCTATCATCTTGCTGATATATTCCGTGAAATTTAATCAATTGTTGATCATCAGTATAAAGACTTCCAGTTAAAGAGTTATCTAAACTTTCTTTTAGAGTACCTCTTAAATACCTACTATTTATTTTTATTTTCTCAACTTCACTTACTTTACTCATTATTCTTTTTATTTCTGTTATTTATTACTTTTAATATTTCATGCATAAAATTCTTAATATACGTCTCTTAAATATCTCTCTTCTTCTTTGAGTTTCATCAAATATTCTTTTGCTCCGTCAGCATCTAATTTACCTTGAGAGGAAATAATATTTAGTAACTCTTCTTCTACATCCTTAGCCATATTATTTTTATCTCCGCAAACATAAAAATACGCGCCATTCTCTAGCCACTTAAATAATTCCTCAGCCTCTTCTCTCATACGATGTTGAACATAAATTTTTTGTTCTTGGTCTCGTGAAAAAGCTAGTGATACTTTATTTAATATCCCTTGCTCTACAAATTCCTGTACTTCAGTTTGATATAGAAAATCAGATACAAATCTCTGCGCTCCAAAAAATAACCAGTTTTTCCCCGTATGGTCATTTTCTGCTCTATGACTAATAAAAGATCTAAATGGCGCAACCCCTGTTCCTGGACCAATCAGAATAATATCCTTATTACTATCTGGTAATCTAAAACTAAAATTTTGTTTTATTGAAAATTTTAGCTTAGTACCTTCAGCTAGCTTGGCCAAGTAATTTGAACATAAGCCTTTTTGCTCTACTCCATTTTCATCTTTATATCTGACCACTCTAACAGTTAAATGAATCTCTCCATCATGATGATCAGGACTCGAAGCAATAGAATATAATCTCGGAGTAATTTTTCCTGTTACCGGCTTTATTTCTTGTACCAATTTATCGTCTTCATGCAAGGTAATGCTAAAAGCATCGCCAGGTTGATAAGGAATTTCTTCATCGGTTGTAATTTCAATATGCCTAATTTCTACCTCAGAACCTATATCACTTAGATTAACGTTACTGGTAATCTCTCCATCAAAGATAGTATTGCTGCTAATAGATGGCATATCGATATTTGCTGCCTCTGTAACCACTTCTACCGAATCATTATTACCAAATGCCTGCACAGATCCGCTTATCCATTTTGATAAATCATCATTGAAATCAACATCGAAATCTATTCTAGGTATTATTTCGCTTCCTCCCAATTCCGATAACTTTTTATCTAAATCTTTTCCAGCTTGGCAAAACAAAGGATAAGAGCTATCCCCTAGAGCTATCACTGCATATTGTAGTTTTTTTAGGTCAGGAAGTTTTTCATTTAAAAATTTATAAAATTCCTGCGCCGTTTCCGGGAACTCTCCTTCCCCTTGTGTACTTACTATAAAAACTGCATTTTCTTCCTTAATTAATTTTGCAGTTTTATATAATTCTACATCCTGAGTTTTAACTGAAAAACCATTATTCTTAAAATGGCTGGATACTTGTTTAGCAACTTGTTTAGCATTACCAGTTTCTGTTGCGTAAAAAACTGTTATAGGTTGTTTTGCGCCACCACCAGAAGCAGTAACCTTTCCTCCCTTATTATAATTATCTATTTGAGCAGTGATATATCCATCAAGCCAAGTGACCTCGTCGATACTTAGGCTGCTGATAAAAGCTTTTAATTTATTTATTTGATTATTATCTATCATTTTCTTTTTCTAGTTAATTTTCCATTTACCATATGTAATCCGCATTCTTTGGCCGAATCTTCTTCCCACCACCACCTTCCCGACCTAGGATCATTTTTGTCTGTAGCAGCTCTTGTGCACGGCGAACATCCAATGGATGTGTATCCTTTCTCATATAGAGAATTATAAGGCACATTATTTTCTTTTATAAAATCCCATAATTGTTGGTCATCTAAATTTAATACCGGATAATATTTTAATATATTTCTTGTATCATCGCTTTCAAAATCTTCTTTACTACCTCTTGTTTCAGAGTGATTTTTTCTAAGACCACTAATCCATAATTGTTTACCTTTTAAAGCTCTGTTAAGAGGTTCAAGTTTTCTAATATTACAACATTCTAACCTTAGTTCCTTACTATCATAAAAAGGGTTAGGACCATAACTGATCATAAACTCTTCTAGCTTCTTTTCATTAGGATAATATGGGATAATTTCAATATCATATTTTCTGACAGTATCTTGCCACACCTTATATGTTTGATCAAACATCCTACCGGTATCTAAGGTAAAAATTGTAATATCTAATTTTTGTTCAGCAATTATATGAGTTATCACCTGATCTTCTACACTAAAACTTGTCGAAAAGGCAACATCTCCTGAAAACAGTCTTCCTACTGAAACTAATTTTTCCTTCCAATCAAATGATGATATAGAGTTAAAAAACTCTAACTGGTCTTGTATTAAATCACTCATCTTACACCCTCACCGTTAAATCAGAAAAATACTTTCCCGTTAATTCCTTTTCCTCTCTCCAAGCAAAATCCTTATGGTTAGACAAAACCTCACCTATAATAACTAAGCTTGGTGATTCAAATTCCGCATTGTTGAACTTCTTTTCAAAGCTACCAATAGTTGCACTATATTCTTTTTGCATCGGAGTTGATGCCTGCTCTATTAGAGCTACAGGGGTATTCGTAGATTTTCCGTACAATATTAATTTTTGGCAAATCTCAGCAATATGATTAGAAGACATGTAAAAGACCAAACTATCTTCTGATTTAGCAAGATCTTGCCAATATTCTTCCCTAATCAAATCACTTTTATATAGGGTTAAAAACTTCACTGAACGAACTAAGTTACGCTTTGTAAGAGGTATTCCGAGTGACGCAGCCGCTGCGCTTGCAGAAGTAATTCCGGGCACAACCTGATATGGAACATTCAGATCTTTTATGGAACTTATTTCCTCATCTAATCTAGCAAAAATCGCTGCATCCCCTCCTTTTAATCTTGCTACTATTTTTCCTTGGGAAGCATAACTTCTGAGCAAATCATTTATCTCATCTTGAGAATAACGATGAAAATTTCTTTTCTTTCCAACATTAATTTTTATCGCATCTTTTCTAATGAAATCAAATATTTCTGGTGACACCAACCTATCATGCAAAATAACATCGGCTTTGGCAATAAGCCTTTTTGCTTTTAATGTAATGAGCTCTGGATCACCTGGCCCGCTACCGATAAAATAGACAGCAGCCCTATTATTATTTTCTTGAGCTTCAAGATTTTCTAATAGTAATTTTTCTGCTAACTTATCATTTCCTTCATACACCGCCTCAGCAATATTGCCTTCAATTATATCTTGTATGAATAACCTTCTAGCTTGAAGGTTAGTTAATTTACTTTTGACTACCGATCTATACTTAGAAAAAAATCCAGCTAACTTACCTAAATTACGAGGTAATATTGACTCAATTAATTGTTTCACATATCTAGCCAGAACTGGTGAACTTCCGCTTGATGAAATAGCTACTGAAAGATCTCCTCTTTTAGTTACAGCTCCAAAGATAAAATTACTTAAACTTGCATCATCAACAACATTGACCAATAGATCTTTTTTATGACTTAACTCAGAAATATATTTATTTAGCTCTTTGTCATTTGTTGCAGCAACAATGATATCATATCCTTTTAAATGAGATTTTTTAAACTCACTTTTAATTACTGTTACATGCTTATTTTGTATAAATTCTAATAATGAGATATTAAATTCTTTTGCAACAATTGTAACATCATTACTAAACTCTGTAATTAATTTCAGCTTAGCAAGCGCAATATCCCCTGCTCCTATTAATAAAACTGATTTTTTTGATGTATTTACAAATAATGGTAAGTACGGCACAACATACCTGTACAAAAGGTTAAACGCAGAAAAATTATTTATCTAAATAAATAAAAGGAAATAAATGCTATGAACTAGCAACAACAGGGACAACAGCAACAACAAGCCATAGATGACTTTTTGTTTGAAGAAGAAAATAAAATGTTATTTTTTACAATTTCTTGCATTGCTGTTTAATATTAGTAATTAATTTCTAGCGGTTTCTACCATAAGAGCTCATAATTGTCAAATAGTTACCTAAATCTTATTGCAAGAACGCAAATCTCTCCAGTCGCACTGAGATTGTACTGACCTCCAGAAATACACCCGACAGTAGCATCTCCCTCATGGCCAGCTATATGTCCATTATTATATACCCCATCATCGATTTTTCTATCAATGAAGAATGAATCTTTAGGAGAAAGAGCATTTTCATTCCATTCTACTGCACCTGCTGTATCTATTCCCATCGTGATAATAAAAGCTTTTCTTAAATCCGTAGTGCCAAATGCCGCAGCAGGGACTGTTTGCCCTGAAACTCTATCCAAACCATCTATAGCATATACTATACTCCTAGCTAGAGAAGGTAAATAGTGGCCATGAGCACAAAATTGATTTGGTATATCTCTTGCATCAGTAGCGCGCACAGGGGCTTGCGTTAAAATATCAGCATAATACATATGAGCAAACGCTAATCCACCCTCAAACTCTGGTGTGTGGTTAATTTGACCATTTCCATTTCCATTACCTGAAGTACAATCAGACCACAACCCTCCTGCTCCATCAAAATCTCCTGGTAACGAGCTATATTTAGTAGTAAAAGCATCTACCGCTGCCTTTATTCCGGTAACTTCCTTAATTACAGTAGATAATCTAGCAGTTCTTAGTAATTTCGTTCCCCCCATTACTGCAGTTGCTAACAGGGATACTATCACCAAGACTATAGATAACTCGACCAAACTAAATCCATGATTTTTTTTGCTTAACATAATAACCTATTATTTTTTTATCTAAACCTTATAAACATTGTGCATTTTTTCGTTGTAGTGACCACATCATAAGCCGCTCCAGAAAAACAACCAGATGTACCATCATTTGCTCCCCTATCAGAAACAACTTGTCCAAAATTGGGAATTTTATCGTCTATTTTATTATCGATATAAAATGCCTGTTTTCCTGTTAGAGCAGTGGTACTAAAATCTATACTTGCATTTCCATCACCTTGAATACCATCTATTACTATGAAAGACCTTTTTGGATCTCCTGTAGTGTCAGGGCCAAATGCGTTTGCCGCATTAGTAAAATCTCTTGAAACCCTTCTTAACCCATCTAAATGATAAGCGATATTTAACCCATCTGACAAATACCATGTACCTTCCTGGCATACATTCGTCATTTCTGACAAAGTTGCATAAGGCGCAGGAGATTTAGGCAAGATATTTGCATAATACATATGACCAAAACTTGAAACTCCTTCCCAGGCATCATCACTTACATTATAAAGGTCTTTATTTCCATCCCCACTCAGGCAATCACTCCATATGGAATTTGCATTAGAAAAATCGCCAGGTAATGCTTTATATTGGGCATCAAATATATCAACTGCAGTTTTAATAGCAGAGATCTCTTTTATAACCGTAGATAATCTAGAAGTTTGTAAGATTTTCGTTCCGCCCATCACTCCAGTTGCAAGTAAGGCAATGATGACTAGAGCTATAGAAAGCTCTACCAAACTAAACCCTTTAACCTTTATTTTACTTCTGACATCACCAGTTTTGGCTAGCTTTATACTTGCCACCTCCTCATAAATCTTGGACGATGGTTTGTGAATATCTTGGTATAACACTGAAAACCTTAATCTATTACTTAAATTATACTTACAAAGAAACTCTGTTACAAGATATTTTCTTTACTATTTTATTTACTCTGCTATGTGTTTGTAATTACGGAAACAATTTATTACGAGGATTATAATCATGCCAGACAAAATTTACGTTAGTTATAATCCTGATAATAAAGCAGCAGAAGAAGCTATAACACGTTTAAAATCTCATTTTGGAGAAGATAGGATTATTTCATCTCCTTCTTTTGCAAAAGAACCTAGTGCAGAAGAGATTAACCCATTACTTGATAATATTGATAATCATATAACCGAGACTGCTCTAATCATGACATTATTAGATAATTCAGGTATCAATAATGAGTGTTTCAGATATGAAACCCTGCAAGGGTTTTTAGTAGGAATACCAGTAATTCCTGTAAATATTACAGAAAATAATGACGAGATAACAAATAATCCTTTTACAGATATAGGAGTATATTTCGATAATAACGGAAAAGATTGTTTCCCAATGGAATTAATCGATAATGAGTGGGAGCAATATGAACTTATTTCTCATATTGATTTAGGAGATCCGATTCATGACGATATGAAAGGAAAAGTCTATAGTTTGGATATATTCTTTGAAACTCAAAAATGGAATAAAAATCAAGACTCAGTACTAAAATTAGTTACAGATTCTATTGCTGAAAACGCTATTTAGGAATGAAGAAAGTTGCTATAGTTTTATTTAATCTTGGTGGTCCAGATAATCTGGATGCGGTTAAACCTTTTCTACGTAATCTTTTTAGTGACCCCAATATCATATCTTTACCCAAACCATTTAGGTTGCCGCTTGCCAAATTCATATCTAGCAAGAGAGAAGAAACCTCTAAGGATATTTATAGAAATATCGGGGATAAATCTCCTATCCTGAGCGAAACAGAAAAACAATCTGAAGCTTTAGAGAGTCTGCTAAACAAGGAATCTACTGGTTACGAATTTAAAACATTCATAGCAATGAGATATTGGCATCCTTTTGTTAACGATACAGCAAAAGATGTATATAATTATGATCCAGATTCTATAATACTACTTCCTTTATATCCTCAATATTCTACCACTACTACCTTTTCTTCTATTCAAGCATGGAAGGAAGCAGTAAAAGATCTTAAGCAAATAGATACGAAAACTATCTGCTGCTACCCTGCAGAAGAAAATTTTATTGAAGCCCATACACACTTAATCAGAAAAGCACTTACAAAATTGGAAAGTAAGGATTTTAGAATTTTATTTTCTGCACATGGTCTTCCTATTAGTATTATCAAAAAAGGGGACCCATATCAATGGCAAGTGGAACATTCTGTGAAGCATATAGTTTCTAAATTAGAAATAGACGAAAAAAAATACACAGTATGTTATCAAAGTAAGGTAGGCCCTAAGAAATGGTTAGAACCTAACATAGAAGACGAGATTATCAAATCAGGGCGCAAAAAAGAATCATTAATTATAGTACCGATTGCCTTTGTATCTGAACATTCAGAAACATTGGTAGAATTAGATATAGAATATAAAGAATTAGCAAAGAAATACCACGTACCAGAATATTATAGAGTAAAAACCCTTAGCACTGAAAAAAACTTCATAAATTGTTTAGCAAAATTATGTACATATAGCTTAGCTAAAGAAGAATCGTTTTATAGCAAAAAATATTGCCCTAATAGTTTTTGTAAATGTTTTAACTCTTAGTTTTGAGGCTGAGGATCATATGCGAAAGTAACAGTGATAGTACCAGAAAATGATTTACTATTTGTTACATCTGTGGGCAAAACTCCATCTAGGGACAATACTGAACAGTCCGTATTTACAGAAGCAACTATCGCAGTTATGTCAGGTTCACCAGGAGAAGTTAGGGTTAAAGGGGTAGTACTACATGTTGCAGGCCTATCCCCCTGTTTTACTGCAGTCATTCCAACATCCTTATCTATTGCATCCCCTCCTACTACATTATTTATTGTAAACATCACCATCTATTTCTAATGATATACCAGAAACGAAAGCAACGCTTAGACCAAATGCCGCTGCCACAGCAGCACTATTAGTTGCATTAGCATTGGTAAGAGTAGCTAGTGAAAATATAATTATGTATAAGATGTGAGATATTTTTTTTATAACCATATCTCAATAGTAACATAAAAGATACACCAAGTCCAAATATTTTTTCTGCAAGGGTTTAGTATGCTTTAACTATACCATTAATTATGCACGATTGGGTCATATGCATAGGTTATGGTTATAGTACCAGAAAATGATTTATTGCTTTTAACATCTTCGGGAACAGTTCCATTTAGTGACAAAATCGTACAACCTGGATTTACTGAAGCATTAATAGCTGTAATATCACTCTCTCCAGGGGAAGATAAAACAAGTGGTGTAGCGCTACATGTTGCTGACCTCGAGCTATCTTTTACCGCACTCATACTAATATCTTTATCAATTATATCCCCGCCCACGACATCATTTAAAACAACATCAACACCAACTGCAAGAGAAATAGGAGACACAAAAGTAACATTTAAATGAAAATCCACAGAAGTCTTAGAATTATCAAAAGCAGAATTAGCTATCAATACAAAGCTTAATATAAAAGCGCAAAAGATAATATGTAAAATGAGTTTTTTATTTTGCATCAAGTTAAAAACACCTATTTTTCTACAAACACTCTATTCATATAGTACAATAATTAGATAGTTTAATCTAGCTATGATTAGTAACTTAGGATATGTAATAAGGAAATGAAAGCACAAGCAAGTGATAGAAATTAGTTATTTCTTGGTTACAAAATGCGGTTTGGAGTTACTATTATATCTAGCCTTTGATCTTGTGATGATGTTGGTAATGATAGGTGCTCTTGTATATCATAAGCAACTCCAATAAATTTTATTTTATGTTTTTTTCTTAATAGCGCGATAGTCCGGTCGTAAAACCCTCCTCCATATCCTAGACGGTTTTTGTTTTTGTCAAAAGAAAGCATGGGGCATATGATAATTTCTGGAATGAAAGTTAAATTTTTTCTTCTTGGTTCGTATATTTTATATTTAGGATTATATTCAAAATCAGAAGATAAATTACTAGGAGAGACAAAAGATAAAATATTACTTTCTATTCTTGGGAATAATATCTTATTAGCTAAGATCTTAAAAAGTGGCAACAAGTCAATTTCTGATTGTATCGGAAAGTAGATAGAGATTTTGTTAGAGTCACTAACTATAGGAAGCAATGATTCAATGATTTTGCTATCAAATTGAGTTTTCTCTGCAGAGGTTATTGCGTTTCTGAAATTCTTGTATTTTTTACGGATTAACGTTTTTATTTCGTCCATTTTTTCTTTTACGCAACTGACCAAGGCTTGGCCCACTATTTAAAGATTAAGGCAATTGAAACGATATAGATTAGCACCGCTTGGACGTTGACTCGTATCTTAGACCCTAACTCGTTAAGGTGGGTGTTGTGTAATATTACCACGGTAAATAACAGTGACAACTCCCGAGAAAAAAATATCGGTCCGAAGTACCAAAAGCCTAGTCGTTCCAAGCAGTTAATTTTATGGTAATACTATATTAAAGAAGTTTCAAGCTTTCTAAATTTGAAATAGTATTGTCTATTTTTTTAGATAATTTCTCTATTTTTTCAGAAGAAACTGATTTTGACTGATTTTGGGGTTTTTGAATATTACTAATTTCATCTTCCATCATTAATCCAAGAATGACTAAAATTAGATTGTCGGAAGCTTTGTTTTCTAGATTTTTAGCAAGTTTATTATATCTAATATCCAATTTTTTGCTTAAAGCTAATATGTGACCTTCTTCTCCTGGAGTACAAGAAATTTTATATTTTTTATTACCAACTGTAATCTCAAGAATTTTCATATTTTTGTTACTCGGTAAATACTACCAAATCTATATGGGTTAGGAGTCCGTATCCTATATTTTTTAACAATAAAGATCTAGGAAATTCTTGAAAATTGTTTTTCCGTGGTCAGTACCAATACTTTCTGGGTGGAACTGTACACCTTCTAAAGGGAATTTCTGATGCTTAATACCCATAATTATATTTTTTGTAACTTGGTTAACAGCGCCAGGTTTGTCTAGTGTTTTTCCTTCTGTTACCCCACCAATCTGCGTTGGTAGTTCTTGAGTTTCTGAAGTAATAATAAAATCCTCAGGAAGTGAGTTTTTATCTATAATCAAAGAATGGTATCTGGTTGCTTTGAAAGGACTTGGCAGATTTGTAAATATACCGGAATTATTATGTGTGATTTCTGATATTTTGCCATGCACCGGCTCTGCTGATTTAATAATTTTTGCGCCAAAGCTTTGGGCAATCGCCTGATGCCCAAGACAAATACCTAATATAGGGTATTTATTATGAAACTCTTTTATTAGATCTAAACATATTCCAGCTTCATTTGGGGTGCAGGGTCCAGGGGAAATAAAAATTGCCTTAGGAGCAAGGGCATCTATTTCTGATACGCTAATTTCATCGTTACGTTTAACAGTCACTTTAATATTAAGATCGGCAAGATAATGGACTATATTATATGTAAAACTGTCATAATTATCTATTAGTAAGAACATTTCTCTAGCGTGACTTTTTTATGGTTAAAATGACAAATTATCTTTAATTTAGCTAATTAACAAGGTTAAATACCGTTAACAATTGGGTATTGCTAATAATTATATGACCAAAATATGACAGGGATTAGTTCAATCATAAAAAAGGCGATTAGTTTTGATGATGTAAGGAAGGTAGAAGATTTTTCTGGGCATTATAAAGAATTATATAAAATAGCCATATTTAAACCAAGCTTAGATTTAATGTTAACAAAGGCAGAACAAGGAATGGTTAAATTTACCCTCCAACCGCAAGATAATCTAAATAGGCTTCACGGATGCTGTATTACAGAAGAATATCGGTTATTTAATAAAATTCGGAATTCTTTTGTTAGAAATTTTAAACACACCATAAATATCAAGACATTATCTGCTGAAGTAATGATGCATGAGATGGCACATGCCGTAGAGAAAGAAAGCAGGGTCCAGTTAGACCGGGAATTTAGTAAAATATTTAGAGCTGATCTCATCAACGCAGAAAATAGCCATATACATATTCAAACTGCTGTTAGGCAGGTGATATTAAAAGAAATAGAACTATATCCTAAGCAGCAACATGATTCGGAATATTTTGCTAGATTTTATCAATTACTAGCTATGAGTAAAGAAATCAGCTCATACCATGACGATTTCCATTTTAAATTACCAGAAATGATGAATGTTTTTCGTAATACAATAACCTGGATTGATCAGGTTTTTAATCATAAGTTAAAACACCAAATTGCAACTCATATAGAAAAACTTACTGCTAATATTAAATTTGATGATGAGTTAAATAATTTTGCGCGAAAAAATAAATCTATTCATGGTAAGGATGTGAAATGGAAAAGGACAGTAGGATCGCTATTTGGCGATAAATATAAAAATGAATAGACAGTTTTGTGAATAATTATTATACACTGTGGTTAAATGTATATCAGGTAAAGAAATGTCGGTAGGAATTTGGCAATTAATTATAATTTTAGTGATCGTTTTAGTACTATTTGGTAGAGGAAAAATATCACAAATAATGGGAGAATTCGGTAAAGGGATAAAGTCTTTTAAAAAAGAAATAAAATCTCCAGAAATAGAAAAAAATGAACCAGAAAATCAAACTGAACAAAAATAACTAAGGCATATAGTTAATCAGTTGACTGATCAGATAATAAAAGTTAAATCTAAACAAAACATTCCACATATCAAAATGCCGTCATAGCTCAGTGGTAGAGCACTTCATTGGTAATGAAGAGGTCGGGGATTCGACTTCCCCTGACGGCACCAGATTTTGCAAGGGTTTAAGCGTTTTTGAATAAATGAATAAATTGTCTGTTGCCGTTTTGTTGCCGTATTTGATGCGAGATTTGAAAGGATTTTGACTTTTTTATTTAGAGGCAACAAGCTTTTCAACTTCTAAAAAGTCTTTATTATTATCTTCTATTTGCTCATTAGTATAAATCACAACATACTTAAATTTGTTTTCCTCTATTCCTTCTAAATATTCTACTGCCTTTTTCTTATTTTGTGTCTGCTGATCTTGCTCTTTATTTTCT
>Ga0066825_10000248_pt1 | contig 17929 bp, 12 predicted proteins | sample ETNtaG_6_FD_65608 | JGI IMG/M metagenome (GOLD analysis project Ga0066825, IMG submission 65608) | Marine microbial and viral communities from oxygen minimum zone, Eastern Pacific Ocean - ETNP201306SV45 | ecosystem: Environmental > Aquatic > Marine > Oceanic | place: Pacific Ocean: Eastern...
GGGAACTTTGAAAAAACGTTTGCGAGTGATCTTCTTGTACCAACTCTGTACCAAAATTGAAGCGGGTATGGCGGATGATTCGCGGAATTAAGCTACTTGTTAAGTAGCTTGGGATTCTTTTTGATCATTCCTTAAGGGAGTTTTTGGGATTTGGGGATTTATTTAGGGATGAATTTTTCATTTTACTAACCGCGTCTTTCCCTGTTGCCTGAATATCTAAGGATGCGCTTCCAACAATTTTACCCGTTTTATCTCTAATAGTCATTGATGTTGAGACCATTTTAAATGGGACACTATCGTTTCTGCGCACTTCAAAATCGATGTTCATACGGTCATCAGCTACAAGTATATTTCGCGAGTCTCCTGTGCACTCAAGTTTCCCTATTTTTGTCTCAATTATCTTTTTTTCGATTTTTTTTGCTGAATCATTTGTTTGCGGCTTAATTAATCCTGAATTGATTACCCTAAGTAATTCAGAGGAAAAATCGTCGATTTTTTCAAACTGGCCATCTGTCAACACCCCCCCTTCAAGAGCTACTAAACTTCTTAATGGATCTTCATGAATTTCTAGGCTGTCAGAATCGAATTTTAAATTTAGTACGAGGCCCATATTGTCGGGTAACTCATCCGATACGCCAAGCCCCAGCCCCTCCATAATATCCTTTAAGTTGAGGAGCGACACCTCAACCTCAACTACTTGGCACTTTTTGCCTTTGTTAATTTGAGTCCCTAAAGAAGAAATCTTGAGTGTGCATCTAAATGGTGGCTTTTCTTCTTTCCCGTTATCGACTTTTTCTTTTTCAGGTGAAGGTAAAGATAAAAAAAGTTTCCCATCATAAAGCGCCCACGCACCACTCTTAGGTAAACGATTAGTGAATTTAATTTTTTGTTCACCTTCACTGGTTTTTATTTTTGGCAATGATTCGTTTTCTGAAAAAGCTGGTGAAGTATTCGCATTGGCATGATGTTCAACTTCTTCTTTTTTCCCGCATCCCAATAGTGTGCACAGGATTAAAAATACCGGAGATATTGACTTCATAAAACGAAACTATAGCGAAATGACTGTGTATTTCCCACTACAATAACCAACTAAGATTATAAGAAACAAACGGTAGTTGGCATAAGCCTAGCTTGCCACAGGCATGAGGTTGTTTAGGTTGGGCGGCGTTATGGAAAAGATTCGACCTTATCTGCTGGGTGCCGCGCTGACCGCTGTGGTGATCTTTGGCATGGCCCAGGCTCAGGCTCCGAACGGGCCGCGTTGGGAATACCTCTATATCGAACAGGCCGGCGTGCAGTTTGAGCTGCGTGATCCGAATGCCGCCAGGAGTGGGCCGCGTCTGTTACAGGCCAAGATTCTCAATCAGCTGGGCACCGATGGTTGGGAGATGGTGCAGGCCGGCGTGGGCGGGTACGTGTTCAAGCGCCGCCTGCCTTAAGGCGGGAAACCTTGACGATTGGCCCGGGCGCAGGAAAGCTGCTCCTATGTTCTCCGTTATCCGAACTGCTTTGACTTTACTGCTGGCTACCGCCGGCCTCACCTTGGGCGCTTCCGTGCAGACACAGGAATCCATCACAGTTGCCGGCGGCAAAAAACAGACCGTTAGCTACCTGCTGTATTTGCCCGAGGGCTACAAGGAAAAGGCGGATGCGAAATGGCCGCTGATGATTTTCCTGCACGGCGCCGGGGAACGCGGGGGTGATCTCAACCGCGTGAAGGTGCACGGCCCGCCTAAATTGGTAGAGCAGGGCAAAAAACTTCGGTTCATCGTTATCTCTCCGCAATGCCCGCGCAACCAGCGCTGGAACGATGACGCCCTCACCGCGTTGCTGGATCACGCCTGCAAGGAGCTGCGCGTGGATACCAGCCGATTGTATCTCACTGGCCTAAGCATGGGCGGGTATGGGTCATGGAGTTTGGGCCTGAAATTGTGTGACCGGTTTGCGGCTATTGCGCCGATTTGCGGCGGCGGCAGTTTCATTGATACCTACGTGGCTAGCGGCGCGCGTGGCAAGGCCCTGCGCAGCCTCGGCGTGTGGGCGTTTCATGGCGCCAAAGACACGGTGGTGCCATTGAGCGAAAGTGAAAAGATGGTGGCCGCCCTGAAAAAATTTGGTCATCCCAACCCGAAGCTTACGGTCTACCCCGAGGCCCGGCATGATTCCTGGACCAAGACGTACAACAATCCGGAATTGTATGAGTGGTTCTTGAAACACCGCCGTTAATTGGCAACCACTTCCAGCACTTTTCCGTCCTTGATCAGAAACTGCGCCGTGCTCAGGCGGCGGCGGCTGATGGGATCAATGATCATCATTCCCCGGTACACCCAAGTGTCACCCAGCCGTTGGTCCGGCGCGCCAAAGGCCGCCTTGACGGTGGCGCTGGACTTCCCCTGATATACGGCGTTTAACCGCGTGGTTACCCAGGCGGTGCGGCGGCCGGGCGCGTTGGGGTTGGGCTTGTCATCCGGGTTTTCCGTCACCACGGGCTTCGGCGTATTGGGCCGAGGCGGATTCGCCTCGCCCATGGTCAGTAACAGCGTGCCGTTGTCATCCCAGCGTTTTTGAGAAACCAACAGGCCCTTCGCGTAAACCGCCTCCACCATAGCTTTGCCGTTGCGGTGCCATTCATGCAACACGGTTAGTTGACCGGCGGAAAATTGCTTTTGTCGCATCAATTGGCCGCTCACGTACCATTCCATATGCGTGCCCACGGGCGTGTCATCAGCCCATTGGGCTGTCCAGGATTTTTCCCCACTCTCGAACCAGCCGGTTGCCGGCCCCTCAGTGATTCCGCTTTCATATTGCGTGGCACTGCGCTTTTGGCCGTTGGGATAAAATTCAGTGTACTCGCCGTGCAGCCGGTCACGTCGCCATTCGGCATTCCATTTGAGCTGGCCCGCCTCTGAGTAGCCCGTCTCTAGGCCATGACGTTGGCCGCGCACATACATGGTTTCATTACGGCGTTGGCCGCCCGGGTAATACTCGGTGGTGATGCCTTCGGCCTCGCCGTTTTGCAGCGGTACATCGTATTGTGGTTGCCCATTATCGTACCAACCGTGCAACACGCCCACCGCCTCGCCATCCTGCAGGGTGGCTTCCGTTTTCTTTTGGCCGTTTTCATGCCACTCCGTCGCCAGACCCTGCGCTACGCCGTCCACCACCGTCACCGAATAGGCTTTGTTGCCGTTGGGATGATAATCCATCACCGGCCCGCTGTAGGGCGCGGAATCACCCACTGCAAACAAACGACCCGATTCGGTTAGCAGTTGATCGGAATTCCGGAAGCTGGGCGGCTCCGTCTGCGGTCGGTCCTTCCAAAGCAGGGCGCCTATCAGCACCATCGCCACCGTGCCCACCGCAATCCAATGGTTTCCCCGCATGAACTAACCTACGCGCGGGAATGGAGAATTGTCAATGGACACCCCTTGACAGATGGGTTCATACGGCGAGAGGATTTTCTAAGAACGATGCCGATTTTTGAGTACGCTTGCCATGATTGCCGGAAGATATTTCAGTTCCTCTCCCGCCGTCTAAAGACCGACCGCTCACCCGTGTGCCCCGAATGCCGCAACCAACAGATGGTCAAGGAAGTCAGCCGCTTTGCCATGCTCAAAGGCGTAACCGAGCCTCAGACCGACGGGGAAGGGGGCGAAGACATGGAAGGCATGCCTAATTTCGAGGATCCCCGTGTGCAACGGGTCATGCGTGATATGGAACGCGACATGGCGCATCTGGACGAAAATAACCCCAAGCACATGGCCCACATGATGCGCAAGATGCAGGATGTGTTGCCCCCGGATCTGATGCCGAAGGAAATGAACGACGCCATCCGCCGCCTCGAAGCCGGCGAAGACCCCGACAAGATCGAGGAGGACATGGGCGAACTCTTCGATCAATTCATGGGGTCCGAAGGCGATGGCGGCTCCGGAAGGCCGGCCGGCCGCGGCATGCCCTACACCCGTGACGACGGCCTCTATGACATGTAGAACACCTTTCCCCGTTGACGGGTGGGGTTGGGGGTGGTCTGCTCTCGCCGAATAATGAGAATTCTTCTGGGTTTATTCTTGGTGCCACTATGGCTGGGGGCACAGCAAGTGGCGGTAAAGGAGCATCAGCTTTCCAACGGCATGAAGGTGCTGTTACTGGAGCGCAATGATGCGCCGAGTATTTCCGGCGGCTGGGTGGCGCGCGTGGGTAGCGTGGACGAGCGGCCGGGCATCACGGGCATGGCGCATTTGTTTGAGCACATGATGTTCAAGGGCACGCCGACGATTGGCACGCAGGATTACGAAAAGGATCTGGAGATCATTGCCGCGCAGGAAAAGGTGCGGGACGCGATGCGGGCGGAGGAACGCCGGATGCGTGCGATGTGGCGACGGGGCGAGATCACCGACCTGCAGGATCCGGATCAGAAGACGGCGGAGTGGAAGCGGTTGAATGAGGAATTCAAGAAGCTGGTGGAGGATCATCGTAAGGTTATCGTTAAGAACGAGTTCGACCGGATTTACACGGCCAATGGCGGCAGCCGGATGAACGCCTACACGAGCTACGATCACACGGCGTATTTCATTAGCGTGCCGGCGAACAAGCTGGAGCTGTTCATGTGGATGGAGAGCGAGCGGTTGTTGCGGCCGGTGTTCCGCGAATTTTATGCGGAACGCGATGTGGTGTTTGAAGAGCGCCGGATGCGCACGGAGAGCACGCCGTTGGGGAAATTTTTTGAGAGCTTCAATTCGCTATTTTGGGAATCGCATCCTTATAGCTGGCCGATCATCGGGTGGCCGTCGGATATCCCGGCGATTTCCAAAAAACAGGCCGACGCCTTTTATGCGACCTATTACATGCCGCAAAATCTGACGCTGGTATTGGTGGGGGATTTCAAAACCAAACCAGCCCTGGCTATGGCCGAGAAATATTTTGGTCGCCTAAAGAAAGGCGAGGGTCTGCCTCCGGACGTGGTGACGCTGGAGCAACCGCAAAAGGCCGAGAAACGTTTTTACGCCGAGGCGGAGACCAACCCGAATGTGGACATCTACTGGCACACACCGGCATTCGGCCATAAGGACACGTATCCCTTAAGCGTGTTGGCACAGGTGCTTAGCACGCGCACGGGCCGGCTGCACAAGGAGTTGGTGCTGGGTAAGAAACTGGCGACGGACACTTGGGCTTGGCAGGGTGCGCGCAAGTACGCGGGTGAGTTTAATATGGGCGCGGAGATCACTGAAGGCAACACGCCGGAGATGGCCGAGCAGGAGATCTACCGGTTGATTGAGCAGGTCAAAACCGAGCCCGTGCCGGCTACGGAATTGCAGAAGGTGAAGAACAACTTTGCCGCGGCGGAGTATCGAAGGTTGAGTTCCAATCACCCGATCCTGATGCAGATCATGCGCAGCGAAGGTCTGGGTAATTGGCGCGAGATTAATGAAGCTGGGCCAAAAATTCAGTCGGTGACCCCGGCGGATTTGCAGCGGGTGGCCAAAAAATATTTCACCAAGGAAAACCGTGCGGTGGCGATTTACACCCGCAAGCCGGGCACGGGCGGCGAGGATGAGGATCCGTTGCTGGCTGGGCTGGACGCGCAGTCCAAGGCGATGGCCCGCAAGATGAGCAGCAGCATCAATGCGAACAAAAATCTCGAGGAGTTGAAGAAACAACTGGCGGGATTGGAGGCGCAACTGGAACAGGCAGGGGCCAAGGCACCGCCGGTGATGAAGGTGATCCGCGCCGTACTGCGCAATCGGATTGCGGAACTGGACAAGAAATAGAGCAAACGGATTTGAATCGATGAAGACTAATACGATCGTTTTTTGGCTGCTGTTGGCACTGGCCTTGCCGAGTGTTGCGGCAGAGATTCCGGATCGGCCGGAGAAGCTGACGTTTCCCAAGCTGACCTATGAGCCGCCCAATGGTGCCGAGTACCGCGTGCCGCTTAAGAGCGGGCCGGTGGCGTTTGTCGTGCCGAATCGCGAGCTGCCGTTGGTGAGCATTTCCATCCTCGTGCGCACGGGCAAATACAACGAGCCGAAAGGCAAGGAAGGGCTCGCCGCCATGACGGGATATCTCCTGAGCAAGGGTGGCACCCAGAACCGCAGCGCGGAGGAGCTGGAGGAGCGGTTGGCGTTTCTTGCGGCGGGCTTGACTTCAAGCGTGGGCGATACCTCCGGCAGTGTGGGCGTGAACCTGTTGTCCAAGGATTTGGACGAAGGTCTGACGATGCTACGTGAAGTGCTCACGGCGCCGCGGTTTCAGAAGGACCGGATAGATCTCTACAAGACGCAGCAACTGCAAGCCATGAAGCAGCGCAATGATGACTCGCGCAATATCGAGCGACGGGAGTTGGTCCGGTTGGCCTATGGTGATCGTTTTTTTCGCAGTCAGGTGACGACCAAGGCATCGATCGAATCCATCAACGAGGCTGACCTGCGCGGCTTTCATCAGGCGTGGTTTCATCCGCGCAATTTTGTGGTTGCTGTCAGCGGAGATTTTGATCGCAAGACGATGGTCGCTAAGCTCGAGGCGTTGTTCGCTAAATGGCCCTACCGGGCACAGGCCGCCAAACCGGTGCCAACCGATAAACAATTTGCCAAACCGGGCGTGTATCTGGTGGACAAGGAAGTCAATCAGGGTCGCGTGGATATCATGTTGCCCGGGATCCTGCGCGATAACCCGGACTACTACGCGGTGCAGGTGATGAACGACATTCTCGGCGGCGGCGGCTTCACCAGCCGCATCACCAACCGCGTGCGGTCGGATGAAGGCCTGGCTTACAGCGCCTATTCCTATTGTCCGGGTGGCACCTATTTCCCACGCACATTTGTGGCCGGGTACCAGAGTAAGTCGCGTACGGTGCTGTACGCTGCGCAGATTGTCCTCGAGGAAATGCGCAAGATCACGCAGGAGCAGGTGACCGATAAGGAAATTGAGACGGCCAAGGCCAGCTACATTCAGACCTTCCCGCAGGCGTTTGAGACCAAGACAGCCGTGGCCAGCACCTTTGCCAGCGAGGAATTTACCGGGCGGCTGGCAAAGAATCCGGCTTATTACAAAAGCTTCCGCGCCAAGATCGCCGCGGTGACCAAGGACGATATCCAGCGCGTCGCCGCCAAGTATCTGACGCCGGACAAAGTGGCCATTCTCGTGGTGGGCAACAAAGAGGAAATCCTCAAAGGGCATCCGGATCATCCCGTAACCGTCAAGAGCCTCACCTCTGGCGGACTGAAAGAGGTGCCTCTGCGCGATCCGTACACGCTGAAGCCATTGAAATAGAGCCTATTGGGAGCACTCGTCGGTTGCGTTCCGGACAAAAAACGGGCAGATTGTCGCAGCGCCATGGAGATGGTTATTAAATGCCCGGCTTGCTCAATGGACCTAACGGTGGAGGATACTGCCGCGGGGTCCCAGATCAAATGCCCGACTTGCAACACCTTGTTGGTGGTACCTGCGGTGAGTGCCGAGTCCCCGGCCGGTGAGTCGGCTGCTTCTAAAACATTTTCCGGCGCCAGCGACGAACAGCTCGCGCGCAAAATCGCGACGGTCTATCGCCAAATGGCTGCGGAAGTGGGTAAGGCGATTGTGGGTCAGCACGAGGTGATTGAGCAGCTCTTCATCGCCATCTTCGCCCGCAGCCATTGCCTGTTGGAAGGAGTGCCAGGCTTGGCGAAAACCTATACCATCAAAAGTCTTTCCGAGGCCATGAGCCTCTCGTTCCGCCGGGTGCAGTTCACGCCCGACCTGATGCCGGCGGACATCACCGGCACGGATGTGATCCAGCAGGACGCCGAGGGGCGTCGTCAGTTGGTGTTCCTGCGTGGCCCGATTTTCGCCCAGTTGGTATTGGCGGATGAGATTAACCGCTCTCCCCCAAAGACACAGGCCGCTCTGCTGGAAGCCATGCAGGAGCATTCGGTCACCATCGGCGGCCAGACCTACGGGCTGGAGCAACCGTTCTTTGTTTTGGCTACGCAAAACCCCGTGGAACAGGAAGGCACCTATCAGCTGCCCGAGGCGCAGAAGGACCGCTTCATGTTTCACATCAAGGTCAATTACCCCAATAGAGAAGAGGAAGCGGAAATCATTCGCCGCACCACCGGTGTGCATAATGATCCCATTCAGTCGGTGATCAACGGCGATGAAATTATCCAGTGCCAAAAGATCGTGCGTAAAGTGCCGGTGCCGGATCACGTGAATGCTTATGTACTGGACTTGGTGCGTCGTTGTCGGCCCGATGATGCTGAGGCGTTGCCGTTCACGCGGGATTTGATCAGTTGGGGGCCGGGACCGCGTGCCTGCCAGCAATTGATTCTAGGAGGCAAGGTCCGCGCCATTTTGCAGGGGCGTCCGAATGTGGTGCCTGAGGATATCGCGGCCTTGGCGCATCCGGTCTTGCGCCATCGTATTGTGCCCACCTTCAACGCGGAAGCCGAAGGCATCACTGTGGACCATATCATTGATCGCGTTTTGCAGGCTGTGCCGCAACAACCAGCCGGGGCTGCATTGTAGCGTGCCCGGGTCGGTGCCGTTTGATTCATGGCTCCGTTAACCGACATGTTGCAGCCTGAAGAGCTGCAAAGCATCGCCAACCTTCAGTTGATGGCGAATCAGACTGTTGAAGGGGTCATCACCGGCATGCACCGCTCGCCGCACAAGGGCTTCAGTGTAGAATTCGCCCAGCACCGCGAATATGTGCAGGGCGATGAGATTCGCCGGGTGGACTGGAAGGTGTTTGCCAAGACTGACCGCTACTATGTGCGCGAGTACGAGGAGGAAACCAACCTGCGCGCGATGTTGTTGGTAGATTCCAGCGGAAGCATGGGGTATGCCGGCGAAAGCGGCCAAACAAAGCTACAGCATGCGCTCAAGTTGGCCGCGTGTCTGGCGCACATCATCATGAGGCAGAGCGATAGCATTGGGCTCATGACGTTTGATACCGGTATTCGCGCGCACATTCCGCCGCGCTCCAGCAACCGCCACTTGCGCGTGCTTTATGAGGAAATGCTGCGCACTCAGCCGGGCGGTGAGACGGATCTCTCCAAAGTGTTTCACGACATTGTGCCGCGTCTGCAAAAGCGGGGGATGATTTTCATCCTGTCCGATTGTTTTACCGACGTGAAAGAACTGCTCAAGTCGCTGGCGCATTTTAAGCATGCCTCGCATGAGGTGGTGATCTTCCACGTGATGGACCGTGATGAGGTCGAATTTCCATTCGATGCATGGACACGGTTTGAAAATCTGGAGATGGCGGGTGAATTTCGGATGGTGGATCCGACCAGTTTTCGGGCGGCGTACCTCGATAATTTTGCGAAGTTCACCGCTGCTCTCAAGGAGGGTTGCCAACGGCACCGGATTGATCTGGTGCCGATGTACGCGCACGAGAGTCTTACCGATTGCCTGGTGAGATTTTTGCGGCAACGACAGGGGGTTGTATGAGCTTCATGAACCTCGCATTGGTGGGAGGCGTGGCGGCGGCTGCCATTCCCATCCTCGTACACCTCATTAGCAAGAGCCAGCATCGCGAGGTGAAATGGGGTGCCATGCACCTGATTGAGCTCACGCTCAAATCCCAGCAACGCCGACTGCGGTTTGAGCATTGGCTGCTCATGTTGTTGCGTTGTACTATCCCCATCTTGCTGGCGCTCTGCATGGCACGGCCAATTCTCAAGGGCACTGCGGCGTTGTGGTCCAATGCGAAGACCTCCTTGCTGGTGGTGTTGGACAACAGTTACTCGTTGGACTTCAAGGGCGCCGGTGGCACGAACTTTGAGAAGGCACGCGACACCGCCGCGGAGTTGGTGGAGGAACTGCAACGGGGCTCGGATGTCAATGTGGTGCTCATGAGCGACCCCAAAACACCGTTGTATGATACTTCTGTGTTTAATGCCGATGCGGTGGCGGAGGAGCTTCGGGCGATGCAGGCGGGTTTCGGCCAGGCGCAGGTGAGTACTGCGTTGGAGCATGGCGCGGAGCAGTTGCTGAACATGAACCACCCACACCGCGAGGTGGTGCTCATCAGCGATTTCCAACGGATCAGCTGGCCGACGGAGGAAGGTGAGGCGGCCTTGCGCACGCGGGTGGGCCAGCAGTTGCAGGGCATGGAGATGCCGCCGAACCTCACGCTCTTTCACGTGGGCGTGGAAGGTCGGGAAAATATCTGCGTGGAAACAGTGTCCACCTCGCATCTGTTGCTGGGCATTAATCAAACGGTCACCGTACAGGCGTCTCTACGGAATTACGGCGAACGCAATCACGAGGCCTTGCGAGTGATCTTCCATGCCGACGGTAAGCCGGTGGACGAACAACAGATTCCGCTCGGTGCAGGGGAACGCAGACAGGTGCGCTTCCGGCATTCCTTCGACACGCCCGGTTCGCATGTCATTGAGGTGGCCACCGACGCCGATAGCCTCAAGGCTGACAATATCTTTCGGGCCAGCATCCCTGTTTGGGATAAGGTGCCCGTGCTGGTGATCAACGGCGCGCCAGATCCGGAACCGCTCAAGGGTGAAACGGATTTTCTGCAGATTGCATTGCAGCCCTACCGCGAAGGTGGGGAGCCGGATTTGGTAGACCTGTTAGAGACACGCATCATCAACGTGGCCGATTTCAATGCCGCGGCCATTGGGGATACGCGTGTGGTGGTGTTGGCCAATGTCAGCCAGCTGCAGCGCAGTCAGTTGAACGAGTTGCAAACGTTTGTGAAAGACGGTGGCGGCTTGATGATCTTTGGCGGCGATCAGCTCGACCAACGGTGGTACAACGAGCAACTGCTGCCCTACGGCCTGCTGCCGGCTCGCCTGGGAGCGGTGGCCGATAAACGCAATGATCCAGAGCCATTCACGCGCATGGTGGTGCAGCGCTTTGATCATCCGGCCCTGAAAGTTTTCAGCAATCCGCGCAATGGAGATCTGGCGTCCGCCGAGGTGCGTCAGTGGCATCGGACGGTAGAGGATCCGGACAATGAACTGGTGCGGCCATTGGCGAGGCTCGAAACGGGGGATGCCTTTTTGATCGAAAAAATTTACGGTAACGGCCGCGTGTTGTTTTGTGCCACAGCTTGTGATGACGCCTGGAGTTCGCTGCCGTTGCGGCCGTTTTTCGTGCCCTTTTCCCAAAGACTGTGCACCTACCTTGCCTCCTCGGTGATGCCACCGCGTAATCTCGGCGTGAACGAAAAGGCGGTGGCCCATTTTCCGGCGGAACAGGCCGGGCAGGAAGTGGTGGTGACCGATACTGAGAACGAACAACACACGCTGCCCATTGAATTGCGGGGTGGTCGCGGTGTGGCCACCTTTGAGGAAACGGCGCGGCCAGGCTTGTACACCCTGCAGGGGCCCAAAGGGGAGGCGATTCATTTCGTGGTGAACACGCGCCGGAGCGAGAGCGATCTCAAACAACTCACGCTGGAGGAACGCCGCGGGGTGGCGGCGGCGATGAATGCTGATTTGGTGCAGGACCTCGGTGAGTATCGCGACCTCGACCATACCCGGCGGTTTGGTCAGGAGATTTGGAAACCGATCTTCGCGTTGGTTTTGTTTTTCCTGTTTTTTGAACTCTGGCTGGAACGCCGGATGGCGCGCCAACGGGTTTCGAGTTAGGATGATGACAGGCATGCACAGTTTGAATCCAATGCTGGCGGCGAACGCCGTGGAGGGCACGCGCCTGCATTTTTCCGGCGACCTCACCTGGTGGCTGGCGGGCTTGATCGGCCTAGGTGCCGCGGGATTGGCTACTTGGATTTATCGGGGCGACCTGCGCGGTCGCACCACGCCGGGCCTCTGGGTGTTGCCCGTGTTGCGCGGGTTCACTGTGATGCTGGTGGTGATGATGTTGTCCGGGCCGGTGATTCAAAACCGGACCTCGGTGGGCACCACAGCTCGCGTACTCCTGTACGTGGATGCGTCGGCCAGTATGAAGGCCACCGATGAGCAGATGGAAACCCAGCGCAAGCTGCGGATTCTGCGCCGGCTGGGCTGGCTCGAAGGCGGCGCAGATGAAGCCGCCGCCGGGGATGCGCTGGATCGCCTGGGCGAACTGCGCCGCGTTCTAACCGCGATGGCAGCCGATACGGCCAATAATCTCCGGAACCACGTGGATCAGGGCGAACTGATCACCAAACAGGCCGCCACCTATCTGGAGGCCATCAAGTTGGATGGCTGGACAGAAAATGAATTGGAAGCTTTCAAGGCCGATTTGCTCGATCCCTTTCTAAAACTGGATCCGGAGCAGGCCGATGAAAACGACAAAGCCACCTTGCTGGCATTACAACCGGCAGTGGATCGTTGGGAGCAAACCATTCGAAACCTCCTCCCTCAAGGCGCCGCGGCGCTGGATGCATTGGATCCGGACACGCGCGCTGCCGTGGAGCGCTTTGATCGCACCCCACGATGGCAGCGGCTGGAGACGCAATTGCTGGATGGGGCCGGCGGGTTGATGAACCAACTGGCGGCTGAGCATAATGTGGAATTACTCGCCCTCACCGCGCGCCGTTTCCAAATGCTGTGGCACCCCGGCGCCTTGGGCGATGTGGATGAGGATGCGGCGGATGAGGCTGAAGACAATCCCTTGGCCACCCCGCGCACGCTTCCAGTGGCCGCTACCAACATGGTGACGGACCTGACCACCGGCATTCTTGAAGGCGCGGTTTCAGAAAATCCGGAAGAGAAATTGTTTGTCGTGCTCTTCACCGATGGTCAACACAATGTGGACGGCACCTCGCCTTTGGGGATGGCCGCGCAGTTAAAGGATCGCGGCATCGCCGTGAATGTTGTGGGCATGGGTACCACGGAAGTGGCGCGTGATTTGGCCGTGCTGAAGGCCGAAACGCCCAGCGCCGTTTATCCCGATGCGCGACTCGCCGGCCACGTGATTGTGCAGGATGGCATGGATCCGGGTAAACCATTCACCGTGCGTATTGAGCATCACGGCGTGCCGGTGTGGCAGCGCGAATTTCTCACCGCCCGCAAGCGTCGCAAGCTGCCGTTTGATTTTCCGATCAAAGCCATCGTGGATGCCGAGCAAGCCCGTCTGAGTAAGGACCTGCGTTATGCGAATTTGCCCTTGGTGTTCAACGTGGTGATCCCGCCGGTGGAAGGGGAATCCAAGGACGACAACAACGTCGGCACCTTGCGCGTGAATGTCGTCACTCAGAAGCCACGCATTTTGTTTGTGGATACCCGTCCGCGCTGGGAATTTCGCTACCTGCGCAACCTGCTGGAGCGCGATGAACGTTGGGAGGTGAATACCATTCAGGCCAACTGGACGAATGCCGGCACGCCAAGCCTTGGCCCGCGCGGGAATCAGCTCGGGCAATTTCCAAACTCGCGCGATCTATTGTTCCAGTATCAACTCGTGATCCTCGGCGATGTGGGTAAGGATCTGTTTGCGCCGGCCGAACTTCAGTGGATGCGCGAGTTTGTGCAATTCAATGGGGGTGGTATGATCTTCATTGATGGCCGCATGGAACGGCATTTTAATTTTTCCGGGACCCCGGTGTACGATCTCCTCCCCGTAAAACTGGCCGCGCAAGGGCAGACCGAGCTACGCAGTCTGGAGACATCTCTGCGCTTTCGCAGTGCCGGCGGCGCGCAGGCACCTCTGATGTTGGCCGCGGATTCCGCGTCCAATCTGAAAATTTGGAACGACCTGCCTGGCCCGCGATGGGCGGCGCTCTCCGAGGCCTTGCCCGGCGCGGAAACGTTACTGGAAATTGTGGACGCCACCACGCAGACAGCGATACCCGGCTTGGTCTTTCGCCGATTCGGAGCCGGGCGCGCGCTGTATTCCGCCTTCGATGAATCATGGCGCTGGCGCAAAGGGGTCGCTGATCTACACCATCAACGCTACTGGAATCAGGTGGCCAAATGGATCATGGAGCCGCCCTTTGCCGTGCAGGATGCCTACATTGCTCTGGACTCCGGTCCCACCAGTTATGAGCTGGAAGAAATCGCTCAAATCCGCGTGCGTATCACCAACCCTCAACTGGCCGCCAACCCCAATCTCAAGCCCGAGGCTGTGATCCTGCGCGAAGGCCGCGTTTTTGACACAGTGCCATTGGCCCCTGATCCACAGTCCTTTACCTTTCGCGGCGCAACCGCACCACTAGAAGCTGGCGATTATGAAGTGCGCGTGCGTATCCCGGGTGTGCCCGACGGACTAATTAAGGCTAGTACCGCCTTCACCGTTGCCTCCAACCCCTTCGGAGAGCTGGGCCGGCTGCATTGTGACGAATTACTCCTGCGACAAATTGCCAAGGATTCCGGTGGCGAGTACTATCGCGAAGAGGAGATGCAACGCCTGGTGTCACTGCTGGGGCCCGCCAGTGACCATCGGGAAATCACCGAAGAAATCCAGCTTTGGCAAAGCTACTGGTGGTTCGCCCCCATCATGCTCCTCCTCACCACCGAATGGATCCTCCGCCGCACGAAAGGGTTGGTGTAATGAGTTCCCAGCTGGATCCCTACATTCGCACCAAACTGGTGGCTTTTCGGGGCCGGTTTCGTTGGTTGGTGTTTTTGCGCGGGGTGAGTTGTGGATTGCTGGCGTTGCTGGGGGGGGTGTTGATTTTGTCACTAGCCGACTGGTTGATCGTGATGGATGATCGCACGCGCTATGTGCTTAGCGGGGGGATGTATTTCTCGGCGTTGGTGATTACGTGGCTGACATGTGTGCGTCCGTTATTGCGGGTGCTGGATGAACGGGAGTTGGCGGCGATGATGGAGCGGGAGGAGCCGGCGTTGAAATCGCGTCTGTTGTCGGCTGTGGAATTGGCCGAAGAGGAACGGGAGCATGAATCAGCTCAGTTCCGTCGGCAGGCGCAGGCGCAGGTGGTGGAATCCCTGCGGGCGGTGGTGTTGGAACGTTTGTTGCCCACGCGCTTGGTGCAAACTTGGCTGATCGCGGTTGCTGTGGTGATTCTGATTACGGGCTTGATGGTGGCGTTTGATTCGGGACGCACGTTGATGGTGCGGGCGTTGATGCCGATGATGAATATTGATCGGGTATCGCGAAACAGCATTGTTATCCTCACGCCGGAGGGCGGTAACACCGCTGTGCCGGAGAATGACGAGATCGAGATCCGGATTCAGGTACGCGGCCCGAAGCTGGAAGAGGCTCCCCTGCTCATTGCCGAGCGGGCGGATCAACCATCGCAAAAGGCGGTGTTCGTTCCGGTTAATGATCTGGATGCGGTGGGCGAGTACGCCACCACCATTGCCGTGGAATCACAAGATGTGGATTACCGCGTGCACGCCGGGGATGCAGTCAGCCGCCGTTATACCTTGGTGAGTCGACAACGACCGCAAGTGTTGCGTTATGTGAAGACGTACACATTGCCGGATTACGCTGCTCGCCCGCCGGAAACGCGATCCGGCGATGATGGGAATCTCGTTGGACTGATTGGCACCAAAGTAAACTTGGAGCTAGAGCTGAACCAGGCGGTCGAGAGTGCGGTCATGGCGCAGGTGACCCAATCGGCCACCAACCGGATAAACTTTGCGCCCGGCGGCGATCCGACACGGTGGAGTTTGGACCTGGAGTTGACCGAAAATGGCGCCTATAAAATCCACCTCGCCACTGCCGAAGGGTTGGGCAACAAGTCACCCGTGGAATACTCCATTCAGGCCGAGCCGGATTTAGTCCCCACCATCGAGCTGACCAAGCCTGGCCCAGAGCTGACCGAGGCCCCCGAGGTGATTCTCAAACTGGAAGGTGAGGCCGAGGACGATATTGGGCTGGCCAAGATCGAGCAGATGATCAAGATCAATGATCAGGACTGGAAACCCACCGAGCTGGAGTTTGATGAACCCCTCACCACCAACGCCGTGATTGCCGTGGAGTGGGATCTACTCAAAATCAAAGTCAAACCCGGCGATATTGTTCTCACCAAGCTCGCCGCCGAAGACCTCAAAGGCAGCCGCACCGAATCTCGGCCCGTGCGTTTGAAGCTCGATTCCACGCTGTTCGAAGCCCACCGTATCGCCGCTTTGCAGGAGCAACGGCAGTGGACCACCAACCTGTTGGCGGCCGCGCAAAAGACATTGGATTTTCATCAAATTCTTCCTGAGGAACTGGATGATCTCGTCCAGCCGGGAAACGATGCAGAGCGCCGCGCAAAAGCCACCGAAGGCCTCAAGGCTCTAGGTATGGCACAAACAACCTGGCAACAAGCCGCTGGCAATTTACCCGCGCTCATTCGCAAAGCTCGGCCGGGCCGGGAAGCCACCGGCTATAGTCTGGTGGGCCGATTGGGCGTGCAGATGGAGTCCGATTGGCTGGAACGCGCCCAGCTTCATTTGCGCCCCATGGAAGGCATCGTGGTGGATCCTCGTGTTGTGGCTCACGCCAAGCAACTGCCGGACGTTATGAAATCCATTGAGTCCGCTGCCACCGGCATGAACACCACGGTCGGTGCTTGGCTGGCCGCTGACGAAGCCGCCGTGGCGTTGGATCTGCTCGATTACATTCAACGTGCCGCCGAAAGCATGCACCGTGTGGCCAAGGCCGATCGGAATACAGATCCCCAAGTGTGGACACGTTTATTGCGGAGGCAAAAAAGCGCGGGCCGTGAATTGGATGTTGCTCTGGATGTCCTGAAGAAACTCGGCGGTCGCTTACCGGAGGCACAGGCCAAAATTGTTCAGGCCTTGCACTCGGACTTAACAAAAATCCACTCCACTCTCAGTGAAGCTCAGTCCGTCGAAGCAGAACCGAAAGCCGCACTCCTAACCGAAGGCGAGCGCTGGACCGAAGCTATCACCGGCGCGCGCGATATTTTCCGGCCGGTTGTCGGCGAGCTTAACAAAGCCGCCCTGCAGGCTCGGGCCAAGCTGGAGCAATCCATGAGCACCACCACCGCCACCGTGGACCGCGTGCGCGGTGAGCTCCAAGCCGTCAAACAGGCCGAAGATAATCTTACCAAAGCTAAGGACAACGGAGAAAATGTTCTCACCGCTCAGGCAGCCTTAAAAGTGACGGAAGAACAACTCGCGCTCGAATGGCGCATCGCCCCAAAACTGTTGCGCGGCCGCGCGCGCATGGAAGAATCCGGCAAAGCCAGCAACGCCTTATTTGTCAGCGACACCGCTCAGGCTGCGGCGGCATTGGGTGCCGTTAAAGATGGCCTCGAAGCCGGTCGTGACCTTCGCGAAGTGGAAGCTCAACTCAAGGGCATCGCCGATGCTTTGAAAACCTTGGAGGCCGCCCACGAACTTGCATTGCTGGAAAACGCCCTCAAAAATCTCGCCAACCGCGAGCGCTGGGAACATCTGGCGACCGACGCCAATTCCCTTCGGCCCCGCGATTGGCAATGGCTGGCTCGCCGCCTCGCATTATCGCCCGAAAAACTTCGTGCTGTGGGCCTTGCGGGAGACGCAAAGTTGAACGACCTTATATCAGGCCCCGCCGCTCAGGCTGTGGCTCGCGAGATGAAATCACGCACCCAAAAAGCGGGCTTTTTTGTTGAGCCCGATCCAGCCACCCCCCCAAACTAACGAACGCCATGAAACAAGGCATGTCTCACACTTTAGCCACCGCCACCCTGTTGGCCCTAGCCATCTCTGCCCAGGCTGAGCCCCCCCGCACTCTCGTGCCTGTGGCCGATCCTTTGGATCAACTGCAGGGCAACCTCAAGGAAGCCCGTACCCAAGCCGCCGAAGATTTGGCCGCCGCCCGCAAAGCCCTTCAAGTCGCCGCCCCCAAACTTTCCGAGCGTCTGGGCAACCTCGCCGAAGCCGTCAAACGTTTGGAGGAACAAACCAACGAAATCACCGAGGCCGTAGCCAAGGATGCCCAGACCAATCCCGAGGAAACCAAGGAACTCCTCGCCGAACAGGAATCCATCAATAACCGCCTTGAGCGCGTGAAAGAAGCCCTGCGCCGCGACGCCAATCCACAGGATGCCAGCCAGAAAGAAGGACGCGAACGTCAGCGCGATGCC
>Ga0066825_10000249_pt1 | contig 17912 bp, 23 predicted proteins | sample ETNtaG_6_FD_65608 | JGI IMG/M metagenome (GOLD analysis project Ga0066825, IMG submission 65608) | Marine microbial and viral communities from oxygen minimum zone, Eastern Pacific Ocean - ETNP201306SV45 | ecosystem: Environmental > Aquatic > Marine > Oceanic | place: Pacific Ocean: Eastern...
AGACATTTTTTAAATGTTCCTCTCAAGCAGTGTAAAACAGCAGTTTTATTAGACAGAAATCACAAAAAATTTCCTATTAAAGTCGATTATAAAGGTATTTCACTATCCACATCGCTAAACGAAAATGTTGCTGTTCAGGTTGAAGCAGATGGATTTACTGCCTTATTGGATTAGTTTTCCTATTTCTGCTACCACCTCTTCGATCGACTTGTCGTCTACGTTTATTAGGTGATTAGCCTGGCTGTAAAAGCTCTGGCGCTCAAATAAATGTTTGGCAATAAAAGATTGTAATGCTGATGCTGTTTTAGCATGCGCAATCAGGGGGCGTTTATTTTTTTCGGGGAAAAGGCGTTGTGCAAGTGTTTTGTGAGATGCTTTGAGGTAAAAAACATTTGGGGTGGCAGCCAAAATAAGGTTCATATTATCATAATAACAAGGTGCACCCCCTCCCAATGAAATTACTTCTTTAGCAGTAGCACCAAGTGCATTCTTAAGCGCCTCGTGTTCCAATGCTCTAAAGGCTTTGGCGCCCTTTTCAACGAAAAGTTTAGGTATAGTAGTACCTGCATTATTTGCAATTATATCATCAAGGTCTTGAAATGAAAGATTGTGCTTTTGTGCAAGCATACGTCCTACCGTAGACTTACCGCTTCCCATATATCCTATTAATATGATTGCGTTAGATTTAGAAAAAGAACTTGTCATATTTTAAAGTATTGCAGATTACAAATTTAGGGTAATTTAATCTTTGAATAATCGTCAAAATGCGCCTATATTTGCACCTTCAAATTTTGACTTGGTAGCTCAGCTGGTAGAGCATCTCCCTTTTAAGGAGAGGGTCCTGGGTTCGAACCCCAGCCAAGTCACAACCATAGACTTGGTAGCTCAGCTGGTAGAGCATCTCCCTTTTAAGGAGAGGGTCCTGGGTTCGAACCCCAGCCAAGTCACTTCCTCATTCAAAGGCGCACGTGGCGGAACTGGTAGACGCGCTAGGTTGAGGGCCTAGTGGGAGTTAAATCCCGTGGAGGTTCGATTCCTCTCGTGCGCACATTTGCATATTCCTGTTATTTTCAGTCATTTATTTATATTTTTTTTGTAATTTTGTTTAATTATGTTTACAAAACATTAAACAAATGGATCGCGTTAAAAGTAATTTTAGTATAAAAAACCTTGAACACCTTTCTGGAATCAAGGCACATACAATTCGTATTTGGGAAAAGCGATACAACCTATTTGAACCAGAACGAACCAACACCAACATACGTCTATACAACCTTGAAAACCTTCAGAAACTCCTAAACGTCACCCTGCTGTACAACAATGGTTATAAGATTTCGAAAATAGCATTGCTCAATCCTCAAGAGATAAGTGAAAATGTACACAAGCTTACCATTAACAAAAATGCAGATGACTGGTCTATAGGTCTGTTTAAGCTTGCCATGATTAATTTCGACCAAAGATTATTTACAAAAACCTTTAATGATTTACTAGAGCAGTTTTCTTTCGGAGAGGTTTTCAAAAATGTATTTGTTCCATTAATGAATGAATTGGGTGTACTTTGGCAAACAAATTCTATTAGCCCCTCACACGAACACTTTATCACAAGTCTGGTAAAGCAAAAAATTCATGCCATGTGTGAAGACTTACAACAAAAGTCTACTCGCAGAACTGATAGGCGATTTGTTTTGTTTCTACCCGATAATGAAATTCATGAATTGGGATTACTGTATTTGCAATATGAAGTGCTAAACAATGGCTTTCAATGTGTTTTCTTAGGACAGTCAGTTCCGATTGAAAGTTTGAGTAATCTCGTTGACATAGGAGAACCAATTACCTTCATTTCCTATTTCACCATCGAGCCTGCTCAGGATAAAATTGATTCGTATTTAAATACTTTTTACTCAGAAATCATTGAAAATATTGATAGTGAATTGTGGATTTTAGGCTATCAAGTCCAATATATTTCAAATAAAATGCCTCAAAAAATGCGTAAATTCAGTTCTATTGACGATGTGATTTACGCGTTGAATGTTGTTTAGCAGGAACTAGACATTTTTACATCTTTAGGTAAATTGACACGATAATTATTTTATATTTACGGGTATTAAGCGAAAAATATGAAAGCGCTATTCGATCAAGTTTCTCATCAATGCAGTAAATTGGTTACTGAAACTTACAGTACGTCATTTTCACTAGCAACAAGAATACTCTCAAATAATATCCGTCAAGATATATACAACATCTACGGTTTTGTTCGTTTCGCTGATGAGATTGTTGACACCTTTCACGATTACAATAAAGCGGAGTTATTTACACGTTTTCAGCAGTCTTTGGATGAAGCGTTGGAAGAAGGAATAAGCCTTAACCCAATTTTAAACAGCTTTCAAGAGACGGTTCACCGCTATAACATAGATCGTGATTACATAGATGCTTTTATGCAAAGTATGTATTGGGATTTGTCTAAGAAAGCATACTTGAGTGATGAAGAGTACAAAGCTTACATATATGGCTCTGCAGACGTAGTAGGCTTAATGTGTCTCAAAGTATTTGTCAAAGGGGATGTTGACTTATTTAATACTTTAAAAGACTCTGCCATGCGTCTAGGCTCGGCTTTCCAAAAAGTTAACTTCCTTAGAGATTTAAAAACTGATCATGAACAATTAGAGCGTTCATATTTCCCCAACGTAGATATGAATGCCTTTGATGAAGATTCAAAACAGGCTATAATTAATGAAATTGAAGCTGACTTTAGCGCAGGCTTGGAAGGAATCTTTCAATTACCAGACGAAGCAAAATTTGGTGTATATACGGCATACAAATACTATCTACGCTTACTCAAAAAACTTAAAAAAACCCCATCTACTCAAATAAAATCCAAAAGAATCCGAGTGCCTAATTATCAAAAGATTGATGTATTAGCTCGTTCTTTTATTCGTTATCAATTTAATTTGTTATAAGCAAATACCATGTCCCTAATTACCCAATTTGCTATATTCTTTCTAACATTTTTTTTTATGGAATTTATGGCATGGTTTAGTCACAAATATATCATGCATGGTTTTTTGTGGTTTCTTCACAAAGACCACCACCAAAAAGATCACAACTCTTGGTTTGAACGCAATGACTTATTTTTCATTTTCTACGCAGTTGTAAGCGTGGGCTGTGTCATATTGTGGGGAGAGTATGGGTTTGCCCCTGGGCTAGCCATGGGTATAGGCATATTTGCTTATGGATTAGCGTACTTTATGGTACATGACATATTTATTCATCAGCGTTTTAAAATATGGCGCAATGCAAATAACCGCTATGCGCGAGGTGTTAGACGAGCGCATAAAATTCATCATAAACACCTTGGTAAAACAAAAGGAGAGTGTTTTGGAATGCTGTGGGTTCCCTTGAAGTATTTTAAATAGCTAGCGAAGCCATCTTTATAGCTGCAACAGCTGCTTCAGCCCCCTTGTTTCCTAGCTTTCCACCACTTCTGGCTTGTGCTTGCAACAAATTGTCATCAGTAAGTACTCCAAAAATAACTGGCGATTTACCCTGAAGATTAAGGTCTTTAATTCCTGTAGCTACTGCTTCGCACACGTAATCGAAATGGGCTGTTTCTCCTCTAATCACACTCCCCAATGCAATAATTACATCATAATCCGCATTCATGGCTGCTTTGCATGCATAAACCAATTCAAAGCTACCTGGGACGTCTATCCGATGTATATTGTTACAGCCTTTCTTTTTGAGAACAGTATGTGCGCCATTATATAAATTTTCTGTTATTTCTGCATTCCATTCGGAAACAACTATGGCAATTCGAAGAGCTACTGCGCTGGGCACAGCATCCAAATTCAAAGAACCATGTTGTGAAGTCGCCATACTAGTTTTGGGCTTGTGCTAATAAAACTTCTACGTGTGTAGCTTGAGGGGTTTCTGAATAATCTGTAGCTAACTTTTCTAGCATTGATGCAGCGTCAGACTTAGCACCTATACTTAAAGCAATCTGAGAACCTTTAAGCAGAAAGCGTGGTGCTGTTAAATCATTATCAGCATAATTAGCTGCTTTTTGATAATAATCTAAAGCATCTTCAAACTGGTTTAGTTCAGTAAATGCATCTGCAATTCCACCAAGTGCAAGCGCACCCAATACAGGGTCATTGGCAGAGAAATCATCCAAATAATCAATTGCCAATTCATATTCTCCTTGTTGAAGATATATCATGCCAGCGCTGTAAGTAGCAATTTGAGCAGCAGCAGAACTGCCATAGCTATTGATAATCTCTAAAAAGCCTGGGGTCAGACCATCTCCCTCTAGAGCAAGAACAAACAATGAGTCTTGCAAAGTTGGATCTTGCAAACCTTCATTAAAGTGTGATTGAGCATGTGCCATGAGATTAGTAGACTCCTCTTGCATGGGCTTAGCAACATAATTTTCATAGCCCAAATAACAAAATACACCAATGGCTACAATGCCAATAAATGATAGAATATAGTTCTGATTTCTAGAAACCCAATCTTCTGCACGATTAGCAGATGTGTCAAGTGTTGAAAATACTTCAGCTGTAACACTCTCTTGCTCTGGTGCTTGTTGTTGGGGCGTTTTTGGTTTACCTCCGCGTTTTTTGTACGTTGCCATTATAAAATATTATGGCTGCAAAAATAAAATTTTTATTCCAATACGCCTTGCCGCCAAAATGTTTATTTTGGATGCTTATTAAATACACATTGTTTTATGAGTAGTTTACGACTTAAAACTCTCGAGATTACCAACTATAAGAATTTGTTGAATGCAAGTTATACATTCGACACCCCCATTCATTGTTTTGTTGGAAATAACGGAAAAGGAAAGACCAATACACTTGATGCTATCTACCATCTGGCCATGGGACGTAGCTATTTTTCTGCTGTAAACGCTCATACGATACAACACCAGGCCGACTTTATGCGTATTGAGGGTCATTTTGAACGAGATGATCGAATAGAACGTATCGAATGTCAACTTAAACGCGATGCCTCCAAAGTATTTATTCGTAATGGAAAGAAGTACAAAAAATTATCAGAACACATTGGTCTACTTCCTACCGTCATGATCTCTCCATCTGATGTGGATCTAATTAACGAAGGTAGCCAAACAAGAAGAAGCTTTATAGACCGTCTAATTGGGCAGGCAGATAAAACCTATTTATATCAGCTCATACAATATCAAAAAATATTGCAACAGCGCAACGCCCTACTAAAGCAGATGGGGCGATACGGACAGGGTGCAAGTGAAACATTAGAAATCTACAACGAGCAATTAGTGTCTTTAGGCACGCCTATTCATCAAATAAGGCTCGAATACCTATCCGCATTTGAGCCTTTGTTTAAAAAGCGATATAATGCCATAAGTGGTATTAAAGAAAATGTTAGTGTATCATATCAAAGTCAACTGACAGAAGAAGATTTTAGTAAACTGATTGAAAATGCTGCTACCCAAGACCGAATGGCACAGTTTAGCACAGTGGGGATTCACAAAGATGATTTGGTATTTCAAATTGACGATTACCCCATCAAAAAATTTGGTAGTCAAGGACAGAGAAAATCACTTTTAATCGCTTTAAAATTGGCTCAATTTGACATGCTAAAACAAACTACAAGTGTAACACCCCTATTGCTTTTAGATGACATTTTTGATAAGCTTGATGAAGAGCGAGTGTCTAAAATCATCAGTTTGGTACACGAATCCTCTTTTGGTCAACTATTTATCACAGATACACATCCTGAAAGAACAGAAGCAGTAATAAAGAAAACAGGACAACCTTTCCAATTACACCACCTATGAGAATCACATACAGCCTTTTTTGCTTGCTTTTTATAAGTTGTTCTTTAAATATCAAACCGACAGACTTAGAGCATTTGAACGGTTATTGGCGTATTGACAAAGCGGTAGCTCCAAGTGGCGAAGAAAAGCAATATAAATCCACCATTGATATTGAATTTTTTAAAATTGAAGGCCAAAATGGGATTAAAAAAAAGCTAAAACCGCTCTTGAATAAGCAATTCAATAGTACGGATGATTTTGTGCCTTTTAATATTGCTTTTTCACAAAAAAAATGCATTATTACATATACCAAACAAAAAGAAAGCTGGCAAGAAGAAATCACTGTATTGACAGCCGAGAAATTAAATTTGAAAGATGCTAGAGGTGTCATCTTTCATTATGTAAAATATTTGCCATGAGCGCACGTAAAGATGAACCGCAACCAATTGAAGATGTGCTACGTCAATTTACTGCTATAAATAAACTTGAAAAAGGGCTTGATAATGTCAAGGTAGTGGCCTTGTGGGCTGATTTGATGGGTTCTGGAGTGCAAGCTTACACATCCTCAGTTAAATTAATTGGGAATACGCTACATGTCAGTCTTACCTCCTCTGTGCTACGTGAAGAGTTAAATTATGGCAAAGACAATATCATTGCTATGCTCAACGAGGGCTTACAAAAAGAATCTATAAAAAAACTGGTGTTGCGCTAAAACTGTTCGCTTTCAGCAAAGTGAAAGGCAATTTCAATTGCTGCATTTTCATTACTGTCAGAACCGTGAATGGCATTCTCACCGACAGAAGTTGCAAAGGTTTTACGGATGGTACCCGCCGCTGCCTCTTCTGGGTTAGTAGCGCCAATTAGGGTGCGAAAATCATCAACAGCATTGTCTTTCTCTAAAACAGCTGCTACAATAGGGCCGCTAGTCATAAATGAAACCAATCCATTAAAAAAAGGTCGTTCATTGTGAATAGCATAAAAAGCCTCTGCACCTGTTTGAGATAAGCGTGTCATCTTTAATGCTTTAAACTTAAATCCTGCCTCTGCAATTTTATTCAAAATCGCTCCGATGTGACCATTTCCGACTGCGTCGGGCTTAATCATCATAAAAGTTTGATTTGTTTTCATGTTAGAATTTGTGCAAACCTAATGAAATTCATGTAAAGTCATTTGCAAGTATTTAGTTATTTGTAATTTTGAACAATGATGCGAATAGCACTTTTTGGCACAGGTAACCTAGCCACACATTTTTTAAATGCCTTTGAAAGATTAGAAGCCATTTCGTGTGTACAATGGATAGGTAGACATAAAAACTCTCCAATACCAAACGCCGCACCCTATTTTAATTCGTTTCAAAACGAAATCGAGGTGGATATTTGCATCTTGGCCATTTCAGACGATCACATTGTAGAAGTAGCACAAAGCTTTAATACTGACGCTTTAGTAGTTCATACGGCAGCGGCCCGGTCAATTGATGAATTGGCACCTCACAAACGCAGAGGTGTTTTGTACCCACTACAAAGTTTTTTAAAAGAGTTAAACATCAATTGGGAAAACATCCCCATATGTCTAGAGTCAAATGATGAGGATGACTTATGCATGCTCGAAAAGCTCGCGCAAAAACTGAGTAATGAAGTCCATATTGTTAACACCAAACAGCGCCTTCACCTTCACACAGCAGCTGTATTTGCAAATAACTTCTGTAATCATTTGTTGGGTATTAGTCAAAATATTATTTCTGACGCAGCACTCCCCCACGCCCTGCTTCATCCGATTATCAAAGAAACGCTATTGCGCAGCCTTCATTCTAATGCAAGAAAACATCAAAGTGGACCAGCAAAACGAAACGATATTAATACACAGTCAAAACATATTGATATCTTGACAGCCGACCAATCTACTTTGTATCGTGCATTGAGTCAATCTATTTATAAAACACATAAGAAATGAGCTACAAGGAAGAGTTTAGATACATCACTACCTTTATTTTTGATGTAGACGGTGTATTTACTGATGGTAGTATTACAATACTACCTGATGGAGAAATGATCCGCACAATGAACACAAAAGATGGTTACGCTGTTAAAGCAGCACTTCACGCTGGATATGGGGTCGTTATCATTTCAGGCGGTACGAACGAGGCAGTTAGGATGCGGCTCAACCAATTGGGCGTCAGAGATGTGTATTTGGGTATACATCAAAAAGCAGATATACTACATGATTACAGCAAAGAAAACAATCTAAGCTTTGAAAATATGCTCTTTATGGGGGATGATATTCCAGATTTAGAAGCAATGAACTTGGTTCGTCTTGGATGTTGCCCAAACGATGCCGTACCAGAAGTGTTAGCAGCAGCAGACTATATTTCACACAAAGACGGAGGTAAAGGCTGTGTTCGAGATGTAATTGAACAAGTGTTAAAGGTACAAGGCAAGTGGGGAACACTCACCAATGCCCGTAATGACAGCAAATGACATATAGACTATTCCTTGGTTCTGGATCACCCAGGCGTTCGGACCTTTTAAAACAAATGGGTGTGGACTTTGAGCAACGTATTTTAACTGTGGAGGAAATATATCCACAAGAATTAAAAGGCGTTGAAATCACCGATTTTTTAGCACGTTTAAAAGGAAAAGCACATCAGCCACAACTTCAACAAAACGAGTTGGTGCTTACTGCCGACACCATTGTTTGGTTTGACGATATCGCTCTAGGCAAGCCCAAAAATGAAGCTCATATTATTGAAATGGTCTCGAAATTATCAGGAAAAACCCATGAAGTTATCACCTCTGTTTGTTTGAGCACCAAAGAAAAACAGACTTGCATTCATGCAACAACCAAAGTATCTATGGGTATATTGTCGAAAGAAGATATAACCCATTACGCCAAAACTTATAAACCTTTGGACAAGGCAGGAGGTTACGGGATTCAAGATTGGATTGGCCTGATTGGTGTGTCCAAAATAGTGGGTTCTTACACCAATGTCGTGGGCTTGCCTACTGATAAAACATATCAATTACTACTACCCTATTTCCCTTCAATCAAGCAATAAAACATTTCTATTTTCAACATGACTATATTTATTTAAATTTAAGTGAAATAATGATAGAGCCAAAGACATATATTATTGAGTTTTTTTCTGATGAATGGGTTAGAAATTCTTTGTGCACGTTGTTTATAATAGTTACTTATTTATTTATTGGCAAATTTATGTCACCAAAGAAAAAGCTGCGTATGGGTATGCTATTATCAATCCTTTTAATCTTCACAACTCTCACTGGACATACACGAAACATTGTCAATGGTTACTGGAATATTAGCGACAACTTACCCTTGCACCTTTGTAGCGTTTCGAACTTAATCGCTTGTTTCGTTTTATTCATACCAAAAAACAATAGGCTTTTTGAATTTTTGTTTTACGCTGGTATTATTGGAGCGATTCAAGCTTTTTTTACCCCACAAATAAATAATTTTGATGGTAGCAACTACGAATATCTAGAGTACTACCTCTCTCATGGAGGTATCATGCTATTGCCCATTTTTATGTTCAAATACCTAGGTTATAAATTGACTAAATATTCTTGGATTAAAGTTGTACTCTACCTCAATATATTATTAGCTATTGTAATGCCCTTAAATTTTATCATCGATTCAAACTATATGTATTTGGCCAACAGGCCAAATGTTGACAACCCACTTATTATTGGTGAATGGCCATACTACATTTTATTTTGGGAAGTCATAGTCGTTACCCTTACTTACATACTTTATGTAATGAGTACAGGAAAACGTATTTAAATAACATTTAGCTAACCTTATCATTAGTATTTTAGCAGCATGAAACGTTACACAGCACTTTACGCTGAATTTATTGGAACCTTTGCAATGGTTTTTTGTGGAACAGCTGCTATGGCCGTTAACGAAACTACTGGTGCTGTAGCCCACGAGGGCATTGCCATTACTTGGGGGCTTATTGTAATGGTAATGATTTATGCTTTTGGATCTCAATCTGGTGCTCATTTTAACCCAGCAGTAACGATGGCTTTTGCTCTTGCTAAACGCTTCCCATGGCAAAAAGTACCCGCTTACATAATTATTCAAACCGCAGCAGCAACATCAGCAAGCGTAGCCGTAAAAACCATTATTCCAAAAAGTGAAATTATTGGCGCAACTATACCAACTATACCACACATCAGTGCCTTTTGGCTCGAGTTTCTGTTGTCCTTTTTCCTAATGACTGTAATACTTCATATTAGCACTGGTAGCAAAGAAATAGGCTCTGTGGCGGGTTTGGCTGTTGGCAGTGTCATACTATTAGAAGCTATGTTTGCCGGTCCCCTTACAAATGCATCCATGAACCCTGCGCGTTCGTTTGGACCTGCACTAATTGGGGGTCATTGGGAACCCATGTGGCTATACCTCAGCGCACCCTTTGCTGGGATGGCACTTTCAGTTTTGCTATTTAACTATTTTATTACTTTAGAAAATGCTACTTAATCCACCCATAATTGTTTGTGTCCTTTGTGGTGCTATTTATATAGTCACAGGATGGATAGTATTGCGTTACCCGCCGAAAAAAATCAACGACTTTTACGGATATCGGACTTCACGTTCAAAAAAAAGCCAAGCGCATTGGGATTTTGCACAAAAAGAATCATCTAAATATATAATACAATCAGGATATTATAGCTTACTAACGTGTATACCTTTTTTAGTTTTAGATATAGACGATTCTGGGATTTGGATAGCAATTGTAATGGTTACCCTCTACCCTTTCTTATGTTTAATACAAACTGAAATTGCCCTCAAGAAAAAGTTTGGTTAATAATTTTGTTTAACCTTTTATAATTATCGTTAAACAAAATCGGTATATTTGCATAAAACGTGCAATATGTACCAGTATACATCCAAACAAGAACTACCGACAACCATAGAAAAAGCTTGGGAATTTCTTTCAGATCCCAAAAACTTAAAGCGCATTACACCAAACTACATGGGCTTTGATATTTTATCTGGTGCAGACCGCAGCATGTTTCCCGGTCAAGTAATTCAATACAGGCTAACGCCTATTTTAGGAATTCCATTTCGTTGGGTAACTGAAATAACCCACGTAAAAGAAGGTGCTTATTTTGTTGACGAACAACGATTTGGGCCTTACTCATTTTGGCATCACAAACATTTTATACATAAAACAGCGAACGGAGTTATGATGGAAGATATTGTAGATTATAAGCTTCCATTGGGTCCTTTGGGTTGGTTTGCACATATGCTTTTTGTTCGTTTTAAAGTAAAACAAATATTTGAATACAGAGAAAAAGCACTAAACGAAATTTTTAATTCAACATCATGAGTAAGACATATTTATTAATAGGCGGCAGTTATGGTATTGGCAACGATATCATTGACCAGCTTCCAAAAGGCTCTGAAATAATTGTTGCCTCCAGAAGTTCTGAAGGTCTGGTTGGAAAGCCAGTGAAACACATAGCCTTTAATGTAATTGAGGACATACTTCCCTTGGAGCAATTACCATCCAAAATTGATGGATTTGTATACTGCCCTGGGAGCATTAATCTGCGACCCTTCAGGGGATTAAAGACTGAGGCATTTTACAATGATTTTGAGGTCAATGTTATGGGCGCCGTCCGCTGCTTACAAAGCATACAACCGCTGTTAGCAGCCAGCGAACAAGCTAGTGTGGTATTGTTTAGTACCGTAGCTGTTCAAACAGGCATGCCCTTCCACACAAGTGTAGCTGTATCGAAAGGAGCTTTAGAAGGATTAGCGCGTTCTTTGGCAGCCGAATGGGCACCTAAAGTGCGTGTCAACGTAATTGCGCCTTCTATTACAGACACGCCACTTGCAAATAGATTTTTAAATAATGATGCCAAAAAAGAAAAAGCTTCCCTAAGGCACCCCTTGAAAAGAATTGGCACAACTGAAGATATAGCACATTTGGCTACTTTCTTACTCACAGATAAAAGCAGTTGGATGACAGGACAAGTACTTGGCCTTGATGGCGGTATGTCTTCTTTAAATGTTGTTGGATGATATTATTTTGGTTTCGTCGGGATTTACGCTTTTACGATAATGCGGGTTTTTATAACGCACTAATTGATGCAGACAAAGTCTTACCTGCATTTGTATTTGACGAGTCAATCCTCAATAAACTACCAAAAGAAGATGCCCGTGTTGATTTTATTCATCAACACATTATAAAAATGCAGAGAGAAAGTGAACCATATGGCAGTAGCATGCTTGTCGCAAAAGGAAACCCACTGGAACTTATTCCGCAGTGGAGCGAGAATCACAATATAACGGCGGTGTATACCAACGAAGACTATGAACCCTATGCCACAGCAAGAGACTTAAAAATTAAAAAAATGTTGGCTTCAAAAGGAGTCGGATTTAAAACATTCAAGGATCAGGTAATATTTGCTCCTGACGAAGTGCTCAAAAAAGATGGAACCCCCTACAGGGTTTACACTCCATTTTCAAGAATGTGGATGGCTAAAGAAGCGGAACAAGAATTACCAGAATATCCCACAAGACCACTTCTCAACAAACTTCATCAAAAAACACTGCCAAGCATCCCTACACTTGAGTCATTGGGTTTTACAAAATCAATTCACCAAGCACCAAAACCAAACTATAGCTTGTCACTAATTGATAATTATGAAGGCGTGCGTAATTTTCCAGCCATTGATGGCACCAGCCGACTAGGTATACATTTACGGTTTGGGACAATCTCAATAAGAGAAATGGTACTAATAGCAAAAAAAAGCAGAAATGTTACTTTTTTAAAAGAACTGATATGGCGTGAGTTTTTTATGCAAATCCTTTGGCATTTTCCTCACACAATAACTGCAAGTTTTAAGTCACAATATGATCGTATTGAATGGCGAAATAATGAGGCAGAATTTGAAAAGTGGTGCAATGGGAATACAGGATATCCTTTGGTAGATGCTGGTATGCGAGAACTCAACAAAACAGGCTTTATGCACAATAGAGTTCGTATGTTGGTTGGTAGCTTCTTGTGCAAGCATCTACTTATTGATTGGCGTTGGGGCGAGGCCTATTTCGCTGAAAAACTTCTTGATTACGAGCAATCGAGTAATGTAGGTAACTGGCAATGGGTTGCGGGCTGTGGTGTTGATGCAGCCCCCTATTTCCGTGTATTTAATCCGACTGAACAAGTGAAAAAATTTGATAAAGAACATGCTTATATAAAAAAGTGGGTGCCAGAGTATCAATCATTAGACTACCCCACCCCAATGGTAGATCATAAAATGGCACGCATTAGGTGTTTAGAAACATACAAAGCAGGACTCGCATCATGAGAGGTGTAAAAAAAGTAGATCTGCCTCAAAAAATTTGTGTATGCTGCAAAAGACCTTTTGCTTGGCGAAAGAAGTGGAGTGTTGAATGGGAAAGCGTAAAATATTGTAGTAAAAGATGCAAAAAGCAAAAACAACAGCGTTAGTTTGGTTTCGAAACGATTTGCGTGTTCGTGATCAGCATAGTTTATCGCAAGCCATTTCGGCTCACGATAGGGTCATTGCAATATATCATATACCTGAACGTTTGTTACAACCAACTCAATGGGGTTTTAAGAAAATGGAAGTATTTAGAGCTAAATTCCTATTACAAACCTTAACGCAGCTTCAAAAGGATTTATCTAAGCTCAATATATCACTTTGGGTAAAAGTTGGTGGGTTGAAAACGATACTAAAAGAGCTACAAGAAAAGTATAATATAACAGCAATCTATGGTCAAAAAGAATGGACACAAGAAGAACTCGATGATAACGCTCTAATCCCTTCGGGAATTGAGAAACATTGGTATTATGATCAGTTTTTATTCCATCCAGATGATATTCCCATGCAAGTTAGTGGCATCCCAGAAATATTTACAGTATTTAGAAAAAAATGTGAGAAGCACGTAAAAGTAAGATTGCCGTTACCCATTCCACCATCCATGCCAATGGAAAATCTATTAACAAGTGTTCCCAAATTACCAACACTTAACAGTTTGGGCTATGAAACAGTAAGCGAAGAAACAAGAACAGCCATACCATTTGAAGGTGGCGAACAAGCCGCATGGGCAAGACTGGAAAACTATTTATGGGAAACAAAACAGTTGTCTTATTACAAAAAAACCAGGAATGGACTATTGGGTAAAAAATATAGTTCAAAGTTTTCCATTTGGCTAGCATTTGGGTCAATTTCCTCAGTTTCCATCTATCACGAAGTAAAAAAGTATGAGAAGGAGATTACCAAAAATGACTCTACATATTGGTTGATTTTTGAGCTTATTTGGAGAGATTATTTTAAATACATTTCAAAAAAGCATGGAAACGCCATATTTAAGCTTAGTGGTCTGTTAAAAAAGGATTACTCCTGGAAAACAGATCAAAAGTGTATACAACAATGGATTGATGGTGCAACCCCAGAGCCCTTTGTTAATGCGAATATGCGTGAGCTGGCACTCACTGGATTTATGAGTAATCGCGGTCGGCAAAATGTAGCGAGCTTTTTTGCTAAGGAATGGGAGTTGGATTGGCGTATTGGTGCTGCATACTTCGAAGCCATGTTGATTGACTATGATATTCACAGTAATTATGGAAATTGGATGTACAACGCTGGCGTTGGTAATGATCCAAGAGATAGAAAATTTAATATTGCTTGGCAAGCAAAGCGATACGACCCAAATAATAAGTACCAAAACACCTGGCTTCAATCAACCCTATTTTGATGGAAATTAGATTAATTCTTGGAGATCAGCTGAACGAAAAGCATGTTTGGTTCACAAAATGTAACGATAATGTTTGTTATGTGATGTTTGAAATGCGTCAAGAAACAGATTATGTCAAACACCATATCCAAAAAGTGGTGGCATTCTTTACAGCCATGAGAAGTTTTGCCACAAAACTTGAGAAAGATGGTCATAATATATTATACTACAGCATAAACGATCCAGACAACACTCAAGACTTGCAAAAAAATATTGAGAAAGCCATTAACCTGTTTAGCGCTAAGCGATTTGCATACCAATTGCCAGATGAGTATAGATTAGACGAACAACTAAAGCGAATTGCTTCACAATTAGAGGTACCAACTAAAACCTATGATACGGAACATTTTTTGACATCACGAGATGAATTAAAAACCTTTTATGAAGGAAAAAAATCTCTAGTAATGGAGTTTTTTTATCGCTATATGCGCAAAAAACATCAATATCTAATGATTGATGGACAGCCAGAAGGCGGTAGTTGGAATTATGATAAATTTAACCGCAACACATGGAAAGGCGGAAGCATACCACCACCCTTCAAACCAGACGCAACATTGGCAAAAGAAATCTATCCAGAAATAAAAGCGGCTGGTATATCAACAATTGGCACATTCAAAGACGATGAATTTTTGTTTGCTACTACAAGGAAGGCATCACTGGCGCAACTTGATTATTTCTGTGAACACTTACTTCAAGACTTTGGAACCTATCAAGATGCCATGCACCAAGATGAAACCAATCTATTTCATGCGCGAATATCTTTTAGCTTAAATGTCAAGTTAATAGATCCTGCAGAAGTCATCGGACGTGCCATTTCGGCTTTCCGAAAAAACAGCAATCGTATTAGCTTGTCGCAAATCGAAGGCTTTGTACGACAAATATTAGGTTGGCGCGAATATATTAGAGGCTTGTATTGGAAAGAAATGCCTCAATATAAGAAGAAAAACGAACTCAACAACTTTGGCAAACTTCCCAACTTTTACTGGACGGGAGAAACCAAAATGAACTGCTTGAAGACCAGTATTGAAAATAGTTTAGATCACGCATATGCGCATCACATTCAACGACTAATGATTACGGGTAACTTTGCGCTACTTTTACAAACAAACCCAGATGAAGTAGATAATTGGTATTTAGGAATTTACGCCGATGCCGTGGAGTGGGTACAGTTGCCCAACACAAGAGGTATGAGTCAGTATGCAGACGGAGGTATTTTAGCCACCAAACCCTATGTTTCATCTGGTTCTTATGTGAATAAAATGAGTAATTACTGCAAGGGCTGTAGTTATGATAAAAAGCAACGCACAGGTGAGAGTTCGTGCCCATTTAACAGTTTATACTGGAATTTTTTAGACGATAAAAGAGAGGAGTTGCAAGGAAACAACCGCATGGGTATGATGTATAATTTACTTGGCAAAATTAATGCTGAAGAATTGGCTCAAATCAAAGAAAGGGCCTACCAAATCATGGAAAATCCCGATGCTTTCTAAAAAAGAAATTAACGTTTTCTGGTTCAAAAGAGACTTGCGACTCCTTGACAATGAAGGGTTACAAAAAGCCATAGATAGTGGTTTACCATTGTTATTGGTCTACATTATAGAACCGAGCGTTGAAAAAAACCCACACTACCACAAGAGACATCATAATTTTATTGCACAGTCATTGGAAGAGCTAAATGATGTCCTTAAAAAACACAACACCGAAATACATATTTATAGAGCTGAGGTATTAGAAGTGCTTAACAGTATTCAAAGTTGTATGAAAATAAACTGCTTGTTCTCCATGCAAGAAACTGGCCTAAGTCTGACATATAAACGCGACAAAAACGTAAAAGAATGGTGTTGTTTAAATGGTATTAATTGGAAAGAGCACACCAACAATGGCGTAACGAGAGGTATTAGTAATCGCAATGATTGGCGTAAAACATGGACCAGCTATATGATGCAACCCATCAAACCATTTAAAGCGCCTGCAGCTTGTTTTGTAAGAGTTGATAATATTGGCTTGGTGCAGGAAATATTAAAGTCAAAAAAACTAAAAGGTATACAAGCTGGTGGAACTAAAAAAGGCCTGGCCTATCTTGAAAGTTTTTTAAGCCAGCGATATAAAAAATATCAACAGTCCATATCAAAACCAGAAGCTGCAAGAATACATTGCGGTCGTATCTCACCTTATATTGCATGGGGTAACCTGTCGGTTCGCTACGTTTGGCAGCGAGCCAAGCTAGTAAAAAAACATGGTGCTAGCGGATATCAGATAAATGCTTTTACCTCAAGATTGAGATGGCAAGCGCATTTTATTCAAAAATTTGAGATGGAATCACGAATGGAATTTGAAAGTGTAAACACTGGGTTTCGTCAATTAAAAAAAGTAGTTAATACAGATTATATAAACGCATGGAAAACAGGTACAACAGGTTATCCACTGGTTGACGCTAGCATGCGATGTGTAGTAGAAACAGGCTATTTGAATTTCAGAATGCGAGCCTTGGTTGTCTCTTTTTTTACACACCATCTTTGGCAGCCTTGGCAGATGGGTGTTGTATTTTTAGCTAAACAGTTTTTAGATTTTGAGCCTGGAATTCATTATCCCCAGTTTCAAATGCAAGCAGGCGTGACAGGTATCAATATGTTACGCATATACAACCCGACCAAAAATGCACTTGAACACGACCAAGAAGGTACTTTTATACGCAAATGGGTGCCAGAACTCAAAAAACTCCCTACTCCATTTGTTCATCAGCCATGGTCCATGACAGCACTTGAACAACAGGCCTATGGTTGTGTATTGGGCAAAGATTACCCGAGGGCAATTGTTGACATTAAAGAGACCTATAAGCATGCCTCAGCCGTTTTATGGAAAATGAAACGCAATCCCACTGTAATAAGAGAAAGTAAACGTATATTATCAAAGCATACGCTACCGGACAGAGAAAATATTTTAGATAGATGAGAAAAGAACTTACTTTAAGAGATATTGATAGGATTATTGAAATGGGCTGGGAAGACCGTACTCCTTTTGATGCTATTATGATTCAATTTGGACTTAAAGAACAAGAGGTGATTACCATAATGCGAAATAATATGAAACCAAATAGTTTTAAACTTTGGCGCAAACGCGTTCAGGGAAGAAAAACAAAGCACTTGAAAAAACGTGATGAAGAAGTCGGACGCTTCAAGTGTAGCAGGCAACGTGGTATTAGCAACAACAAGCTATCAAAACGTTGATACAAAAACTGTAATTTCATTGTTATCTCCAAAAATAAACCCGGTATAATCATGTTGCGACTTTTCTCAGAGCCATAAGTGTCCTACACAAATACACTATT
>Ga0066825_10000251_pt1 | contig 17882 bp, 18 predicted proteins | sample ETNtaG_6_FD_65608 | JGI IMG/M metagenome (GOLD analysis project Ga0066825, IMG submission 65608) | Marine microbial and viral communities from oxygen minimum zone, Eastern Pacific Ocean - ETNP201306SV45 | ecosystem: Environmental > Aquatic > Marine > Oceanic | place: Pacific Ocean: Eastern...
TCATTTCTAACTTTTACCTGGCACGCAAGACGCCAATTATCCTGTGCATCTTTTCTATTTATATGAGTTTTTTCTGTTGCAAGAATTTCTCCACCTCCATCAACCACTTGACATTTACATGCAGCGCAAGTACCCCCACCTCCACATGCAGAAGGAAGATATATATTTTTGCTAGATAAAGCTGAAAGTAAGTTAGTTCCTGGTTTAACTGATATTGAATCAGAACCGTCATTAATAGATATTTTCACTTCACCTTGTGGTTGCAACTTTGAAGATGCCAATAACAACAAGCTAACTAAAAATAATATTATAGTGCAAACAACTAGAATACTTGCTATTGTAGTAGAAATAATCATTATAAATTAATCCCTGAAAATGATAAAAATGCTATTGCCAACAGACCTGTTAGTATCATTGTAATTCCTAGCCCCTTTAATCCATTGGGTATCTTTGAATACCTAAGTTTATATCTAATTGTTGACATAGTTAAAATTGCAAGATAAAAACCAAAACCTGAACTACTTGCAAAAACAACAGCTTCAGGAAAAGTATAATCTCTTTGTTGCATGAATATAGATGACCCTAAAATTGCACAATTTACAGCAATTAATGGAAGAAATATCCCAAGCTGATTGTATAGTGAAGGACTAAATCTATCAATAACCATTTCTACCAATTGTACTGCAGCTGCAATAGTAGCAATAAATGCAATAAATGTTAAAAATCGTAAATCTACATTAGCAAAAGCGCTAACCCCAGTCCAAGTAAGGGCTCCAGGATCTAAAAGATAATTTTTTATAAACCAGTTTAATGGTACTGTTATTGTATTAACAAAAATTACAGCTTTTCCAATACCAGAAGCAGTTTCAACCTTGTTAGATAAACCTAAAAATGAACACATTCCTAAAAAATATGCTAAAAGTATATTTTCAATGAATATTGCCTTTGCTGCTAAGCTTAAATAATGTTCTAAAAATTCTGGCATATCACTCCTCAACAAACCCTGTTGCGGTTCTTTGAACCCAAATTATTAAACCTAAAACAATAAATGCACCTGGAGCTAACAACATTAGCCCATTATCAATGTATCCATTTGCATATAATGATTCTGGAAAAATGGTAACTCCATAAATTGTACCGCTACCTAAAAATTCTCTAAATATTGCTACTAAAACTAATATTATACCATATCCTAATGAATTAGCAAATCCATCAATAAACGAATCTTTAACACTATTATTCATGGCAAAACCATCTGCTCTACCAAGCACAATACAATTCGTTATGATTAGTGCCACAAAAACAGAAAGCTCCTTACTTACATCATACATAAACCCTTTCAGCATTAAATCTGCTAACACAACTAAAGACGCTATAATTGTTAACTGTACAATTATTCTAACGTTATGAGGTATTTGATTTCTAAATATTGAAACTAATGTATTTGACATTGTTAGAACAAATGTTAATGCAAGAGTCATTACAACAGCCAACTCGACTTTCACTGTAACAGCTAACGCTGAACATATACCAAGTACCTGTCTGGTAATTGGATTATTATCCATCAAAGGATCAGTAAATATTTTATTTCTTAACATCTATCTTTGCCCAATCAAAAAGTTTTTATATCTATTTAGGTCACGCTTCAAAAATTTTGTAACACCATCTGCAGTTACAGTAGCTCCAGTAATACCATCAACCTCATGTGGTTTGTTATAAGTATTTTTTTTCTTATTAAGACTGATTGAAACTAAATCATTATTTGAGTTAAATATCTTTTTTCCTTTATCAATTTTAAACTGATTTTGAAACCATGGCTTATCTACTTCAGCACCCAAACCAGGTGTCTCACCATGCTCATAAAATACGATTCCCATTGTAGAATTCTTATCTTGTGAAATAGCAAAATAACCTTTAAGCGTAGACCATAACCCTTTTCCAGAAATAGGAATGATATATCCATTTGGATTACTAGTTTTATACAGTGGATAATATTCATTAACAATTTTATTATCAGATGTTTTTAAAATATAATTAGTTGTACCAGTCCCCTTATCCTCAACCCATTCTATATCAGATAAAAGGATATCACTAATTACTTCGCCTGCTTGGTTTATTACAATCTCTTCAATGTGAAGATTATACTTCTCATCAAGTTGAGCTGGTGTTAATCCAACAACATCTATATCAATGGACTTTAAAATACTTTTTTTCTTATCTAAAATTACATTATAATCCATCCTTGGCTTTAAGCTCATAGCAATAAAAGCTAGTAATAAACTAGATATGAAAGCCACAATCATTACAAATTGAACTGATTTAATTCTATCTAGCATATCTCTTCTTTCTTTGCTTAACATGGGATTCTACTACATAGTAATCAATTAGAGGTGCAAACGCGTTAGCAAACAATATTCCTAACATCATACCCTCTGGATATGCAGGATTTATTGCTCTAATAATAACACACATAAATCCAATTAATAAACCATAGTACAATTTACCTTTCTGACTATGAGCAGATGTAACTGGTTCAGTAGCCATAAAAATCATAGCAAAAGCAAAAGAACCCATAACGAAATGATAATGCGGTGGAAGATACATCATTGGGTTAGTACTGCCAATTAATGCACCAAATACATACAATAAAAATGAAGTAAAAAACATACCTAATGTTGTTCCCAAAATTATTTTCAATGAACCAACACCAGTAATCACAATTAAACCTGCACCTAGTAATACGGCTAATGTAGATGTTTCACCAATGGAACCTGGTATTAAACCTAGAAACAAAGATGTCCATGACAGATCAACATCAGCATGTGTCATACCTAATGCATTTGAGGTATCCACAAATTGATTATGTAGTGATCCATTTAAAAAACTAAAAAAACCATAATCTGGTGTAGTCATATTAGAAATAGACTCTTTGGCAGAGGCAAGAAGAGACGTTGCTGCACTAAGACCGTCACTTTCAGGCATTTTATAAACCCATACTGTATCTCCAGACAAAGCAGTTGGATAAGCAAAAAATGCAAATACTCTTGCAACCAGAGCTGGATTAAATATATTATAACCAGTTCCACCAAATATTTCTTTACCTATTACAACACCAAATATTGTTGATATAGCAACCATCCATAATGGGAGTGATGGTGGCATAACTAAAGGTATGAGAAAACCAGTAACCAAAAAACCTTCATTTACTTCGTGTTTTCTTATAATCGCAAAAATTACTTCCGTTAAACCTCCAACAGCAAAAGTAACTATATATATAGGAATAACAGACTGTAAGCCAATTAAAATTTTATCAATCATTGTTGCATTGGTTGCAGTTTCAACATAATGATAATATTGGTGCCCAACATTATATATACCAAATAACAAACAGGGCATTAAAGCCATAACAACAAGTATCATCGTTCTCTTTAAATCAATATGATCTCTAACAAATGGTGCTGTTTTAGTCTTATCATTAGGTGTGTATAAAAAAGTATCGCCAGCTTCGTAAAGTGGGTATAAAGATTCAAATTTTCCACCTTTTTTGAAAAGCGGTTCTAAATTATCTAATATTTTTCTTAAAAAATTCATTTACTTTAACCTTCTTCATACATTAAATCTAGACCCTCTTGAATGATCTGACTTACTTCTATTTTAGATTGACATATTAAGCTACAAAGAGCAAAATCTTCTTCTGAACATTCATATATTCCTAGCTTTTCCATGTCCTCAATATCTGCAGCTAAAATACTTCTAATTAAAAAATTAGGCAAAATATCCATAGGGAGAACTTTTTCCCACATACCAATCGGAACAATAGCTCTATTGCTACCATTTTTCATATTATGATTGATAGTATTATTGGCATTTAACAATTTAGAAACAAATGTATTTGTTAACGTAAACTTATCTAACCCTGGCAATAACCACCCTAAAAAGTGTCTTTCATCTACGTTTTTAAGAATTGTTAAAATCTCATGATAAAACCCTACAGATTCATTGATATTTATATATTTACCTGATAACACACTTCCGGATATCACAACACTATTATCATCTAACCCAAGTTCTAACTCATCATTTATATGAGATATTGGTGTGCCATCATAAACTTTTAAATAACTAGGCTTATCACAACCTGGCCCACCCATGGAAATAAGCTTTGTTACATTGATTTTTCCATCAACAAACAACTTACCTATCTTACATATATCTTGAATTGTAAGATACCAAACTTCATCTTCTTTAGAACTAATTGGATCTAAATAATGCATGTGAATACCAACATTTCCAGAAGGGTGCGGTCCATTAAAATAGTGAATTTTTACTCTATCTAAACTATCTAACATTGAAGGAGATTGATTATTATTAAGAATAATATTTATATCTCCATCAGTTAAATTAGATATAGCATCAATACCTTCCAAAAATCCAACTGAAGAATCATTCAATAAAAATAATTGATCTAAAGCTAATGGATCTGTTGGGCTCATAGAGACAAAAATTGATTTTGGCTTAGATTCGATGTTAGCAACCTTTGAAAATGGACGCTGCCTGATTAATGGCCACATACCTGATTCATTAATTATAGCTTTTGTTGCCTGGGCATTCAATCCACTTATAGAAGATAGACTAAATAAATTATCAAGATCTTTTAACTCAATTTGATTATACTCTTTATCATTTTTAATATTTATACTTAAAACTTTACGTTTAGGACCATAATCTATGCTTTCAATTTTACCTGAGCATGGAGAAACATGCTTAATGTCTGGATTATTTTTATCAAAAAATAATTGCGTTCCAACAAGAACATCTTCCTCAACCTTTACTGTTACTTTAGGTTTGATATACTTATACTCTTGTGGATTTATTTTGACTACATCAGAAGGTTTAACTTCTATAATTTCTTTTATAGGTTGTCCTTCTAACTGTAAATCGTATCCTTTGCTAAGATTAAAAGTAGCCATTAATATTATTTTTTATTCTTTAACCTTTCAATTCTTTGAGCATGCCGTTCTTCACCCTCTTCATATCTACGCTTTTCATCATCTGTCTCAGGAATAATATTTCCTACCTTTTGTGGTTTACCTTTTTCGTCAAGTGAAACAAAAGTCAAATAGGCAGTTGCCGTATGACGAGTTTTTCCTGTTTTAACATTTTCTGCATCTATCCTAACACCAACTTCCATAGATGAGTTATGGCTGTAATTAACTGAAGATTTCAATATTAACATATCGCCCACTCTAGCAGGTGCTAAAAAATCTAATCTGTCTACAGATGCAGTAACAACTGCAGTTCTGGCAAATTTATATGCGGACATTGCTGCGCACAAATCCATATATTGCATAACTTTACCACCAAATACAGTATTTAAATTATTTGTATCATTTGGCAAAATTAATTCGTGCATTATTACATTAGAATCTTTAACAAATTTTTCCACTAAAATATTCCAGTATTGATTAAAATCATATTAAGTGACTCTATTAAATTTGGCCAATAAAAATAAAAGATTATATTTTGAAGTGAAAATATAATGATTGACCAAAAAAGTATTGGATTACAATTTTGAACAACAAGTTCATCATTTTTCATAAAATACATTGCTCTTACAATCTTAAAATAATAATATAAAGATATAACTGTATTAATTATTGCCACTACACCTAACCATAAAAAGTTACTATCAGCAAACAAATTTCTTAAAACATATACTTTAGCTACAAAACCTGATGTAGGTGGAAGACCAGCTAAAGAAGCTAATGATAGTACCATAAAAAAAGATAATAATGGTGTTTTTAAGCCTATACCATTCCATTGATCTATTTCATTGGCACCATACTTATTTGACATATATATAGCCATATAAAAGGCGCTTAAATTCATAAATATATAGAAAAACATATAAAACATTATTGATACAACTGAATCTATGGATACAATAGAGAAAGCAACCAACATAAAACCAACATGCGAAATACTTGAATATGCTAATAATCTCTTTATATTAGTCTGATTTAATGCCAAAACATTACCTACAGTCATAGTTAATGCTGCCATAACTGCAATAAGTTGAGGCCATTGAAGCATTTCAATGTTATCAATAAATAATGTATAGAAAAATCTTATTAAAATTGCAAATCCAGCAGCTTTTGGAGCTACTGATAAAAAAGCTGTTACTGTTATTGGGGCACCCTGATATACATCAGGTGTCCAATAATGAAATGGAACCATTGATATTTTATAACCAAAACCTACTAGTATAAATATTATAATCATATAAACAGTAAGAGATGAGTCAAATGATGCTAATTTAGATGCCACTACATTAATATCTAGACTACCAGCAATACCATATAGAAAACTTAAACCAAACAACATAATACCAGAAGCAAAAGAGCCATATATAACATACTTTAATGACGCTTCATTTGACTCTCTATCATTTTTAGAAATACCTGCTATTATGTATGAAGGAATACTTACCATTTCTATAGCAAGATAAATCATTAATAAGTTCTTTGCAGAAACCATAGCAAACATACCAAGAGTAATAATTAACAGCATTGCATAATATTCACCCTTAACTTCATCGAGAACAGATTCATCATCACGTGATATTAAAACTATAGATAAGGTTGATAATAAGATTAGCCATTTGAAGAAAATAGCTAATGAATCATTAATAATCATACCTTCAAATAATAAGTTTGTTGATGAAGATGAAATCATGAGTAATAAACCTGCGAAAATCAAACCAACAATCGTAGTAATGTAGGTTAAAGGCCTGTAAGATGATATTGATTCCATAATGAAAACAGCTAGAATTGTTACTACAATCATCAACTCAGGCAAATAAGATGTTAAACTATTTATATTGCTTAAATATTCCATAATCTACCTTATATAAATGGTTGAACAAGCAATATTAGCTTAGTCATCGAATGTCTCATTATCTCTAATAAAGGTTGTGGATATACACCAAATAATAATGTTAAAAATGCTAACGGAATAATAACAGCCATATCTCTAAGACTCATATCTTTTAAATCAGAATACTTTTCATTAAAAGGACCAAGAAAAATTCTTTGATAAGCTCTTAAAAAATAAATTGCATTTAGCAAAATACCTAAAGTTCCAATTATTGTCAGTACTCTAAAACTTCCAAATCCACCTATAAAACACATAGCTTCACTTATAAAACCAGATAAGGCAGGTAATCCAAGTCCAGCAAAAAAAGCAAGGATTATAAACCCGTTAAAAACTGGTAATTTAGAAGCTAGACCACCAAAACCTAACTTGCCTGCTAGTTCTGGATCTTTATAATCCATTGGATAAACAATCCATCTATGGTGAGCTTGATCGTAGAGTACACCAACTAATGTAAATAACATTGCAGTAATTGTTCCATGATTAAACATCTGCATTACAGCACCATTCATACCAGCTTGCGCACCAGCAGATTCAGTACCAACAATACCAGACATACCAAGTAAAACATAACCCATGTGACTAACAGAAGAGTATGCTATCATTTTCTTTAAATCAATTTGAGCAATAGCGTTTAATGCTCCCCATATAATATTTATAACACCTAGCAGTGCCATCATAAAAGAAAAATTAACTGCCTCCTCCGGTAATAGAGGGTAGCTTATTCTTAAAAATCCGTACGTACCCATTTTTAACAATACTCCAGCAAGAATAACAGAAATAGCTGTTGGTGCCTCAACATGAGCAAGTGGCAACCATGTGTGGAAAGGAAAAACAGGGACTTTTATAGCAAAACCAATAAATAATGCAATCCATATTAAAAATCTCATATCAAAACCCCATAGAGATGCATCAATTTGTGGAGCTTGAGTAATTAAGTGTATCAAATTGAAAGAATTGCCGCCTGGAGCATAAAAATATAAAGCTAACATTCCTAATAACATAAATACTGAACCAAACAATGTATATAAGAAAAATTTAATAGCTGCGTAATGCCTTTGAGGTCCGCCCCACATACCTATTAGGAAATACATAGGTAAGAGCATAACTTCCCAGAAAATATAAAATAAGAAAAAGTCCAATGATAAGAAGACACCCATCATTCCTGCATCTAATAATAAGAATAATGAAAAATATCCAAGCACATGCTTTTCAACATTCCAGCTTATCAAAATACATAAAAATGATAGTAAAGCAGCAAGTATTACCATAGGCATACTCAACCCATCAACCCCTATATAATACTCAATATTAAAACTTGGAATCCAGTCAAATTGAACAGTAAATGGTGACTGTGTGACAGGTAGTGTTGGATCAAAATTAGCATATAAGAAAAATGCTAACAACATTTGTACACCTGTAACAACCAATGCTACATATTTATAAATATCTTTATTTTCAGTTTTCATTAATCCTTGCTTACCAAGAAAAGCAATAATTAACATACCTATTGCTCCCATAACTGGAAGAAAAATTAATAATGATAAGATAGATGAATTCATATTAGAGTACCCTATATTTGTTGTACAATTAAAGTTATCAAAATAATAGCTACCAAACCACCAAGTATATATGCCTGAACAACCCCACCTTGAAGTTTTTTCATTTTTAAACTTGAATAATTAGCTAGTTTTCCAAATCCGTCAACTACTTTTTGGTCTAACCAGTTGTAATCGACTTTGACAGACTTTTCTGATGAGAAAAGCGTAATTTTACCAATTGAATCAATAAAAGTTTGATCATAGTAATCCCAATCAATTTTAGAACACAAATAAGACCAAAACATAAATGGTTTATATAAAATATTTGAATATATTTCATCAACATAAAACTTATTTTTAGATAAATCGTAAAGTTTGAAAATGTTAAACACTTTTCTAAATGTTTCAGGATTCAATTTTTTGAATAAATAAAACAATGCTGATAAAGCAATACCAAAAAATGCAACAGCAAGTGATAAATACATAGCTGTGTAGTGAGCGTCATGCGCAGCATGGTAAGCATGCTCTGTAAAAGTAATATCTTTTTTATGATGACCATGATGACTATCTGTATGTTGGCTATGATTATCGTCGTGCGATTCTACTTCAATCACATAGTTATTACCTTTTCCAACAGCCTTTTTAAACCATCCTTTTGATCCATCAGATAACGGATTAATAGTTCCAGTATAAAAAATTGCTAATGATAAAACAGAAAGTACAATTAATGGAATTGTCATTACTTTTGGTGATTCATGTAAATGTTTGTACACTTCTTCATTTTTAGGTTTTCCATGAAATGTCATAAATATTAACCTAAACATATAAAATGCCGTAATAGCAGCTGCCCCAAAACCGGCAATAGGCAACAATACAGTCATACCACCATATTCAAAATAATGACCTAAAACACCAGCTAAAATTGCATCTTTAGATACAAAACCAGAAAAGAATGGTACTCCTGCAATAGCTAAAGTCGTAATCAACATACCATAATAAGTCAGTGGCATTTTATTTTTTAGTCCACCCATATTTCTCATATCTTGAGGGTCTGTATCATGATCATGTAATTCATGTAAGCTATGATGCATAGAATGAATTACTGAACCACTTGCTAAGAATAAACACGCTTTAAACATTGCATGTGTTACAAGATGAAAAAATGCAGCCATATAAGCACCTACGCCAAGTGCCATGACCATATATCCAAGCTGACTAACTGTAGAATAAGCTAAAACCTTTTTAATATCATTCTGAGTTATTGCAATGATTGCTGCAAATAACGCAGTGAAAGCACCAGTAAATGCAATATATGTTAAAGCATCAAAAGTTAAAATTGGAAATATTCTTATTGTTAGATATACACCAGCTGCAACCATTGTCGCAGCATGTATCATTGCACTAGCAGGTGTAGGTCCAGCCATAGCATCTGGTAGCCAAATATGAAGAGGTAACTGAGCTGATTTACCAATAGCACCCATAAACAATAAAATCCCTGCAATCGTAAGGTATGTAGGGTCAATTTCAGTAGTTTTAACTTTTTCAATAATATCAGTCAAATTAAATGAATGAGTCTCTCCAACAAAATAAATCATCATGATACCAATAAACATTCCAATATCACCTACTCTGTTTGTAAGAAAAGCCTTTTTACTAGCAGATGCTGCGGAATTTTTTTCAAACCAAAACCCAATAATTAAATAAGAGCTTAACCCAACTAACTCCCAAAATATATAAATCATAGTAATACTATCAGCTAGAACAATACCATTCATTGAAAAAGTAAACAAACCAAGATAAGCATAATATCTTGAAAATCTAGTATCACCTCTCATATACTCGCTAGAATATAAATGAACTAAAAATGACACAAGTGAAACTACTAAAAGCATTATAGCTGCAATATTATCAATTGATACACCTAAGTCTAAATTGAAACTTCCTGTTGAAAGCCAATTAACACTTTTATGAATAATTGCCGTTTCTGGTTTATTAAAAAAGACTCTGAAAAAAAAGTTTAATGCAACTGCAAGGTTTAACCCTATACCAAAAATAGAGACATACCATGTATCATGCTTTAAGATGTGACCAAAAAATAGCTGATAAACAAATAAGATCACCGGAATGAACAAAAATGATAAAGCTAATATTAAATTTATATCCATTATCCTTTTAACTCCTTAGCGTCATCAACATTAACAGTACCTATATTTTTAAACAAATTAATGATTATTGCTAATGCTACCGCTGCTTCAGCTGCCGCGAGAACTATTATAAACATTGTAAAAATATGTCCATCAAGATGAGAAAGAGATGATGTAAACCTATTAAATGCAATGAAATTTATATTAGCTGAATTGAGTATCAATTCAATACCCATCAAAATAGCTACAGCATTTTGTCTAGAAATAACTGCATAAATACCTAATGAGAATAATAAGCTTGATAAAAGTAAATATATTTGAAGATTATCCATCTATTTTTTCCTCATCTTCTATTTTATTTTCATCAGTATTATCAACTTTTTCTAAATCATTATCATTATTTTCACTTTCATCAACTTTATCAATAGCTACACTATCTTCAATAATTGATTTTTTTCTTGCAAGCAATGCTGCACCAACTAAAGCTGCTAATAATAAAATTGAAACTAATTCAAATGGTAATAAATATTTTCCAAGAATCAGCTTTCCAATCAATTCAACAGTTGATGGGCCTGGCGAAGAATTTTCAATAACTGGCCACTTTGTTTGAATGACAATTATAGATAAAATTGTAAAAATAAAACTTGATATTAATACGCCTATAATTTTATTTGAACTAACCGATTCAATTACAGGTTTATCAATTTTGTTAGTTAACATAACACCAAAAATTATTAAAACTAAAATACCACCGACATATATAACCACTTGAGTTGCTGCTAAAAAGTCAGCAAATAAAAAAACGTATAGGCCAGCAATACCAAATAATGTAAACAACAAAGATACCGCTGAATGCACTAAATTAGGAGAAACAACAACCCATATTGCTGAAGTAGCTATAATCGTAATTAATCCTAAAAAAATTAGCTCACCCATTACTTAAGTGTACCCTCTAATAAATTTTTAACATCATCAGTTAATAAACCTTGAGATTCTAATTCGCTAATCATTTCAGGAACTACATCCGGAGTATTTTTAGAAGCTTTTTTTGCACCCATATAAATCTTCTTCAAACTAGCACGTGTTTTGATATCTTCAATATCATTTAGTATTTTGATATCAAATAAACCAACCTGTATAGGTTTTTCAGCAGTTTCTGCAGGCTGTGGAGCTGCTGCCGCTGGAGCTGCTGCAACCGGCTCAGGTTTTAATGCAGTTAATTTCTGTTCTAAATCAGCTGTAAAACCATCCATACCTTTAATTTCAGCAAGCATCTTATCTACTTTAGTTATATCATCTTCACCAGCTTTTTTAGATTTAAAGAATACCTTTTTAGCTGCCGCTCTTAACTTAATGTCATCAATAATATCAACACATTTAATTGTTAAGTTGTCAGTACCAGCAACAGGCGCTGCTGCAACAGGTGCACTAATAACAGGAGCTTGAACTTCTGAAGCAGGAGGAGATTCTACAACCTCACTTTCTAAACCAAGTAACCTTTCACCCTTAAGTAAATTTTCTTGCTTTTCTTTAACTTTTTTAAGATAGTCATCAGCACCCATCTTAACTAGATCTTCTGTTTCAGCTTTTGCAAAATCAAAAATCAAACCATCTCTTTTATATTGGCTAAACTCATAGTCAATTTCATGCTTTTCTTCATTTGGACCACCAACCATGTATATACATTCCTCTGGACATGGGTATACACATAAATTGCAATACATACACTCTGTCATGTCTATAGTGAATCTTGTAACTAGTAATTTTTTTTGTGTATCATTGCTTGTCTGACCATAATCAAACTCAACACCCTTCTTAGCTTTAACATCTTCTATTTTAATACAATCAACTGGACATGCTCGTTCGCACATTCTACAAGAAATACAATCATCAATATCTACATGTAATCTTGAACGTATTACATTGTATTCTGATTGGTCAAAACCTATTTTTTTCTCTGGTATTGGAAATTTTTCATGTGGATATTGTAAAGTAGCAACATTTTCTTTTTTATTTTTAAAATGTTCAAATGTTAAAGATAAACCAGTAATAAGTGACTTAACTCCAGTTGCTATATTATTAAAATATGCTGTTATTTGTTCGCTCATAGAAAAATCAACTCCAAAATTGCTACAAAAAATAAATTAGCTAATGCAAATGGTATAAATACTTTCCAACATAAATGCATTAATTGATCAACTCTTAATCTAGGAAACGTCCATCTAAACCACATCATTACAAAGATTAAAAATAATGCTTTTGAAAATAACCAAAAGATTCCCCATATAGGGCCATCAAAAAATAACCAACTATCAGGGAATATGTTAAATATTGTCATTGGTGATAACCATCCACCCAAAAATAATACTGAAGAGAGTATACAGATAATTAACATACTTGCATATTCACTTAAAAAGAAAATTGCCCATCTAAAACCAGAATATTCAGTCATCCAACCAGCCACAAGCTCAGATTCTGCCTCAGGAATATCAAAAGGTGTTCTGTTAGTTTCAGCTAGACCTGATATAAAAAATATAAAAAATGCTATAAATGTAAATGGGCTGTGCAGAATAAACCATCTATGCTCTGATTGCCATGCAACAATTTCAGACATTTCGAGGCTTCCAACAACCAAAACCGGTAAAAGTATTGATAAACCTAACGGAATTTCATAGCTAATTATCTGAGCAGCAGATCTCATAGCGCCATACAAACTCCATTTATTGTTCGATGACCAACCTGCTAAAATAATTCCTATAACTCCTATCGAGCTAGTAGCGACCACATAAAAAATACCAATATTAAAATCAGAAATAATGATACCATCAGAAAATGGTATCCCAATAAAGGTTAATAAAGCACCCATAAATATGATAAACGGTGCTAATATCATTAATTTTTTATCAGCATCGTTTGGAAGAATATCTTCTTTAGTCAAAAGTTTTAGAGCATCTGCTATTGTTTGACCAATACCTCCCCAAAATTTTCTTCCACCCTTAAAACCTACAAGCCCAACTTCCATAGGACCTAATCTGTCTTGCATAAAAGCCGAAACTTTTCTCTCAAAATAAACAGCAAGTGTTGCAAAAATTGCCATCAAAAGAAAGATGTGAATCCCAGTAATAAGAATAGCCACAACAACAAGTACAGAATAAGGTAATTCTGTAAATGATAATAATGATAATAAGCTATCAACCAAAGAATTCATTTTAAAATTTAACTTTCATTATCTATCAATCTCTCCTAATACTATATCTAAACTTCCTAAAATTGTTATAACATCTGACATCATCCAACCTTCAGAAATTTCACTAAATACTGAAAGGTTACAGAAAGCTGGTGATCTCATTTTTAATCTGTATGGGATATTTTTTCCATCACTCATAATATAAAAACCAACATCACCTCTCGCAGATTCATACCTTGAATAAACCTCACCCTTAGGAGGTCTTACTTTTTTAGGTCTAGCTGAATGGACATCACCTTCTGGCAATTGAGCAATAGCTTGTCTTAAAATTTTAACGCTTTGTTCTATTTCACGCATTCTTACCCAATACCTATCCCAACAATCACCAACAGAACCCATTATACCTTTCCCAATAGGAACGTCAAAATCAAATTTATCATAAACTGAATAAGGTTCATCTTTCCTAAGATCATGAGATATTCCACTAGCACGAAGAGTTGGGCCTGAAACACCAAAATTAACACCAACTTCAGGTGTTATGATCCCAACATCAGCAGTTCTTTCAACAAAAATCATATTTCCTGTTAAAACATTATCAAACTCTTTAAGCATTGGCTCAAAATAATCTAAAAATTCTGTTGTGTATTGAATGAAGTTTGGAGGTAAATCATGCGATACGCCACCAGGCCATATATAATTGTAAAGCAACCTAGCTCCACAAAGCATTTCAAATAAGTCTAAAATTCTTTCTCTATCTCTGAGTGCCCATGTAAAAGGTGTAATTGCACCCACATCTAAACCAAACACCCCGCAAGCAACTAAATGACTAGCTATTCTTTGAAGTTCTGCAACAATCACTCTGATATACTCAACTCTTTCAGGTAATTCAATATCTAACATTTTTTCAACTGACATTGAATATGCATGATTCATATGCATTGAAGCTAAATAATCACATCTATCTGTAAAAGGCACAACCTGTTCATAAGATAGGTTTTCACAATGTTTTTCAAAACATCTATGAAGGTAGCCCATGATTGGCTCTATTTTACTTACAATTTCACCATCAGTATGAATTTTTAATCTAAGCACCCCGTGTGTACTTGGATGCTGTGGTCCCATATTTAGAACCATCTCTTCAGCTTTTATTATACTTTTATCTTGCTTAGCCATTATTCCCAATAAGTTTTATCTTTAGGTACAGGCATACCTCTATAATATTCTGGTGTATCATAATCTTTTCTGAGAGGGTGCCCTTCCCAATCATCTGCTAATAAAATTCTCTTCATATTTGGATGATTGTCAAATTTTAAACCCATCATATCATAAGCTTCTCTTTCGTGCCAATCAGCTGAACCCCATAAACTTGTAACGCTTGGAATGCTTTCATTGTCAGAAACCTCAATTCTGATTTCTAAATAATGACCAATAGAAGTTGACTTAAAATTATAAGCCACACCATATTTTTCTTTATTGCCGCAATCATATGATGAAATACACATTAAATAATCAAACATAAAATCTTTATCATTTTTTATGTATTCAGATATTTCAAGCCATTTAGTAGCTTCAACTTTTATGTAAGATGAATCTTCTGAAAATTCAATCGAATCAGAAAATTTATTTTTTAAATTATTTGCTATATCTAATATTTCCAAACTAAGCCTCTTTACCTAAAGTAGTTTGTGTCTTAATTTTCTTTTGTAACTCAAGAATGCCTTGAATTAAAGCTTCTGGCCTAGGTGGACATCCTGGAACATAAACGTCCACAGGAACCACTAAATCAACACCCTTTAAAACATGGTAACCATGTTGCCAATAAGGTCCACCACTATTTGAACAACTACCCATTGAAATAACATATTTTGGGTCTGACATTTGCTCATATAATCTTTTAACTCTTTCAGCCATTTTTAAAGTAACCGTACCTGCAACAATCATAACATCTGATTGTCTGGGCGAAGCTCTTGGGATATTACCGAATCGATCTAAATCATGTCTTGGTCCTGCAGCTGCCATCATTTCAATGGCACAACACGCTAAACCAAATTGGAAATACCACTGAGAGTTAGCTCTAGACCAATTTATTAATGTATCTAGCTTTTCAACGATCACATTATCTTTGTTAAACTTATTAATAACCGATAAATCAGAAACTTTCATCTATTTTCCCTCTTCTGTTCCTAGATCTGCATATCTACCTGCTGCATACTTCAATTTCATTTTAACCCAATCTAAATCACCTTTACTCCAAACATATGCAAAACCAACAACTAAAATTCCTAAGAATATCATTACTTCAATAAATGCTATCAAACCTAAATCTTTAAACACTACAGCCCATGGAAATAAAAACACTACTTCCACATCAAAAATAATAAAAATCAATGCAATGATATAAAATCTAATGTTAAATTGAACCCAAGCGCTACCTTCTGGTAATTCGCCACACTCATATATCTCAAGCTTATCACCTTTTTTATTAAATCTTGGTGATACTATATACTGAATTATAAGGGGAGCAACTAACAGAACTACAGCTAGTCCAATGAATATTGCGACTGGTAAGAAATCTTGATACATTTATTTTGTAATTTTATTAAACATAACAGCCCATAAATTTACTAGACTTTTGTTTTTAATCACAATAATTATTAATCAATAAATTATATTTTTTTAGTTTAATTTAACTTTTTCTGTGTAATTTTAAATTACATATGAGCTTGTTAAATAATATTATAATCAAAACAATTCCTTTATTACCAAAATTAATGGTAAAAATCATTGCCGACAAATATGTTGCAGGCAACAAAATCAAAGACGCAATCAATAAAACAAAGCTATTAAATAATCAGGATTTGCATGTAACAATTGATTTGCTAGGCGAACATGTTAAAGATATAAATGAAGTTGAGTCAGTAACTAAAACATACTTAAAATTATTAGAAGAGATTAATTTATCATCATTAAAATCCAACATTTCAGTTAAACCAACCCATATAGGTTTGGATATTAATCTTGATACTTTTTATAAAAATGCTTTAAAACTTGTTGAGAGTGCTAGAGATAAAAATAATTTTATAAGATTTGACATGGAAAACTCTTCAACTACTGATTCAACAATAGATGTTTTTAAAAAAATTCATAAGGATTACAAAAATGTAGGTACAGTTTTTCAAGCATATCTTAAAAGGACTTATAGCGATATTGAAAAACTAAGTGAAAATCAGATTAACTTTAGATTATGTAAAGGTATTTACAATGAAGATGCAGACATTGCTTATAAATCATATGATGAAATCAATTCAAACTATCTTAAAATTGCTGAGATGGCATTTAAAAGTGGTTGTTATATTGGTTTAGCTACCCATGATCTTCATTTGACACAAAATTTATATGATTTGATAGAAAAGCATAGCGTACCTAAAGAAAATTTTGAATTTCAAATTTTATATGGCGTCCCTATGAAAGGTTGGATTCAAAGACATTTAAAGAATAAATTTAAAGTTAGAGTATACCTTCCATATGGTCCGCAATGGTATGAATATTCTATACGTAGACTAAGAGAAAATCCTAATATTGCTAGATATGTTGCAAAAAGTATTTTTTCAAAAACTGGATATTAATAATTATTAATCATTTCCGCCCAAAAACCAAGCGTAAACAATCACAAATTAAACTTTGTCCCGATCATCATTAAAGTTAGATTTATAAATAACAGGCATTTGACCTTTCCATTTTTCCCATAGATTTTGGTCTGTAATGAGTTTACTCATAAAGGCAGCAACATTAACTCTACTAACTTTGCCATCATTAAATATTGCACTTCTAGTTGGAGAGGTGTATGTTTTGTAATCTGATACATCCTCTTCATTAATTAATGAACTTGGGCGAACTACTACCCACTTAATGGTATTATCATTTTGACCAATTCCCATACGTAAAAAATCAGCCGCTTCTTCGTTATCAATGTGTGGTGGCACTAAAATACGGAGAAGCCAGATTACACATCTTTCGGCAAATGAAATTTTTTCATTTAAATCACGGTTCCTATTTCCTACAGTGTTCATTAGTATA
>Ga0066825_10000252_pt1 | contig 17784 bp, 12 predicted proteins | sample ETNtaG_6_FD_65608 | JGI IMG/M metagenome (GOLD analysis project Ga0066825, IMG submission 65608) | Marine microbial and viral communities from oxygen minimum zone, Eastern Pacific Ocean - ETNP201306SV45 | ecosystem: Environmental > Aquatic > Marine > Oceanic | place: Pacific Ocean: Eastern...
CGGCTGCCGGTCGCTTCGTGCGCGGCAAACGCGCCCTCCAGTTCGGCGAGTACTGCATCATAATCGCGCGTCTTCAAGCCCGTGTCCGTACTCACGGTATTGCCGTGCATGGGATCGCACACCCATGTGACGATGCGTCCGGCGGCTTGCACCGTCTCCACCAAGTGCGGCAACGCCTCGGCTACGTGCTTCGCACCCAGACGCGTGATGACCGTGATGCGGCCCGGCCGATTAGCCGGTTCGAGGGCCGTGATCAACTCCACCAAATCTGCTGGGGCCATGCTCGGCCCGGCCTTGATCCCGATGGGGTTTTCCAGCCCGCGAAAGTACTCCACATGCGCCCCATCCAGCTGGCGGGTCCGGTCGCCAATCCACAAAAAATGCGCGCCAAGATTATACCAACGTTCGCCCACCGGCTCGGTTAAGGCGGCCTCGTAATCGAGCAGCAGCCCTTCGTGCGAGCAGAACAGCTCCACGGTCTTTAGCGCGGCCGTACCGCGGACGCCGGTGGATTCTACGAAATCGATGGCGTCGCGAATACGATCCACGATGTCCTCGTAGGCCGCGCGATTGGTGCTGCTGCGCACAAAGCCAAGATCCCAATGGTGCGGATGGTGCAGATCGGCGAAGCCGCCATCCACCAGCGCGCGGGCGTAGTTTAGCGTGGCGGCGGAATGATGATAAGCGGAGATTAAACGCTCCGGCTCCGGATCACGCGCATCTTTTTGAATTCCGTTAACAATATCGCCACGATAACTTGGCAATTCATGGCCATCGGCGATTTCCGTATCGCTACTGCGCGGTTTAGCGTATTGGCCGGCCATGCGGCCCACGCGGATGACCGGAATGCGTGCTCCCCATGTGAGCACCAGCGACATCTGTAAGAGGATCTTGAGCTTCGCCTCGATGGCCGCTTTGCGGCAATCCACAAACCGCTCCGCGCAATCGCCGCCCTGCAGGAGAAATGCCTCGCCTCGCGCGGCCTTGGCCAGATGCTCCCGCAACGTGTCGACTTCCCCGTGATTCACCAACGGCGGCAGCGCGCGCACGGCATCGAGCGCCGTGCCCAATGCCGATGGATTGCCGTATCGCGGCTGTTGCACAATCGGTTTGTCGCGCCAGGAATCCGGGGTCCAATTGGCGGCCGCGTCATTCACTGGCGGGGACAGAAAATGGATCGAGCGCTTTGGGTTGGGTTTCAGGCTGCGGCCCGATTGCCGTATGGCGGATGACTTTAGGCAGGCCGACCAGCAGCCAGCCCTCGTCTTTAAACTCAACGCATTCGAAGGCAACCCCGGTTTCCAGATCCTCGCCATCGACTTGAAAGTGAAGGATCACCAAGCCGCCGTTGAGTCCGGCGTCGAGGTGGTTTTTGGAAAGGCGTGAGGTGTCAATTTTACCAAGCTGAGCCGTATCGGGATTAAGGCCAGCTTCGGTGAGAGTCACGACGAATTGAAGGTATTGCTGCTCCACAAATTGACGGCGCAGGTTGGGCAGCTCGGCATCCTGAGCCTGCCAGAATTCCTCAGTGTGTGATTGCTTGATTTTGCCGATGAGACTGTGCAGTGTGAAGTAACGGGCTTGTTCTTTTTCGGTGCGATCTTCGCGGGGTTTCTTTTCGGCGGCGGACAGCTCGGCTTCGTAGGTTTTCAAGGCCTGAGCATTGCGAGCATGGGCGATGATTTTCCAGTTGTGCATGCCGTGCCCAAGGATAGAGAGCATCATCATTTGCTCGGCATCATTTTGGGCAAGGGTTTTCTGGAATGCACGCGCCAAGCCATCGGGGTTGAGCTTGGCGGGGGCCATGCGCAGGCCGGATTTCTTGGGTGAGGGCGGCGGCGATTCTTGTTTTTGAGAACACCCGGCCGATAGGCCGAAAATCAGCAACCAAATCCCACGCATGGGCCGAGTGTACGCACGAGTAGTGCTGGCTCAAGGGGGGGTTATCGACAGGTTTATTTGCCGAGGGCCTGCTTGAGATCGGTGGTGTAGGTTTGGGCGTTTTTGTTGCCGAACCCTTCTTCGCGATGCACCACGGCACCGTCGCCATCTAGGACTAGGACGGTGGGGAAGCTCCCTATTTTATACTGTTCTGCCAGCGCACGGTTAGCGAGTTCTACTTTTTCGTCGAGAGGCTTGTTTTTTGGGAAGTCAATGACGACCAACTCGAGGTTTTTCTCAGCGAAATCGAGAAACGCTTTTTGCGTGAGCACTTGGTCATGCAGTGCCATGCAGGGCGGACACCAGTCACTGCCGGTGAAGTCCACGAACACAAGTTTGTTGTTCTTGGCGGCTTCAGCCTTGGCGGCGGCGAGATTGTTGCCCCAAAGTTCCTTGGCGCGAGGATCGGGCGAGAGTGCTTCGGCGGCGTTCTGGTATGCGTTTTGTTGCGGTCCGCAGGCGATTAGACCCAGCATGGCGGTCAGACAGGTGAGTGGCAGTAGTTTCATTGCTTCTTGGGGGTGGGGGTAGTGGGTTTAGGGGGCGTGAGGGATTTTATGAAATCCGCTGGGCTGCCGCCGTTGTAGCCGTTTAGGCGTTGGACTTCGGTGCCGTTGGCTTCGAGCACGAGCACGGTGGGGTAGCTCTGCACGCGGTAGGCGCGCGCGAGGATTTGATTGGCTTCCCGCTGCGGATCGGCTTGCGGTTTGTTGCGCGGGAAATCCACCTTCACGAGGACAAAATGTTCTTTGGCGTGCTGGAGGAACTCCGGTTGGGTTAACACTTTGTCGTGCAGGGCGATGCAGGGTGGGCACCAATCGGAGCCCGTGAAGTCTACGAAGAGCCGTTTCTTTTGTTCGGTGGCACGTAATTGGGCGGCGGGGAAATCCTCGGTCCAAGCCTTTTCGGCTTCGGCCTGGGCGGCGAGGTCGATGAGCTCTATATCGGCGCCCAATACCCAGCCGTGGCCGGGGAGTTTCACGCAGTTGTTGAGCTTGAGCTGATAGCTGCGGCCGGCGCAACTGAAGAGCACATCGGCTGCGCCTTCGGGCAGGGGAGTGGCCATGTTTATGCCTGGCCGTACGACGATGCTCGGGGCGGTGGATTGTGTCCAATCAGGCGCATCCCCGGCGGCGGCTTGGATGAGGAGGGTGGTGTTTTGTTTTTTAAATTCCTGCACGCCTTCGGTCAGGCCGGGTTTCATGGGTTCAAATTGACGGTCCGGTTCGGCGAGAAACAGTTCGAGTTTCTCCAGTGTATTGGTGTGTACGACCGTGCGGTTGGTGGCGGGCACGGCTTTGATGCGGGCAGCACTGATGCGGGCGTCGACGATGTACACTTGTTTCATGCCAGCGTGCAGGGTTTCCTCGGGTAATCCCCAGAGCGCTAGGGGAGCGAGCTTGGCGGGGTCGCCACTGAGGAAGGCGATATGCACCTGACGGGCGAGTTCGCGGATTGCCGCTTCGGCTTCGGCCTGCGGATCAGCCTTCACCAGCGGCTTGGGCTGGGAGGGCGTGGGTTGAGCCTTGGGTTTACAGCCGATGAGGCCGGCCGTTAATAGTGTGATTCCCAATACCCATGCAAACGAACCGCGCATGAGCTCAAGGTAAGCGCGCGCCGCGGCGGCGTCAATCCGCAGTCGGCAGGTCGAAGCGAATCTCCAGTCCGCCGAGGATGGAGCAATCCTCGGGAGGGAGCGGTGCTAGTACGAGCGCCCGGCGCGGTCGAAGTTTTTGCCGTCAATCAGGCGGCCTTGAACATACTCGCCACGAAGCTTCACCTGATTGGTGCCTGCGTAGTAGAAAAACACTGTGCCGGTGTACAGACGGCCTTTTTTCCAAAGACCCTCGCGATGAGGGAGCCCGGCTGCATCGCGCTGCAAACCTTCGCCTTCGCGGAGGCCTCCGAGGAATTCGCCCTCATAAAGCACGCGCCCTTCGGAATCTGTTTCCTGGCCAATCCCGCTGAACGATGCTGTGGCTTCGGGGGCATACACCAATCCATCGTCCCGCTGGGTTACTGCCTGTACGAGAGTGGTGGCTGGGGCTGGTTGAGGTTCGGGTGTGGGAAGTTGAGGGATGGTTGGCTCCGTTGGCTTGGCGGGGGTGGGGGCCTCAACGGTTTCCGCATTCAAGCCGGGTATCAACGGCGGCGCCATGTAGGGCCGCTCGGCTGGCGTAATATCTGGCTGGGTGTCCGGCGGGGTCTCAGGCCCGAGATTATCAGGGATCAGAATCAACGGCTGCTTCGTCTCGGGCGCGGCGGAGTTGGGAAACATAATGCCGCAGCCCGTATTCAACAGCGCCAGCGCCAAGCCAAGCGCCAAGCCAAGTGTGAGGTTCATGGTCTTCACAGTACCCCCAAACAGAGCAAATGCAATGCCAGTCGGGCAATTACGGTGCCTGAAAATCCCCTTATTCCGCCTGTTTAGCCCCATTTTTGTAGGCTTTCCACTGCTCGTATTCGGGGGAAGCCATGGAGGCAACGAAGGGCTCGGCTTTGTTGAAATCGATGGGGAAACGGACGGGGGTGTGGCCTACAGCGCCTTGAGGGCGCGCCGCCCCAATGCACCGGAAATCCAGGTGCCTGTGGCATATGTGGATAAATCGCGGGAAAAACCACCGATTTATTTGATTCTATGACAATTTTTTGTGTTTTTGTGCGTTTTTTACTTTGACCGAACAGAGCGTGTTTGGTTTTCTCCGCACTCCTTCAAGGAGATGAAGAGCCCAAATCCCAACAATTCATTCGATAAAGTCATGGCGGCAATCGCCATTTTGGCTCTGATTGGGTTTGTGGTGAGCTTGTTCAAGATCATGGGTTAAAGGACTGTTTGCGCCTTGTTTTCACGCAATAATTGACTCATATATTTGGCAGCACAAACTGAATGCGATGATGGATTTAGCCGTCCACATCTATATTACCCATGAAATTGCGTTTTCTTTTCTTATTGGCTGCAACCGTGGCGTTTGGCGGTCCGGTGGTGGCGAAGGAGAAACTGGCGACTGCGGAGCAGCGGTTTGGCGGTAAGACGGAGCAGGCGGAGAGCCCGAGCTTTCGCCGGCACGTCGTGCCGCTGGCCAGTAAGCTAGGCTGCAGTGGGCGGGAATGCCACGGTTCGTTTCAAGGACGCGGCGATTTTCAGTTGAGCCTGTTCGGCTACGATTTCGGCAAGGATCACAAGGCAATCACCAATGACTCGGAGCATCGTATCCGCGTGGATCTGGACAATCCCGCAGAGAGTTTGTTCATTCAAAAACCGCTCAAGCAGGTGAAGCACAAGGGTGGGGAGATTTACGACGAAGGTAGCTGGGAGCACAATGTGATGCTCAAGTGGATTCAGGATGGCGCGAAGCTGGATGTGGAAGAGACCGGCGCGTTTGATCGACTGGAAGTGTTTCCCAAGGAGTTTGTTGGCAACAAGGTGGGCGACACGATGCAGCTCAAGGTGTTGGCCTACTGGCAGGACGGTACGGTGGAGGATGTCACCGCCTTCACACGGTTTGATACCAACGACGAGAGCGTCGCGACGGTCAACGATCTGGGCGAGGTGAAAATAGTCGGCAAGGGCGATTCGCACGTGGTGGCATTTTACGACAATGGCGTGCTGCCGTTGCCCGTGATGTTACCGGTGAGCGATCAAGTGGGTGCCAAGTATCCGAAGGTGAAAGCCACCACGCCGATTGATAAAGCGATTGCCACCAAGCTGCAGAAGGTGGGCATTGTGCCGAGCGAGGTGTGCACGGATCAGGAATTTCTACGTCGGGTGACTCTGGATGTGACCGGTACATTGCCGACCGCTCAGGAAGTGAAAGAATTTCTCGCCAGCAAGGATCCTAAGAAGCGCCAGAAAAAGGTGGACGAACTCCTCAGTCGCCCGGCCTACGCTGCTTGGTGGGCCACCAAGCTCAATGATTTTCAGGGCAACAGCCCGCAACAAATCCGCGCGAGCCAATACCTACCGCGTGACGTGAATCTCAGCAGCGACTGGTACAATTGGGTGTACAAGCGTGTACTGGACAATAAACCGTACGACGAGATTGTGGGGGGCATCGTGCTGGCCTCTGGTCGGTCCAACCCGGATCAATCCTACATCGAATACGCTAAGGAAATGACGCAGTATCATCGGGAGAATAATCCCAAGGATTTCGCCGAGCGCAAGGACATGCCGTGGTTCTGGGCCCGGCGCAACATTCGTCAGCCCGAGGAGAAAGCGATGGCCTTTGCCTACAGCTTCCTCGGCGTGCGCATTCAATGCGCCCAGTGCCACAAGCATCCCTTTGATCAATGGACTCAGGCCGATTTCAACTCGTTCAAAGCCTTCTTCGAGCGCATCACAATGGGCAGTCAAACCCTCGCGCAGGACAAGGGCAACAACTATCGCGACCTCACCAATAAGCTGCGCGAGATGGCCAACTACGATCCCAAGGATAAGACCCAAAACCTGAACCGCGCCCTGCGGCCGGTGGTGGAGAAGCGCGTGGCAGCCGGTGAGCCGGTGCCGTGGCAGGAGGTGTATATTCGCGCCGACCAAAACCGCAAATACTCCCCGGCGCAAATCAAGAAGATCAAGAAGCGCAACCCGAACTTCAACACTCGCGTGATCACCCCCAAGGTGCTAGGCGGCGATACCATGGATGTGAAATATCCCGACCCACGCACGCCGTTGATGGCCTGGTTGCGGGCCGAGGAAAATCCCTACTTCGCCCGCGCTTTTGTAAACCGTGTGTGGGCGCATTATTTCAACCGCGGACTGGTGGAGCCGGCCGATGATCTGAACCTCGCCAACCCGCCCACCAACGCGGGCGTCTTGACGCATCTCGCCGAGGGCTTCGTGTCCAGCGGTTACGACATGAAATGGGTACACCGTGAGATTTTAAACTCCGACGCATACCAGCGTTCTTGGCGCGTGAACGCCACCAACGAGCATGATGATAAGAACTTCAGCCGCTACGTTATCAAGCGCCTGCCCGCCGAAGTGGCGGCCGACGCCATTCGCTTGGCCACCGGCTCCAGCGAGCGCGTGGAGGAATTTGCCAATGACATGGACACTCGCATGATCGGCAACAGCAGCGTGGGCAATTACCGCGGCCGCTCCGCCAACTACATGCTCGGCATCTTCGGCAAGCCGCAGCGCGAGAACAATTGCGACTGCGAGCGCACCGTCGATCCGACCTTGCTGCAGACCCTTTACACCCGGAATGATCCTGAGATGCTCACGCAGCTTTCCGCTCGCGGCGGTTGGCTTGATGAGCTGCGCCGGGAACACGAGATTCTATCCGCTGACGATAACCACCGTCAGATCACCCGCTATCAGAAGAACATTAAGACCGCCCGCAAACGTCTCGCGCAATTGCAGGCCACCCTGCCGAAGAAGCCGGTCGACGGTGAACCCGGCGCGCTGAAGGAGTACGAGGTCAAGATCCAGGCTCATAAAAAGCAGAAGATGAAGATCGACAACGCTCTGCGCGAGTACACCGAGAAAATGGCCGAGCTGCGACCGCAACCCGGCACCATGCGGGAGTTGCCCGAAGGCGCCGAAGCGCTCATCACCGAGACCTTCCTGCGCACCGTGAGCCGGTATCCCACCCATAAGGAAATGGAAATGGCCCGCACGGATTTGAATAAAGCCCCGAACGTCGTGGCCGGCGTGCAGGAACTCCTGCTGGCCCTACTCAACACCAAGGAATTTATGGTTAATCACTAGGGTAGACTTGAGATTAATTTAACTTTAAACAACGAACTACAATGGCAACACACACATTCTGCGACGGCGTTCAGCGGCGCGACTTCCTTAAAGTTGGCGCGGTGAGCGGATTCGGGCTGGGCATGGGCCTACCGCAATTCCTAGCCAAGGCCAAGGAAGGCGATCTCAACCCCAAGGCCAAGGGCAAGGCGGCGATCTTCGTGCGATTGAGCGGCGGACCCACTCATATGGATACCTTTGATCTCAAGCCGGATGCGCCTGATACGCACCGCGGCGAGTTTAATGAGATCAAAACCAATGTGCCCGGCGTGCGTTTCTGCGAGCACCTGCCCAAGCTCGCCAAGGTGGCTGATAAGTTTGCCATCCTGCGCGGCGTGAGCCACACCTTGGCCGCCCACGGGCTTGGCACCCAGTATTTGATGACCGGCAACCGTCCCCTGCCCAGCCTCCGGTACCCTAGCTACGGCGCGGTGGTCAGTAAGGAAATGGAGAGCCCCAAGGAACTGCCCGCGTTTGTGGCTGTGCCGAATCAAGGCAATTACCCGACCGGCTTTCTCGGAGTGGAATACGGTCCGTTTGAGACCGGTAGCACGCCGACGGCCGGCGAGCCCATGCAGGTGCGTGGCCTCGCCTTGCGCGGCATCACGCTCGATGACGTGGATCGCCGCAACAACATGGTGGCTAAGTATGATCAGGCCTTTGGCAGTTTTGCCCAGAACGATAAGATCCTCGCGGGCATGGATGAATTCAGCGCCAAGGCCTACCAGATGATGCGTAGCACCAAGGCGCGCGAGGCCTTCGATCTTACCAAAGAGAGCGCTGGCATCACCGGCATGTTCGATGACCAGCCCTTCTCCCAGAGCTGCCTGCTCGCCACGCGACTTGTGGAAAGCGGTGTGAAATTTGTCACCCTCAACCTCGGTGGTTGGGACACCCACCAGGATAACTGGAGCCGTCTCAAGGATCGCAACCTACCCGCGCTTGATGCCGGTCTGAGCGGCCTCTACCGGGCGTTGGAGGAAAAAGGTCTGTTGGACAGCACCTCCGTGTTTGTCACAGGTGAATTTGGGCGCACGCCCAAGATCAACCAGCGCGTGGGCCGTGACCATTACCCGCGGGCGATGTTTTGCCTCATGGCCGGTGGCGGTATGCAGGGCGGTCAAGTGATCGGCGCTTCGGACGCTAAGGGTGAAGGTCCCAAGGATCGCGCCATTTCTCCCGACGACGTGGCCGCGAGTTTCATGCATTCTTTGGGTATCGATCCCACTAAGGAATATCACACGCCCACGGGGAGGCCGGTGATGATCGTGCGCGACGGCACAGTGATTCCGGAACTATTTAGTTAAATTTAACCGACAATTATCACTGGAACCCCGCGTCAAACCGCGGGGTTTTTTCACGTCGAGACCCCTAGTTAATTAAATGAGAATTAATCTCAAAAACATGTTGACTTGCGAATGAGACTCAGTTTCAATGACGGCCTCCTGCGGCTGGAACGTTTCCTACTGACCGGTCGAGGGTTGTTAAAATGCAGTAATCAGAAATTTCTGTGGCGGCTCCGCTTCAGAAAACCCCGGAGACCCGGCCGTAGGTTGGTGCACTCCCGAAAGCAAAAGGTCTCCGGGGTATTTTTGATTTTAAAATTAATAAAAAATTTAAGGGTGTTGTTTATAGAGAAAAGAGAATGGAAGAAAACACAGATTTCAACCCACCGGGTAGTTCGCTTTATTGAACTAAATTCGGTTTGAGGCACACGCGGTCTCGGGGGAATGAAAACCGCAGGCGCTCCTCCGGAGCTGTCTGAGAAGGCTAAGTACCTAAATGAAAGAACGGAGCAAAAACAAACCATACATAAAGAAATGAAAACAACATATAATAGGGGTTTTACCCTGATTGAGTTGCTGGTTGTTATTGCCATCATAGGCATTCTGGCCAGCTTATTGTTGCCAACATTGGCAAAAGCAAAAACTAAGGCGAATCGCCTGAAATGTTCGAGTAATCTTGGCCAAATGGCTACGGCTTGGAAATCGGTTGCAGATGATAATGAGCAATATTTCCCTTGGAATATGGGAGAAGCGCAAGGCGATGATTATTGGAAGTACAATAATGATCTAACCGGTTCGAATGCTTATTCAGCCTCATCTGCATCGAGTGCGACAACTCTGGCCGTTGCGCCTGGTTTTGTGGATGGAATCAATTCATCTATGCTCAGTTCTCCTTCTGATGCAAAGACGACCGCTAACAAGGAAAAAGATACCAAAGACGGCTTCTTTCAGACTGCGGGAGGGAAAGTTGGCTCAGAAAGAGGCCGGACGGGCGCCTATTCAGTGAACCGTGGTGCTCTCAGTTACGGGGTTCATTTGGGTGGTGATCCTCTCAAGAATAGCATTTTGATGGTAAGTAAAAATGTAAACACCGCTCCTATGGCCATGTTTGCAGGGGTTGAAAACCACTTAGATTATACATACTTGCCTTACGATGATCCTACAAGCAGATACGCGGGCTACATTCCCAACGGTGGCTGGTTAAGCCCTGACCACACTGGCAAGACCCTCCGAGAGTGGTCGGGAGGTCGTTTTCAGTCTGATATCCCGTTGAATTCGTTTGTAGGTGCAGGCTCTGAAGATGAGGTTCAGGGAGAAGTTGCTTGGTACTGGTACTACCACAAGATGGCTATTCGTGGGAACAGCTCATACAGGTCGTCACATAGCGGACAGCAAGTCACGACTTCTGGGGGACTTGTTATGACAGGTCTCCTTCATAATGAAGGACAAGTGGCAATGGCTGATGGAAGCGCCACACAACAAAATTCATCAGGTCTGCAGCAATTGGTTAAGGAGCATGCAGAAGCCGAAGGCGGAATGTTGGCTGGAAAGAACGAGCATATTACCCGGCCGTTTTATTAGAAATCTGCATCGCTCCGTTGCAGAAATCCCTCGGAGGCTCGCTGGTTGATAGTTAGCTCTCTGTCTACTTGTGGAGTCTCTGAGGGACCGACATAATATTAATGCAAAAAATGAAAAAATATAAATCAATTATTCTAGCGGCAACCGTTTGTTTGTGGGTGTTCAATGGGTGTGGCTCTAGTGAAGAGGAAGCCGCTCCGGTGGCTTCAACTGAGGATGAGAGCCAGGAAGGGCTCGGCGCCGTTGATTCCGGAAGTGAGTCTTCCGAATAACGTTTTCATCTGGTTGAATGAAAAACAAAGTTAAATTGATAATAGCCTCACTGCTTTTCAGCATCACCTTAAATGCTGAAAGCAGTGAGGTGAATTATATCACCAACAAGGTATGGGATTTAGGGTTCCCTGAAGCGACTGCAAGTTTGGGTGCTTGCGTAACCGGTGGGCATTTGTATGTGCACGGAGGACATACTGGGGCTACTCACGAATATTCCCTCGATAATCATTCAAAAGATTTTTTAAGAATTGATTTAGCCAGCCCCGATGCAAAGTGGGAAAAGCTACCGGTGGAGACTTTGTCTCAAGGGTTTGGCATGGTTACACATGGCGGGCTCATCTATCAAATCGGAGGTTCACAGGCTACTAATGAAAAGGGTGAGCCTTCAAATTTAAGATCCATAGCAAAATGTTCTGTTTTTAACCCGAAGACAAAAAAATGGTCCAAGATTACACCGTTACCAGAGCCAAGATCATCGCATGATGTGGCATTAAGTGATGGCAAGATATATGTCACTGGCGGGTGGGATATGGGTAATAAAAAAGAAAGAGATCAACAGTGGTTTCGTTATGGGTTAGTAGCTGATCTTTCTCGTTCCCCTCTGAAGTGGGAAAAGTTGCCGGAAACTGATTGGGGAGTGCGTGCGCACGCGACAGAGGTTTTCGGAGGTAAATTGTATGTTGCAGGGGGGATCGATGGCACAGGGACATTAAATACAATTCGGGTTTTGGATCTCGAGAGTGGTAAGTGGACTGATGGGCCATTGTTTCCCGGGCAAGGTCGTATGAAGGCATTTGGTATGACGTTATGTGTGTGGAATGATCGGCTTTATGCTAGCGCATATAGCAGTACTGTGCGGCGTTTGTCCGCAGATGGATCTACATGGGAAGACGCTGGTATTCGCCTCCAGACTCGGCGGTTTTTTCATCGGATGGTACCTGCAACTAGGGATCGATTGTTGTTTATTGCCGGCGCCGATTTCGAAACGCATTTAGATTCGATTGAGGAGTACCGTGCGAAACCCTTACAGACAATCAATAGTTGGCCGGGATTTCGCGGGGATGGCACCAGTCACTCTAAGGCACGAGAGTTGCCCATAACGTGGTCGGACTCCAAGAATGTTGCTTGGCGGATTGAGTTGCCTGGCTACGGCCAGTCTAGTCCAGTCATCTGGAATCAGCAGATTTACACTACATCCACAAAGGGAGATCACAGTGAGACAATTACTGTTTCCGCCTGTTCTTTATCTGACGGGAAAGAAATTTGGCGGCAGTCCTTTGAATCTAGTGAGCCAGTTGAGCGCAGTCGGATGGTAAGTCAGGCCGCGCCTACGCCGGTGGCCGATGCTGCGGGCATCTATGTATTCTTTGAAAGTGGCGATCTGCATGCTTTGGACCATAAGGGGAAAAAGCGGTGGCAGAGAAATTTGGCTAAAGACTACGGACCCCTAATCGGCCATCACGGTCTGGGTTCTTCACTATGCCAGCAAACAGACCGGCTGGTGTTATTGCTGGACCATCCGGACCCTTCCCGCCTCTTATGTTTTGATAAGCGAACGGGTAAAACCGTTTGGGAAGTTAAACGAGATAAGCGCGTATCTTGGACGACCCCCACGGTGATCGATGAAGGTCTATTTATTAGTTCTAACGGCATTCTGGAAGAGTTTGATCCGGAAACAGGTAAACGACGGTGGTTTGTGGATGAATTAACAGGGAACACTGTGGCCTCGCCGACGGTCTTGGATAATCATGTCTATATAGGGTCTTCGGCTAAAGGTCATAGCATTGCAGTTAGGCTTGGCGGCAAGGATAATGTGACGGGCTCGCACGTGATTTGGAAGGCGGCGGATGCAACCTCAAGCTTTGGATCCCCGCTAGTATACCGGAATTGGGTTTATTACGTAAGCAAGGCGGGAATTCTTAGCTGCGTGGACCGGAGCAACGGCAGGACATTATGGGACCGACGACTCTCCGATTCCACTTGGGCTTCATCGGTAGCTGCCGATGGAAAATTGTACTTCTTCTGCAAGGACGGTAACACGCTTGTCATGAAAGCAGACGGGAGTCAAACGGTGGTGGCAGAGAATAATCTCACGGTGGAGGGCACCCTATACGGTGTGGCATTAGTCGATCGGAATATCATTGTTAGGTCTGGTAAAAATCTAACCTGCGTCAGAGAGACAAAAGACAAAAAATAGCAAAATGAGAAATATATTATACATACTAGTGGCGTCAGCTTCCTTTCTGGCGGCGGATGCCCAAAAAAAGCCTGATTTATTCGGGAAAGATAAGGCGCTAGGCAGCCAATTTCCCGGAGAATATCTAGGTATTTATATTGATGATGGAAATAAAATTAAATACGGACTTCAGATTTTCGCATTAGGCGATGGGAAGTTTCGTGCAGTGGGGTATAATGGCGGATTACCTGAGGCCGGATTTGAGGAGGGCGGAAAAATTGAGATTGTGGAAGGTAAACTAGTTGAATCAAAGGAAGGTGAGCGCATCATATTCCAAAACGATGATGAGGAAGCTACTGCTGATTTAATAAAAGGTAGGATTACGGCTTGGGAAGCAGGGAAATTAATTGCCAAGCTAAAAAGAATAGATCGAAAGAATCCGGTTGTGGACAAAAACTAGTACTCAGCATATGCAAATGGAATCGACTGAGGCAGCGTCTCTCAAGGCCGGAATTCGTCCTGAAAATCTTAGGATTAAGTCTGGTTGTGAAGTTCGGGTTGAATTGTCAGTGACAGAGGAAGAAATTGCAGATTTTTTATCTCATGTCGGTGAAGTGTGGGTCCGTACATTTTCAAATGGCGCTAAAGTTAACCATCTAATTGCCTTTCCGGAGGGAGGAAGTGATTGGAGATACACGGGTGTGATCACTGAAGCTGAGGGTTTGTTGTTTGATTCAAGTCAGTGGCGCAATGTGTGGGCTGTTCAGCGTAACGACGCATTCGGTTCCAAATCATTCTCTCTGGATGTGGCCGGGCAGGAGGGTTTGGTTCAACAAATTGAACTAACACCTCGATCTAAGTTTGAAGCATTTAAGAATCTTGTTACTCAAAATCAAACAGATGGGAACCTAAGCGCGAACGGCGAAAGCACATCTGGGTCCGGATTTCTTGAATTCGTCGAGGAACGCTGGCGCAAAACACTCTCTTCTGGAAACGGCGCCCGGCGTGTCAATCGCACTTCAGTCCCTGGTTTTATATTGCAGCTTGTGCGAGCTAACACGGCATTCCGAATTACGATTCTCAACTCAGCAGTCAAACAAACGGCGGATGTCCGGATTAGTAAATGCCGGGTGCTGGGTTCAGAGATCATGTTGGAGGGCGCTGATTTTTTATTTGAATGGGATAATGCCTGTGTAGAAGAGGCTTGGATGGTCCAGTGTGGTTGCAATTGTGGGGATGAAATATTGGAACTCTATGATCCGCATAAACGTTTAGTTGCTTCCATGGCCCTGCAAGGTCTGCCCCCCTCCATTTCACATTTATTACCTACGTTAAATTAGACATGCATCACTACGAACCGAATTCCAGAGACACCATATTCAGTTGTCCCGGCGAATATGGACAAGAGGTATATCTATGCGGTGAATTTACCCAACCAGACTCTGAACGCTTGCCGATGGAATGGCAGAATGGAAAATGGCAGGTCCGCGTGGCCTTGCCAGCAGGCATGTATGCATACCAGTTTGAAATTGATGGGCGACGGACGCGGGACAAAACTGTGCAGGGTACAGTTAACCCCACCCATTCTCGCTCTCGTCGTGGATGCTGGAGCTTGGCCGTGGTACCCAATTGGTTGCGCCCAACTGTAGTGTAGCGAATGTTTTTTACTTGGCTAAGCCACCACGGGTTGCTTCAAATTGCGGCGTGATTCTGCTGCATTTGCAAACCTCTTTTCACCTGCATGCCACCGATGCCGCTTGGCTGGTGGCCGGTGCGGCGGCAGTGGCGCTGGGCTTCTGGCTAGCGCGGCGGGCGCGTTAGGCATCGGTTCTTCCATTTTTCGCCGAAGTTTGGCATAAACCCGGCCCCGATTTTGCCGATTAATAAATATTTGAAACTCTTTGGCGCATTTTGCGTCTTATTTTACTCCGCAACATGAACCCGCTTGAACATCAACCGCAGCCGCAGGATTTCTTCCAGACACGGCGTCAATTTCTGAACCGCCTAGGCATGGGCATGGGTACCGTGGGGCTGGCCACGGTGTTGCCGAACCTGGCCGCCGCGCCGAACCCGAGTGCCGCCCTGCAGACCGCCGCCATGGCCAACCCGATGCGGGCCCGCAAACCGCAGTTTGCCGCCAAAGCCAAGCGGGTGATTCATATCTTCTCGCAGGGCGCGCCGTCCCATCTGGACACGTGGGATCATAAACCCGCGTTGGCCAAGCACGCGGATCAAAATGTGAAAGCGATCGGCGGAGTGCCGTTGCCCGCGCAATTCGGATTCAAGAAAATGGGCCAGAGCGGCACGCCTGTGAGTGAGGTGTTCGATCAGATCGGCCAACACGTGGATGACATCGCCGTGATCAACTCCATGCACACCAACATTCCGTCTCATGAATTTGCTACGGTGATGATGAACACCGGCGCCGGCCGCATGGTGAAACCCTCAATGGGGTCATGGATGTTGTACGGCCTCGGCACGGAAAACCAAAACCTGCCCGGCTATATCGTGCTGGGCAGCGGTCTTGGTGGCGCCAAGAACTGGCGTAGTGCCTTCCTGCCGGGGGCCTTCCAGGGCGCCCTTATCCCGCGCGCGGAAGCCAACGTGGAGCGGACTATCGCCAACATTAAGAATTACAGCTACAACCTCAAGGAACAGCGCGAGCAACTGGACCTGCTCAAGACGCTGAACCAGCAACATCAGGCGAAGCTGCAGGAGGAAGCCGATCTCGAGGCACGCATCCAGTCCTTTGAACTGGCCTTCAAAATGCAGACCGCGGCCACTGATGCCTTTGATTTTACCAAGGAAAACAAGGTCACCCGTAATGCCTACGGCGATACCGAAACCGGCCGTCGCATGCTCACCGCCCGTCGGCTCGTGGAGCGCGGGGTCCGGTTTGTGCAGGTGTGGCACAACGGCTGGGATCATCACACTGCCCTCAAGGAAAACCTGACCACCCGCGCCAACGAAGCCAACCAGCCCATCGCCGCGCTGCTCGCTGACCTCAAGGAACGCGGTATGCTCGAGGATACACTGGTGATTTGGGGCGGAGAATTCGGCCGCACCCCGCGCCACGACCGTGGCGGCCGCGGCGAACCGGGTCGCGATCACCATCATCACGGATTCTCCATGTGGATGGCCGGCGGTGGCGTGAAGGGCGGCATCGTCCACGGGGCCACCGATGAATTTGGCTACAAGGCCGTTCAGGACAAGGTGCACGTGCATGACCTGCACGCCACGATTCTGAAGCTGATGGGCTTCGATCACGAGAAGCTCACCTACCGTTATCAGGGCCGCGACTTCCGTCTCACCGATGTGTACGGGGATGTGGTCGAGAAACTGATCGCTTAACCTACCTTCATTTCTTATGCGCAACACGCTCGTCATCGGTGCTCTGCTCGCCGGCTGTCTGTCCTCACTGGCGGAGGCGCCGCTGACGCCCAAGCAGCTGGAGTTTTTTGAGAAAAACATCCGGCCCGTGCTGGCCACGCAATGTTACTCCTGCCACAGTGCTGCTGAGGGTAAGGCCAAGGGCGGTCTCACGCTCGATACCCGCGCGGCACTCCGCAAGGGCGGCGACAGTGGCGAGGTGATCATTCCGGGGGACCCCAAGAACAGCCTGTTGATCAAAGCCATGCACTGGGATCCCACCGAGGGACTCGAGATGCCGCCCAAGACCAAGCTGGACGAGGCCACGCTGGCCGATTTCGAGGCCTGGGTGGCCATGGGTGCGCCCGATCCCCGCGAAGGTAAGGCGGCCTCGATCAAGAAAGTGTTCTGGACCCAGGAACAAGTCGACAATCACTGGGCCTATCAACCCATCGCCAAGCCCGTGCCGCCTACCGTGAAGGGCGAATGGGCCCGAACTCCGGTCGACCGCTTCATCCGTGCCAAGCACGAGACCGCCGGCCTGCAACCAGCCAAGCCTGCCGACAAACGCACTCTCATCCGGCGCGCGTACTATGATCTGATCGGGTTGCCGCCCACCATGGCCGAGGTGGAGGCGTTTGAGAAAGACACGGCGCCTAACTCTTTCAACAAGGTGATCAATCAGCTGCTAGAGCGCCCCGAATACGGCGAGCGCTGGGGCCGTTACTGGCTGGATATAGCGCGATACGCTGATACCAGTGGCGATCGAACTGGAGGCAATCGTCGTAATCCAATTTATCCTTACGCGTGGACTTATCGCGATTACGTCATACGCGCTTTCAATGAAGACAAGCCGTTCAACGACTTTATAATCGAACAAATTGCGGCTGATCAGGTCGATATCAATGATCAGCGAGATCTTGCCGCTCTCGGTTATCTTACCGTCGGCAAGCGTTTTGATAATGACGTTAACGAAATTATTGATGACCGTATTGATGTGGTGGGCAAAGGCTTCATGGGCCTCACGCTCGCCTGCGCCCGTTGTCATGATCACAAGTTCGATCCTATCCCCACCGCGGACTACTATTCCCTGCACGGTGTATTCGCTAGCTCGCGCGATGCCACGTCATTGATTGAGGAGGTGCAAGAGGGTGACCCGCAGTACGTCGCCTACACCACCGCGCGCCAGAACGCCATCGACGGCTCGCGCGAGTACGGCCTTCGTGAGTACAACAAAATGCTAACGCGGTTTACTAAGGAATCCGGCAAATACTTGTTTGAAACGCAACGATTCATTGACGGTAAAACCAAAGCCAAACAAGCACCCACCGCCGCCACCGCCGCCGGGCTAAACGGCACGGCTTTTCAAAGCTGGGTGACCGCCCTGCAGAACGCTAAGCGCCGACCCAATC
>Ga0066825_10000255_pt1 | contig 17737 bp, 13 predicted proteins | sample ETNtaG_6_FD_65608 | JGI IMG/M metagenome (GOLD analysis project Ga0066825, IMG submission 65608) | Marine microbial and viral communities from oxygen minimum zone, Eastern Pacific Ocean - ETNP201306SV45 | ecosystem: Environmental > Aquatic > Marine > Oceanic | place: Pacific Ocean: Eastern...
TTTTACTTAAATATTGCTTAATTTTATAAGCCATATTTGGTTAAAATTATTGGCTTTAATATATTAATTAATATAATCTAGATCATTATTAATTTTATATGTATATAAGCTATATAATAGCTAGGCTGCTATTATAGAGTAATAATATTAATAAATTATAAATAATAAAGATATATTTATCATTTGGTGATCCATAGAACATGCGAATAATCTAATGAAAGAAACCCTTGAAAATCAAAAATTTTATATCACCGAGTTAGAATTAGCATTAGAGAGTAGTAAGGCTAAGAGATTAAAAGACGTTATCAAAAGAATTCATATTGCAGATTTAGCGCTTATTTTAAGTGATTACAACCATGAGAAAAAGGTTAATTTCGTAGAAATCATAGGTAGCAATTTTCCTGCAGAATTATTTTTAAAGTTTAATGATTCTGTTTGCGAAGAGTTTGTAGAAATTATTAGCCCGGAAAAATCTGCTTCAATAATTAACCAGCTATCTTCCCCGGAGGTTATATCTATACTAGACAACCTAAATGAAAAGACCTATACAGCATTATTAGAATCCCTTCCAAAAAACTTTCAGAAAGATCTAGAAACATCTTTGAATTACCCTGTAGATACTATTGGTAGATTAATGCATAATAATTTTTTATCTGTACCAGAGCATTGGACAGTAAAACAGGTGAATAATTACTGCGTGAAACATAAAAAATTGTTGCGCAAAAATTTCTATGGGGTGTTTGTAGTAGACCACGGATTTAAACCTATCGGATTATTACATACAAAAGCATTAGTTGTAAATGAAACAAATACAACTATTTCAAATATTATGAAAAAAGACTTTGTCAAATTTAACTATTTAACCGATCAGGAAGAAGTCGCTAGAAAATTTAAAAAATACAACATAACCGTTGCTCCTGTTACAAATTACAACAATAGAATCACTGGCTTTGTAACTGTTGATGATGTAGTAGACATCATAGATAAAACAGCAGAAGAAGATATATTGCACTTAGGAGGAATTAACGAATCAGATATATATACAAAATTTAGTAAAACCATAAGGCAAAGATTTCCTTGGCTGATAATTAATCTGTTTACAGCAGTAATTGCATCGATGGTAATTAGCATCTTTGATGATACCATTAAAACATGGGTGGCTCTTGCTGTACTAATGCCTATTATTGCCTCTATGGGAGGAAATGCAGGAATTCAAACTGTCACTATTGCTGTTAGAGCTCTTGCAACTCAGGAGTTAAATAATAAAAATGTTATAAAAGTCATTGTAAAAGAAACCCTAATAGGTTTTGTAAATGGGATATTTTTCTCTATTTTTTCTTTTATAGCGATAATGATAATTTATCATAATTTGAAATTGGCAATATTATTTTCACTAGCTACAATAATTACATTGACTATTGCTGGTTTATCGGGATCTATTATACCGATCATGATTGCCAAATTAAAAGGGGATCCAGCTATTAGTTCTAGTATTATTTTAACTACTATTACTGATGTCATTGCATTTCTTGTATTTCTTGGCTTTGCAACAATATTTATAAAGTAAAATGTTTCAATTAACTGCTTTAAAAACTTATTTATTCTATTTCTTAGCTATTATTTTATTACTAATGAAATACTCGCCCTATTCAGTTAGTTCATTTTTTTCATATTTCCCTCTAGTTGAAGTATGTTTTATATTTTATTTTTATGTATATAGACAAAATCATATAGCATATTTATTGATTTTTTTGATTACTATAGTATTTGACTCTATGAGTAATAACCTAATAGGATCAAGCGCTATTGTCGCATTTTTGACTTTATATTTATTTAAATTCCAAAAAAAATTATTTTGGTATGATAGTTTTAGGGAAATATGGGTAGGTTTTGTGATATTCTTATTTGAATTTAATGTGGTCAAAAGCCTTATTTCTTTTTTACTCAACCACCAAGCTTTGGATATAAAAAACACAATATATGTCAATATTATTACTATATTGATATATCCAATATTACATAATATTTTTTACTATCTCTCTTTATTATTAGAAAAGAGCCATGATACTCAATAAATTCGATAAAAATAAGATATTTAGTAGAAGATTATTTTTTATAATCATACTAAAGTTAACATTTATTTTAGTGTTAATCTCAAGATTAACATATTTACAAATTATCAAATTTAAAAAATATTCTACATTATCTGATAGTAATCGTATCAAGAGTTTTATCTTACCCCCTCTTAGAGGAAAAATATATGATAGAAACAATAAGATTATAGCAACTAATTCGAGTTATTATAGAATTTTATTAAACCCTTCTAAAAAAATAAACATACCAAAAACTCTAAAAAGACTTAGCGAAATTTTAGATATACCTAGACAAAAATTCTTTTACTATTCTAAGAAATCTATTCACAAATCATCTGATGGATATATTCTAATTTATGATAATTTAACCTGGAGTGATATTGCAAAAATAGAGGTAAATAGCCCAGAATTACCAGGAATATATATCGAAACTGCCCAGCGTCGCTTTTATCCTTTAGAAAAAGTCACGGCTCATATAATTGGTTATGTAGCATCAGTTAGCCAGCATGATATCAAAAGTTCAAATAATGCCTTACTTACTCATCCTGATTTTAAGATTGGAAAAAATGGAATAGAAAAATATTTTGAAAATCATTTGAGAGGAAAAGCAGGATTTAAGCATATTGAAGTAGACGCGTATGGATACACCATACGTGATGTTGATCTTAATTCATCAAAAAATAGTGTTTCTGGGGAAAAACTTAACCTATCTATCGATATAGAAATACAAAAATACGCGTATGAATTAATTAAGGATGTACAGGCGCAAGTATCATTAATTGACATTGAAACTGGTGAAATATTGGCCTTAGTTTCTGCCCCAAGTTATAAATCTAACAATTTCGTTTCAGGAATTTCTAGTGAAGATTGGGATGAATTATTGAATAACACTGGAAAACCAATGATTAATAAAACAATATCTACTCAATATCCTCCAGGCTCAATCTTTAAACCGATAGTTGCCTTAGCTGCACTTGAAAATGGTTATGACCCAACAAAAAAAATAAAATGTACAGGAGAGATGAGGTTGGGTAGAAGAAAATTTCATTGCTGGAAAAAAAGGGGGCATGGAGAATTAGATCTAGTATCAGCCATTGAACAATCATGTAATACATATTTTTATAATTTAAGCAGGGAAGTTGGAATAGAGAAAATAGTTCAAACTGCTAAGGAATTTGGTTTTAATGATTACACAAATATTATGCTCCCTAATGAAAGAAAGGGGTTTTTACCTACCAAAGATTGGAAAAAGAAACAATTTGGGCAACCTTGGGTATTAGGAGACACTTTTAATAGTAGTATCGGACAAGGTTTTATAGAAGCCACCGGATTACAATTGGCAATACTCACTGCTCGTTTGGCATCTCCTGAGGGAAAGAAAATAACGCCTACCCTATTAAAAATAGATAACCCAGAAAATGTTGGAGAATTTGAGGAATTGCCCTTTGCTAGAGAAAATATAAATCTGATATTGAGGGGATTATATAGGGTAGTAAATAAGAAGTCTGGAACTGCATATTATCGAAGAATCAAAAATAAGAAATATATAATGGCAGGAAAAACAGGTACATCACAGGTGGTTGCAATCGATCACAGTAAAAAAGATGATGAAGAAGTGAGTTTTGAACGCAGAAATCACGGATTATTTGTAGGTTATGCACCATTTCATAAGCCTAAATATGCTATTTCAGTAGTAGTAGAACATGGTGGTTCTGGCTCTTCATCTGCTGCTCCTATTGCTAAAAAGATATTACATAAAATACAAACAATGTATGATAAGGAGGTAGCTTAGTAATATTTTAAATCTATCTACCTTGGCTATTATCTTGATATTTATTAAAAGAATTAGATACTGCCTTTGCATGTGAGTTGCTTTGTTCGTCATTAGAGTGCTCAATACTCTTAAGCGACTCTACTGCTTCATTGGTATCTTTCTGGTTGATACTTACTTCTTTCTGGGTTTCATTTTGACTCTCATGTGATGTGGCATTATTTTCTTTAGATCGGCTAATAGTATCAAATTTATCTGATTTTCTACCTTCTACCAAAGTACCAGCCTTGGCCCCCGATTCTTGAGTGGTATTTTCATTATTTCTTACCACGTTATTATGATTCTGGGAAATTACAGTTTGGTTTAATGTTGGCCTAGATTGCATGGCATTACTATATGAAGCAGATATTGCTGTTGATGCCGATATTCTTCCCATTACTTTTTTTATCATTTTTTTCATTCTTCTAGAAAATTGAACTGATTTCCAATATCTACTACTTAAAACACCTGTTTTTAGTTTAAAATCTTGAATGATTTTTTTTAATTTTTTTCGTTTTCTTACAACCTTTAATTTCTTCTTTTTTACTTGTTGAGCAACATTAAAGATTACATTTCTTTGTTTTATGACTTTTGTATTCTGAACTTTATTTTTCTTTTTATCATATTGGAGAACATTTCTCTTATCATGCAAGCTAACCTTAACTTCTACCCCATTATAATCTTCTCCTAATTTATTAAATTCTTCATTAATCTGATCAACTAATTTTGGAACCCCTCTTCTTACCGCCTGAAGCGCATCTATAATCACAAACCTCATTTCACTGGACTCATCATCATGCAAAACTCTAATACCATCTAAATCATCAAATTTGTTGCTTAAATCTATATGAATATCTTCTATATGAATTGATTTATTTTGATCTAATAACACCTTTAAATTGCATTGATCCTTTTTTCCCTGCATTGCATTGATCACCAATGCAGTTTTTGCCCCAAAAGCTGTATTGAATAATCTGAATAATCTTTTACTAGCTTGAAATATTTGATCCATAAATTATTTGTGTGATATATATCCCTTCATCATACTACTTTTGCATAAAGTTATCAAAATAGTTTTTTATTGATGAATTCTATTACCATACTTAGGTATGGCTAACTGTATATGGATATTTAGACTTTGCCGGATAAATTGGTAATTTCTTGATCTGGATATGAATTATAATTTAGTAGCTTTATCTACGAGTAACACTGGTATGTTTTGGGTTATGGGATAGCAATAAGTCTTTGAATGATTAACTAATCTGTTATTTTTTTCATCATAAAATAGCTTCTCCCTGGTAACAGGGCAAATTAGTATTTCTAGTAATTTTTTATTAAATGGCTCCTTTTTCATCGAATGAATTACCTTCCTGATGTTGATAAATGGCTTTCTTCTTGATCTATGTTATAACGCTTTCTTAGATCCATCTCCTTTAATTTATTTTGCAAACTGACAGTTTGATCCAGATCTTGGTTTTTCTCCAATTTACCAGATTTTTTATTATGCATTTCATTTCTGGACACTTTATAATGGTTAAACCTATTTTCTTTTTTATAATCTTTAGAATCTGATAAATCATTATTTAATTTATCTACTACACTACTATTTTTTGAATCTCCTTTCTTAGAAAAATTATTTTTTAGGAAATCCAAAACCTTACTATTATATGATTCAGAAGATTTCTTGCTCATATTTTCACTTATTTTATCAACGCCAACCGGTTCAATGGAGGGAACCTTCACCTCTATCTCCTTAACCTTATGCATATTACGTTCATATTGAATTCTATGTTCAATTACTACATTAGGATTTACTGGTTGATGTATTACTGGCTGGGAAGCATGTCTATTCGTTCCAAAAACTCTGTCAAAGCTACTAGCACTCTGAATAGCATATACTTTCTGCATTACTTTTCTAAGAATTTTCTTGATTTGACGCTTAAATTGAAAAGATTTCCAATATCTACCATTTAATACAGATAATTTTAACCTTCTTTTCTTTTTCTCTTGTAATAAATATCTTTTTTTCACTTTTAAGAATTGAGATCTTTTTTTCTTAGTTTTTTTTGCCATCTCAAAAAATATCTGTCTTCTTCTCACTCCTTTTCTGCTAAGTAATTTAGGATTAATTCTTTTACGTCTTTTTTTCTTTTCTAAATTAATTTCAACTCTAATACCACTATGCTCTTCATCTAACTTACTAAATTCTTCATTAACTTGTTCAACTAACTTGGGAACTCCTCTTCTTACTGCTAGCAATGCATCAAGAATGACAAATCTCATTTCACTAGATTCATCGTCATGAAACACTCTAATCCCTTTTAATTCCTCAAAATTACCACTAATATCTTTAGGAACATTAACTATCTTAACCGCACCATTTTCATCTAAATGGACGTTTAACGATGGTTTATCTTTTTGCCCCAACAAAGCATTAATTACCAAGGTAATTTTTGCACCAAAATTACCATAAAATAATTTAAATATCTTTTTACTTACCAGATCAATATCAAGCATATATCAGTTAAAAATTTAATTTAATCCATATATTATACACGAAAACACCTCCTAGGGCAAGTTTGGACTAGATCTTTTTATTCACCACCCATATATCCCCAAAGAGAAGAGCTTATATTATTACGACATTGAATGATACGAGCCCGTATTTTTTTCTTTATAGTTTGCAACTAACCTATCTGATGCAACATTGATATTTAAGCCATGTCTTTTTTGGAATTTTACTTCTGTTAAAAGCTCCTCTACTGATTTTATGATAAATAACTCTTTAGAATGATATAGATTATACAGAGTAAAGATTACCACTATTAGGATAACAAGGGGGTATTAGAAAACTTACTAGGTTAAATAAAGTGAGTAGAGATAAAAGGATAAAATCTATTGCATATACACCTATCTAATTTTCTTAGCATTTTTTGTAAATTCGGTTAACCTCTCTCGTTTCTATACAATATTACAGCATCAATCAACTTACTTTTTATATACTAAAGTACGATCTATATCATATTCCATAGGATATAGATACCACATATTATTACAACTCCAACTGATGATTTTTCCAACCTTTGCAATATAGATAAAATCCACAATTCATATTTACGAGATTCTTGACCTTCAAACAAACACCCATATTGCATAGATTGATCATTTTTATATGCATACGCATTATTAACTCTCCTGGATTTATATTTGATCTGCAATATATCTGCATAATAATATATTATTATACGAGTAATAGAAAATGTGAAGATACCAGAACTCCATATCCAAAAAGCAATCTTTATAGTACCATTATTTACCACCTGATTTGTAGCGTTTAACATAAACGATAGAAATCCAATATTAAGTTGTGGATTTAAGACTAAAAAGTTGTTTCCCAAAATAAACACCAATAACAGCGCTATACAATACCAAGATAGCGTCACTAGTTTTTTTGACCACTCTGATTTTGTAATAATAGTTAACCTTATATCACTCTTTAAAACCTCACTCTTAGACGGAACTTCTGTTTTTAACAAAAATATTAGGGGCCACCATATTATACCAGTTGATTTCAATGAAAATCTATACATGACTGATGGCAAAAAGAATAACAAATTGAATATAAAGCTAAATAACAAAGATAATAAAGCAGTTGGTAGAGTTTCTCCTACCACTAGATAATTGTTTTCATCTGTCATCCATTTAGAAAACTTTAGATATTGAATATGTTTAAACTCTTTGTTATTAGAGGTCTCTTCAATGCCTGGTATTATTTCGGGAGGGCGCATCGTATCTAGGCAGAACAAAGTTCTGAACCAGTTTCTAGGAATTTCGTTAACACTATAATAAAATGAATAACGCATGCTATTTATAATAGCCAAGACTCTACAAATTAGACTTGTAAAAACTACATTTAATATATTGAGGATTATGGCTCCAACTACATTACACACAATAAATATCGAACCGAATAATAACACCATACCCAACATCATGCTGGCTACAAGAACTAAAGCAAATACTATGAGCACCTCAAACGTCCATATTATAATGTTCCACACTAGGGAATTAACATCAGTTGGAAACTTGTATGTTATATACAGAGCAACTATGAAAGAAAGTATCAGCCATATGTTTATTGCATTACTTAAAAACAATTCAATTAATTTTTGATTAATTTTAATCTCAGTCTTTATAAAACCAACCAGTGACATCATTGTTGTTAACAATAATACGCTCCATTCGTCTGGATAACATAATACATACGCAAAATAAAAAAAGACAATAGACAAGAAACATCGGACTAACCTAACAGATAAATTATCTGAGTCACTCCAGATAACTACATTACTAAAATATTTAATCCCTAAATTCACTGATTTGTTAGTACGTAGCAGCAAGACTGGTGCGAAAATAGCAGATAAAAAAACATGCAACCAGCTATCCCAAAAAAATACTAGCGAAATTGAGAGAATTAAAGACAATATTGTTTCTAGCACTCCTAATAATGATATTTGGCAACTCTTATAGCTCCTTACGCTTGATAACAATACCACATCTGTACCACATTAATTTTATAACTAGAAATAATATCCGCTCTATAAATTAGTGACAACCTAACAGTCACAACTATATAATCGATATTTTTTCTAATTCTTCTATTTCATCACGAATTTTTACTGCTTTTTCGAATTCTAGATTTCCTGCATGCTCTAGCATTTCTTTTCTGAGTTTTTTTATTTTTTTCTCTAATTCTTTACTATCTGTAAAAGTCACCTCTGTTTTTTTCGTTTTTTGCTTAGTATCTTTACCTACTAGATTTTCTAGGACGTTATTGTAAGCCTTTTTTATAGTTCGGGGTGTAATATTATGTTTTTTATTATGGGCAATTTGAATTTCTCTACGTCTATTGGTTTCATTTAAAGCATTTTGCAGAGATTTTGTCATCTTATCTGCATATAAAACAACCCTTGCCTCACTATTACGGGCAGCTCTTCCAATGGTCTGAATTAAGGATGTTTCTGACCTTAAAAACCCCTCCTTATCAGCATCTAATATAGCCACCATACCACATTCTGGAATATCTAGACCTTCTCTTAATAGATTGACCCCTACTACAATATCAATACCCCCTTGTCTTAAATCATGTATGATTTCCACTCTTTCTAAAGTTGTAACATCAGAATGTAAATATTTCACTTTTAACCCTATATCTCTTAGATAATCCGTTAGATTTTCAGCCATTTTTTTAGTTAGAGTTGTGATTAAAACCCTATATCCCTCTTTAATTACTACGCGGCATTCTTCTATTACATCATCGACTTGGTTCTCGGTTTTCCTAATAAAACACTCAGGATCAGTAAGACCTGTTGGACGAATTACCTGTCTTACATATTTTCCGCTTGCTCTTTCTAATTCAAATTCACCTGGGGTTGCAGATACAAAAATTGTTTGCGGCCTCAAATCTTCCCATTCCTCAAATTTTAAGGGCCTATTATCCAAAGCTGATGGTAATCTAAAACCATGCTCTACCAGAGTAGTTTTTCTTGCTCTGTCACCATTATACATAGCTCTAATTTGGGGGGTTGTAACATGGCTTTCGTCTACAAAAAGCAAACCATCTTTAGGCAAATATTCAAATAATGTTGGAGGAGCCTCTCCTGCCTTCCTACCAGACAAATATCTTGAATAATTCTCTATTCCCTTACAACTGCCTGTTTCTTTAATCATCTCTAGATCAAAATTAGTCTTCTGCTCCAATCTATGAGCCTCAACTATATAATTATTATCTCTTAAGTTTTTTAATCTAGTTGCTAACTCATCTTTTATATTATCTCCTGCTTGCATGAGAGTAGGTTTCGGGGTTACATAGTGGCTGCTAGCATAGATTACACAAGTGTCTAGATTTGTAATTTTATTTCCTGTTAAGGGGTCAATTTCATAAATCCTTTCTATTTCATCCCCAAAAAAGCTAATTCTCCAACCTCTAGACTCTAGATGGGCAGGAAAAATATCCACTGCATCACCTTTTACCCTAAAATTCCCTCGTAAAAATGCATGATTGTTTCTTTCATACTGTAATTCTACTAACTTTGCTAACAGCTCTTCCCTAGAAATCTCTTGTCCTATTTCTAGCTTAAATGCCATCTGTGCATATAATTCCGGTGACCCAAGGCCGTAGATACATGATACTGACGCAACCACTATCACGTCTTTTCTTTCTAACAAAGATCTAGTAGCCGAATGTCTTAGTAAATCTATTTGCTCATTAATTGAGGAATCTTTTTCAATATATGTGTCAGTTTTAGGTATATATGCTTCTGGCTGATAATAATCATAATATGATACAAAATATTCTACAGCATTGTCAGGAAAATACGCTTTCATCTCTCCATATAGCTGGGCTGCTAAAGTTTTGTTATGAGCTAGAATTAGTGCTGGACGCTGCATTTGATTGATAACATTTGCCATAGTGTAAGTTTTACCAGAACCTGTAACCCCTAGTAATACCTGATCTTTCTTATGATCAGATAATCCCTTTATAAGCTCTTCTATGGCATTAATTTGATCTCCTGCGGGTTTATATGTTTGCTTTAACTTAAATTTTTTATTTTGTTGCATCTTTTATGAGTCAATATTATAAGTTGTGGGCTGTGAGTAGCATTAAAATCAATATATTATTCTGCTATCACACTATTTAAAGAAAATTGTAAGAATAAAATAATTATATAAATTATATGCATCTTTCAACTTATATCTATACATTTTTATTTGGTAAATTCGTAGGTAAAGATATCTATGGAAACTCATATTACAGGAGTCATAATCTGATACATAAAAAGGAAAAAAGGTGGGTAATATATAAAGGCGTTGTGGAAGCAACTAAAATTCCTCCTTTATGGCATCGCTGGGTGCATTTCATAACAAATGAATTACCTAATGAAAGACAGGCAGAAAAATTATTATGGCAAAAGGAACATAGAGCAAATTTCACTGCTACATCTATGTCTTATCACCCTAATACTAATAAAAATTATGCATATAAAAAGATTCCTACATATTACAAAGCATGGAAACCTAATGATTAGGCATTAGTAAAAATTAATATAGGACTTTTTATTAAATTCTTGAGTAGCAAATCTACTAATATGAGACTTCTATTATCGATTACATATATATTCGTAGCCTTCTTTAATGTTTCCTATGCTGACGAGACATTAGTTAGCGCAGAAGAATATGAGAAAAAAGTTCAAAATATAAAATCCAATATCTCCGAAGAAGAACAAGAGGAGCTTACAAATTTAATTAATAGAGGAGAAGTTCTGTTTGAAGAGCAAAAGAATGAAGAAGCGATAGAATCATATAATATGGCTTTAGAGATCTTAGATAAATACTCTCTTTTTAAGCAAAAATTGAAAATTTTAATAAATTTAGCAAATATAGAATACTCAAGTGATAGGCCGTTATCAGCAATCAAACATTTTCAACAAGCAACCAACCTTTCTAAAAAAATAGGTAATACAGAACATCTGGGGTACTTATTTAGCCGCCTATCTTATTTATATTATAATAGCGATTTAAATCTTTCAAAAACCTATATAGAACTGGCAATTAAAGAAAATACTAAAAAGCAAAATCTAGGAAACTTAGCTGAAAATTATTATAATTTGTCAGTAATCAATAAAAAACTAGGCCTTCTAAATGAAGCAAAAGATGCTCAAAGAAATTTTACAGATTATGAAAAACATATAGAAAAAGCAAAGTTCTTTAGATTATCTGAAGCTACGCAAAATAACGAATATAGGCTGGATGTAGAAACAGAAGAAAATGTCAAAACTACCGAATATGCAGATATTCAGATTTTGAATAAAATCAATGGTTTCACATATGTGTATGAGACCCGTATTGGCGCAAAAATGCAGTTTAAAAACATAGAAATCATTACAAGATCATGCTTAAAATCCGCTCCCGAAGATTCTCCTGAAAACACCCTATTAATTGAAGTTCATGAAATTCAAAAAGAAGAAAAAAATTCCGATGTCGATCATAATAATGTAAAAATACAATTATTTAATGGCTGGATGTTTTCCTCCACACCATCGTTAAATTCTCTAGAACACCCTATTTATGATATTCGCCTTTTGAATTGCAGGGTAAAAAAAATATAATTTTCCTTACAGCCTAAAAATATAAAAGATATGTCGCAATATGTATGGGAAACATCAAAAAATCTAATTCCTTATGAAGAAGCAATCGCCAAAATGGAAAATTATGTGAATGACCTCCATACTGGTAAAGTAGAAGAAAAAATTTGGTTACTAGAACATCCAGATATTTATACTGCTGGTGTTAGTGCTAAAATGGATGATATGCTAGATACCAATATTCCAGTAATACAAACAGGAAGAGGAGGAAAAATCACATATCATGGCCCTAAAATGCGTATTGCATATGTTATGCTAAATTTAAAAAAACGTAATAGCTGTGATATAAGAAAATATATATCTAATTTGGAACAAGTAATAATTAACTCTTTATCTCGGTTAAATATTGCCGGAGAGCGTAGAGTAGGTAGAATTGGTATTTGGGTAAAAACAGGAAAAAATACTGAAGATAAGATAGCTGCAATAGGAGTAAGGGTTAGAAAATGGATAACCTTTCATGGTCTTTCTGTTAATATTAACCCCGATCTAGATAAATTTAAAAATATAATTCCTTGCGGTATTGATAATCCTAATTATGGAGTAACTTCGATAAATAAATTAGGAGTAAAAATAACTATGGAAGAATTCGATAGAATCATGCAAGATGAGTTTGGTAAAATTTTTTCTTATTAACTTCTAAATCCGTATGAAGAAATATTATATTTATATAATTTTATTTATTACCTTAATTACCAAGACTCTTCATGCCGATAATCTGCAATTAGATGCGGAAGAAATCATTTTTAAAAAAGATAATAATATCATTGCCGAAGGAAATGTTAATGCTTCTTACTTAACACATAAACTTAATGCAGGGTTTCTAGAATATAACAAGAAACTGGGCAATATCGTGGCCAAAGATAATGTTAGATATAATAGTGAAGAAAATAAATTAAGATTTTTAGCAACCGAGATTAATAGTAATATCGATTTTACTATTATAAATGCTGACAATATTAGGGCTAGATTAGCAGAAGATAGCTATCTAAGAGCACAAAAACTATACAGGAATCAAGATAAATACGAAATTAGCAAAGGGAATTACACTTCCTGTAAATTATGTAAAGATGGTAAAGTAAAAATTCCTCAATGGGAAGTTTATGCAAGTAAAATATTATATGATGAAACAAAGCAAAATATCTATTTCACTAATGCATTTCTGAAAATATATAAAATTCCTGTATTATATTTGCCAAAACTTATTTTACCTGGACCACAAGTAAAAAAACGAACTGGGTTATTACCTATTAGATATAGCTCTGATAGTTTGTTACATAATCAGATATCGGTTCCAGTATTTATCAACCTTTCTTCTAATTATGATATTACATATACTCCTACTATCTATAGTAAAAATAATATTTATCATGAAGCTGAAATTCGCTATTTAAACAAATCAGGAATCGCAAAGATGTCAGGTGGATATGTTAAAGAAAACGGAGAGTTCAAAGATTATTTGCAAGCAAATGGAATCGATATTTTAAACGAAGATCAGCAGAAGTGGTATTTAGATTTGCAATATGTTTTCAACTCTGATGCCCTGAGTTTTGAAGGTAATATATTTGATAGTTCTGACCGGGCTATTTTAGAAAGATATAGTCAAAATTTTCAACAATATTATCATTCAGACATCAATCTAAACCATGTCTCTGATAAAAAATCTTTCCTATTTAATGTAGGAAAATCATATGATTTCATTAATAACAATAAAACATATGAATTGCCTCATATCTCCTACAAAAATATCAAAACATTAAAAAATGATATTTTTTATAAATATCAACTTGATTACGTCTCCCTAAATTCTCCAGAAAACAACGTTCATAGACAAAGATTTTTATATAAAGATAGTTTTTACAAAAAATTTATAAGTCGTAATGGTCTATTATTTAAAGCTCAGCTAGATAACGTTTTTAGAAGCTATTATAATGATAATTCTAATGTAAATGATGATTTCAACAGCCATTACACTGCTAAATTAGGGTTTAATATTGAAAAACCATATTTGAGAAAAGGAAAGAAGGTGCATTACATGGTAACTCCCAAAGCATCCCTGATTATAGCACCTAATAATACCAACTCTAATCAAATTTCAAATTTAGATAGCGGTATCACATATTTAAATTATACCAATTTATTATCAGCTGATAAAAACTCCGGAAATGACCTTATGGAACAAGGAACAAGGTTTAATTACGGAATTATGGAGGGGATGTATACTGATAATATAATTATGGAAAGTTTCTTTGGGCAAGCTTATTACATAAAAAGACAAGACCATATATCACGTATATCAGGAATAAAGAGAGAATTTTCTGATTATGTAGGAAACTTTAAATTTTCATTTAAGGATCATATAAATTTAGACTATAACTACAAGATGGAAGAAACCAATCTAGCACCATATCATAATCAGGCGTCTTTGAATATTAACTTTGGGAAACTAAGCTATAATGCAGACTATACAAAATATAAATATAATGTGTTAGACAAATCCTCTACTCCACTAAATCAGATATCTACTTCTATTACCTATAAATCTCCTGATAGATTTAAAATAACAGCTAGCACTGTTAGAAACTTACTAGCTGAGTCCATGGATCCAAAAGCTGGTAGTGTTACATCAAAAATGAATATAGAATTATACGGACACTGCGTTACATATTTAATAGATTTCCAAAAAGACTACATTACCACAGATTATGTAAAACCAGATCTAAAAATAATGTTTGGATTTAGGATTAAAGGGTTTTAGTTATATCATTATAACTTCCAACCAAAGAATAGAAATTTCTTATATGGCAACGATTGATAATTGTGAAGAAGAAGAAAGTCTAAAACTGCTCCGATTTATAAAAAAGATAATTTGGATTATAAAAAACAAAGGAAAGAACTTTTGACTAAACATAAGAAACCTCAAATATATCTCAAAGGTAAAAATAGAACAGATGATATTTTGCATTTTGAGAAATCTAGCGATGGACAAAAATATGATATCACATTTAAAAATGGTATAATATATTCCTATAATTCTAATAATGTCAGAATAGATAAAGCTAATCTGAGTCACAAACATCGTCATGACTGTTTTGAATATCTAAAAGAGATTGCTGGCTCTTTAGGTATAAAAGATAAAGATGGTAAATTAGAGGATAATAACATCCTATCGAACCAGTATTCTAAAATAGATTATGCGGATAAAGATACTATCCTAAATACATTTCTAGTTGGTGAGTTACCAGATGATTCTCAAAATAATAAACCCTGCTATACATCAGATAGCCATAAAGAGGCAATTGATACAATATTTCCTTTTGGATTTAATGCAAGCCAGAAAGATGCTGTTTATAATGCTTTAACAAGAAAAATTAGTGTAATTGAAGGACCTCCTGGTACTGGTAAAACACAAACTATTCTAAACATAATCGCAAATGCTATTATAAATGGTGATTCTGTTGCTGTGGTTTCAAATAACAACTCTGCAACAAAAAATATTATTGATAAGCTAAAAAAGCATGAGGTCGACTTTATTTCAGCTTACCTTGGAAATTCATCTAATAAAGAAAACTTTATAAATTCACAAGATACTTTACTAGATGAAGATATAAAGCGCTGGGTCATTGAAGAGGATACGATTATTGAAATACAAGAAGAATTACAAATTAATTGTAACATCTTAGAAACAAAGCTTATTCAAAAAAATAATTTAGCCATTTTAAAGGAGGAGTTATCATCTATTGAAACAGAGGAAAAGCATTTTTTACAATATTTTTACAGCTGTGATATTGAATCTCAAGATCAAAACTTTACAAAAATTAACAGCTCAAAGATTGCCCTAGAAATGTGGTTATTATGTGAAGAATCAGATAACAATTTTTACAATAAAAGATTATTCGAACAGATAAAATATATTTATGAATATTTGAAATCTTTTAATAGGAGATATTTATTGCACAAATTGCTCAAAAAATATTCCAAATGTGATCTTATTGTGATATTTCAGAAAAAATTTTATGAGCTTAAAGTATCTGAACTTAAACAAAATATTTCTTATTTAACAAATGAGATTGCCTTCTTCGACTTCGACAAGAAAATGAATGATTACACTAATCATTCTATGAAACTTTTTAAAGCAAAGCTAGCTAAAAAATATTCTGGAGAGGTTCGACCAATCTACAAGCTTGATGATCTTTATAAAAATTCTGAAGATTTTATAAAAGATTACCCAGTTATTTTAAGCACAACTTACTCGCTTCGCAACAGCTTATCAAAGGATTTTAAATATGATTATGTGATTATTGATGAAGCTTCACAGGTTGATTTATGCTCAGGATGCCTTGCTCTATCTTGTGCAAAAAAAGTAGTTATAGTTGGAGATACTAAGCAACTTCAGCATATATGCGATTCACAAACATCAAATATTACAGATGATATTTTTGCAAAGTACGATTTACCAGAAAATTACCGCTACAAAGATAATAGTTTACTTTCTTCAACAATAAAATTGTTCCCAAATATTCCAAGAACATTCTTGCGTGAGCATTATCGATGCCATCCGATAATTATAGGGTTTTGTAATAAAAAATTCTATAATGGTGAACTTATTACATTGACACAAGAAAGAACTAATAAAGAACCTTTAATTGTATATAAAACAAAGGAAGGAAATCATGCAAGAAACCGATTAAATCAAAGACAAATTGATGTAATTAAAGAGGAAATTATTCCACAACAAAAATTATCTACTACCGATGGATCACTTGGAATAGTTACGCCATATAGAAATCACACTAATGCTCTTCAAAAGAATTTTAAAAATTTAAATGTAAAGGCTGATACCGTAGACAAATTTCAAGGACAAGAAAATGAAGTGATAATCTTGTCAACAGTGGATAACGAAATTTCTGAATTTGCAGATAATTCGAATAGGCTTAATGTTGCTGTATCGAGAGCTATTGATCAACTGATATTAGTTGTCAATGATACAGATTCTCTAGAAGATACAAACATAGGAGATTTAGTTAAATATATAGAATATAACAATTTTTCGGTTATTGACAGCAAGATAAATTCTATTTTTGATTATCTTTATGCATGTTATGACAATAGTAGAAAAAAGTTTCTAAAAGATTGTAAGTCTATATCGAAATATGATAGCGAAAATTTAATGCATAAACTTATCACAAACATATTTGAAGAAGAAAAAATAAACAATTTAGGAATTGCAGTACATGTCCCTTTAAGGTCGATTTTAAGAAACATAAATTTATTAACTGATGATGAAAAAAGATATGCAATGAACCCATTAACTCATATAGATTTTCTTATCTTTAATAAAATGAATAAATCTCCTAAGCTTGCCATCGAAGTTGATGGTGTAAGCTTTCATAGAGAAGGAACACGACAAGCACAGCGCGATTCAATGAAAGATACAATACTGAAAAAATACAACATAAAGATATCGAGAGCTAGCACTGATGGTAGCAATGAGCGCAAAAAACTAATTAGGGAGCTTAGAAAAATTATATAATGATAAATCATCTATCACAGCAGCTGATATATTAAATGATAGAATTATCCCATTTTTTGATGATCAGAAATTATCTTTACAGCGTATATTAACAGATAGA
>Ga0066825_10000256_pt1 | contig 17629 bp, 29 predicted proteins | sample ETNtaG_6_FD_65608 | JGI IMG/M metagenome (GOLD analysis project Ga0066825, IMG submission 65608) | Marine microbial and viral communities from oxygen minimum zone, Eastern Pacific Ocean - ETNP201306SV45 | ecosystem: Environmental > Aquatic > Marine > Oceanic | place: Pacific Ocean: Eastern...
AATTTCGCTTTCTGCTTTTCCATTAACTGGATTGCATATTCCGATTTCTTAGGTCTGCGACGGTTATTTCCGTGTTGCCCGGGAGGGTAATTACGCTTTTCGAACGACTTGTCTTCGCCGAATATAGCTTCGCCAAACTTACGGGCGATTTTTGTCTTTGGACCAGTATATCTTGCCATATTATAAAATTAAGTGCTGGGAATTAAGGTCAATCCTTCGCCAGCGTGGTTAATATTAAACTCTACGTCTTTTTGGTGGACGACATCCGTTGTGCGGCATAGGCGTCACGTCAACTATTTCAGTGACTTCAATGCCACCATTGTGAAGGGTTCTGATTGCAGACTCACGACCGTTACCGGGCCCCTTTACAAATACTTTTACCTTTCTAAGGCCTGCTTCCTGCGCTACCTTTGCTGCATCTTCAGCAGCAAGCTGTGCAGCATAAGGTGTGTTTTTCTTTGAGCCTCTAAAGCCCATCTTACCTGCAGAAGACCACGAAATCACCTCACCTTTGTTATTGGTAAGGGATACAATGATATTATTAAACGATGCATTGATGTGGGCTTCACCAAAGGCTTCCACCACAACTTTACGCTTTTTTGAACTTGATTTTGCCATCTGTCGACTACTTTATTTAGTTACTTTCTTTTTATTAGCAACTGTCTTGCGTTTTCCTTTACGTGTTCTTGAGTTATTCTTTGTGCGTTGACCACGAAGTGGCAAACCAACACGGTGACGAATACCCCTAAAAGAACCGATGTCCATCAATCGCTTGATGCTCAATTGGGTTTCTGAACGAAGTTCACCTTCGATCGTAAATGAAGCAACAGCATCACGGATACGACCAATTTCATCGTCATTCCATTCATTAACTTTTTTGCTCTCGTCAACACCAGCATTAGCTAAAATTGTTTTAGCACGGCTACGGCCAACCCCATATATATAGGTTAGCGAGATGACGCCTCTTTTTTGTTTGGGAATATCTACTCCAGAAATTCTAGCCATAATTATCCTTGTCTTTGTTTAAACCTAGGGTTCTTTTTATTAATTACGTATAAGCGTCCCTTGCGACGTACAATCTTGCAGTCGGCGCTTCTTTTTTTAAGTGATGCTCTAACTTTCATATCTTAATATCTAAATGTGATGCGTGCCTTTGTTAAATCATATGGCGACATCTCTAACTTTACTTTATCACCAGGAAGCAACTTGATATAGTGCATGCGCATTTTCCCAGAAATATGTGCTGTGACCACATGACCGTTTTCCAACTCAACGCGAAACATCGCGTTAGAAAGCGCCTCAATGATTTGACCATCTTGTTCTATAGCTGCTTGCTTTGCCATTAGTTTCCTACTGTTTTATTTCGTTTACTACCTGTTTTCATTAATCCATCATAATGACGGTTTAACAAATATGCATTGATTTGTTGAATAGTATCAATCGCAACACCCACCATAATAAGAAGGGAAGTTCCTCCGTAGAATAACGCCCAACCTTGTTGCATGCCAAACAAGTGGAACACCACAGCAGGTAATATGGCTACCGCTGCCAAAAATAGCGAGCCCGGGAAGGTAATTTGCGACATAATACGATCTAAGAAGTCTGCCGTTTCAGTACCTGGACGAACACCAGGAACAAAACCACCACTTCGCTTTAAGTCATCAGCCATTTTATTGGTCGGGACAGTAATAGCTGTATAGAAGTAGGTAAAAACAATAATAAGGACGGCAAACAATACGTTATACCAAAGGCCAAATATGTCTGAAAAAGAGGCTTGTAGCCATTGTCCCAATGCACTTTCAGAGCCCAACAGGCTTCCCAAAGACGAAGGAACAAACATCAATGCTTGTGCAAATATTATTGGCATTACACCAGAAGCATTTAGCTTTAGTGGGATATATTGGCGTGCACCTATTTGGTTTTTGTCAATTCCACCAGAAGCAGTTCTCCTCGCGTACTGTACGGGTATTTGACGTACGGCCATTACCAGTAAAATACAAACAGCATTGATCGCTATCCACACCATAGTTTCTATTACAATAACAATAGGTCCTCCGTTGTTTTCGGTAACTCTTGAAACAAATTCTTGAGCAAAAGACATAGGCAGTGTAGCCACAATACCAACTGTAATCAAAAGAGAAATACCATTTCCAATACCTTTGTCGGTAATTTTTTCACCAAGCCACATCGCAAAGATAGTCCCAGTAACAAGTATGATTACAGAAGGTACCATAAAACCAACTCCTTTTCCTAAAACAAAAGCAGATTCAGGAACGCCAAGCGCGCTTAAAGAGTATAAGTAAGCAGGGGCTTGGAAAACACAAATACCAATGGTTAGCCATCGTGTAATTTGATTAATTCTGCGTCGACCGCTTTCACCTTCTTTTTGTAATTTTTGCAAATATGGAACTGCTATTCCCATAAGTTGTACAACAATAGAAGCAGAGATATAAGGCATAATACCCAATGCAAAAACAGATGCGTTAGCAAATGCACCACCTGTGAACATGTTTAGCACACCAAGTAGTCCGCCACCGCTGGTTTTACTCGTTAGTTGTGAAAGTTGAACAGGGTCAATTCCAGGCAATACTACCTGAGCACCTATGCGGTAAACAATAAGAAATCCGAGGGTTATCAAGATACGATTCTTGAGTTCCTCTATTTTCCAAATATTCGTTATGACCTCTATTAATCTTTTCATTTATTCTATCGTAATCGCCTCTCCACCAGCAGCTTCAATTGCTGACTTAGCAGAAGCGGTAAATTTATGGGCACTAACTTTAAGTTTTGCAGACAATTCTCCGCGTCCTAATATTTTTACTAAATCGTTTTTTCCAACAAGACGCAATGAAACCATGGTCTCATTGTCTAATGTGCTTTTGATTTTTTTATTATCTACTAATGATTGTAGTTTATCCAGGTTTATTCCCGCATACTCTTTACGATTTATGTTAGTAAATCCAAACTTGGGCACACGTCTTTGCAATGGCATTTGACCTCCTTCAAAACCAATTTTCTTAGAGTATCCAGAACGAGATTTTGCACCTTTATGACCACGTGAAGCAGTACCACCAGTACCAGAACCTTGGCCTCTACCTAGACGTTTAGTTGTTCCTTTTACTGCGCCTTTAGCAGGCTTTAAATTTCCTAATTCCATATTAAACGTTTTGGACAGTTACCAAATGTTTTATTTTATTAACCATTCCCTTGATGGTGGCTGAATCTTCGTGTTCAACAACCTGACCAATCTTGTGTAAACCAAGAGCAGCTAGTGTGCGTTTCTGATCTTCAGGACGCTTAATGTTGCTCTTTACTTGTGTAACTTTAATCTTTCCCATGCTTATCCGTTAAAAACTTTATCAAGTGAAATACCACGTTGCTTGGCTACTGTATTGGCATCGCGTAATTGCAACAACGCATCAAAAGTAGCTTTAACAGCGTTATGTGGGTTTGAGGAACCTTGTGATTTTGAGAGTACATTTTGTACACCTACTGCTTCTAGCACAGCACGTACTGCACCACCAGCAATAACACCAGTACCCTCAGAAGCAGGTTTGATGAATACACGTGCACCGCCATACTTCCCTTTTTGTTCGTGTGGTAGGGTTCCCTTGTTAATTGGAATACGTACCAGATTTTTTTTAGCATCTTCTACGGCTTTAGAAATCGCCTCAGAGACCTCTTTAGACTTACCAAGCCCTTGGCCAACAACGCCATTTTCATCTCCTACTACAACAATTGCGGAAAATCCAAATGCACGTCCTCCTTTTGTTACTTTGGTAACTCGTTGTACCCCAACCAAACGATCTTTCAGATCTAATCCGCCTGGTTTTACAAATTCTACGTTTTTATAATCTTGATACATACTTAAAATTTTAGTCCTGCTTCTCTTGCACCGTCAGCTAGTGACTTTACACGTCCATGATATAGATATCCACCGCGATCAAAACGAATAGAAGAGATCCCGGCAGCTAATGCTTTTTCAGCGATAGATTTACCTACTTCTTGCGCAAGTTCAATTTTTGTTCCATTATGCTTTTCAAATTCCTTATCGCGAGACGAGGCAGCCGCTAGAGTTACTCCAGTCTCATCGTTAACGATTTGCGCATAAATTTCTTTATTACTTCTAAACACAGACATACGGGGCATAGCAGCGGTGCCAAGAACTGTATCTCGGAAGCGTTTCTGAATGCGTTGTCTACGTTGGGTTTTAGTCATTTTCATATCCCTAATGCTTATGCAGATTTACCTGCTTTTCTTCTAATTTGTTCACCTACAAACTTCACGCCTTTTCCTTTGTAAGGTTCTGGCTTACGGAAACCACGAATTTTTGCTGCAATCGAACCAACCAATTGATTGTCGTATGAGCTGAGTTTGATGATGGGGTTTTTACCTTTTTCAGAAATGGTCTCGACCTTAACCTCTTTTGGTATTTCAAAAACAATATTGTGAGAAAAACCAAGTGCAAGGTCTAGTTTTTGACCTTGATTGCTAGCGCGATAGCCAACACCAACCAATTCTAATTCTTTTTTAAATCCAACAGAAACACCGGTAACCATATTGGCAACAAGCGAGCGATACAAGCCGTGCTTGGCTCTATGAGGTTTACTGTCTGAAGGACGTGATACCAACAACTGACCATCTTGTTGAGTGATTGTAACATCACTATAAGACTGTGTCAATTCACCTAATTTACCTTTAACAGTAATCTCACTAGCCTGAATGTCAACTGTGACGCCTTCTGGAAGTATTATAGGATTATTACCAATTCTTGACATAATTCAATTTTTATTAGTGAACGTAACAAATTACCTCACCACCTACGTTTTCTTTTTTTGCTTGTTTTCCAGTCATTACGCCGTGTGAAGTAGATACTATTGCAGTACCTAAACCATTTAATACACGGGGAATTTCAGATGAAGAAGCATATTTACGCAAACCAGGTGTACTGATTCGCTGTAATTTTTTAATTACAGGTTCTTTGGTAAGACGGTCGTATTTTAAAGCAATTTTGATGCTTTTTTGAATAGTTTCGTCTTCCACCTTATAACTTAGGATATAGCCTTGGTCAAATAAAATCTTTGTGATTTCTAGCTTCAGCTTTGAAGCAGGAATCGAAACCACGCGGTGGCCAGCGCTGTTAGCGTTACGAACGCGTGTTAAATAATCTGCAATTGGATCTGTATTCATAATTCTATTTGTTTACCAGCTCGCTTTTTTAACTCCTGGGATTAAACCTTTATTTGCCATTTCTCTAAACATAACACGAGAAAGACCAAACTGACGCATATATCCTTTTGGACGGCCTGTAAGCTTACAACGGTTATGCCCACGTACAGGAGATGCATTTTTAGGTAATTTTTGTAGCGCTTCATAATCACCAGCTGCTTTTAATGCTGCTCGCTTATCTGCATATTTAGCGGCTAGTTTTGCTCTTTTGACCTCACGGGCCTTCATTGATTCTTTTGCCATACTAGTTTTTCTTGAAGGGCATGCCCAATTCGTTTAACAGTGATTTAGCTTCTTTATCGGTATTAGCCGATGTTACAAAAGTGATATCCATTCCAGCAATCTTGTGCACCTTGTCGATGTCAATTTCTGGAAAGATAATTTGTTCTTGGATTCCCAAATTGTAATTGCCACGGCCATCAAAACCATCTGCTTTAACACCCTGGAAGTCACGTACACGTGGAAGCGCAGCCGTAACCAGACGATCAAAAAATTCGTACATCTTTTCCCCACGTAAGGTGACTTTCGCCCCAATGGGCATTCCTTTACGAAGCTTAAATGTTGCCACGTCTTTCTTTGAAAGCGTTGACAATGCTTTTTGGCCTGAAATCATAGTCAGTTCTTCAACTGCATGATCTACAAGTTTTTTGTCGGCAACTGCTGCCCCAACACCACGACTCAACACTATCTTTTCAAGTTTAGGTACTTGCATAATGTTGGTGTAACCAAATTCTTCGGTTAGTCGCGCCGTAATACGGTCTTTATATTCGGTCTTAAGTCTAGGTATATAACTCATGTTAAATAGCTTCATTGGTTTTACGTGATACACGCACTTTCTTACCGTCTTCCATTCGATATCCGATTCGAGTGGTTTGACCTTCTGCAGTTAACAAAGAGAGGTTAGAAATAGCAATAGGTGCTTCTTTTTCTATGATTCCTCCCTGAGGGTTTTGTGCATTGGGTTTAGTATGGCGTTTTACAATATTTACGCCCGAGACAATCGCTTTGTTTTTTTCACGAATAAGCGAAACTATTTCGCCTTCCGTCCCTTTGTGGTCTCCCGCAATGACACGAACTTTATCTCCGTTTTTAAATTTTATCTTACTCATAATTATAGTACTTCAGGAGCTAATGAGATTATTTTCATAAACTGTCGATCGCGTAGCTCACGAGCAACAGGACCAAAAACACGCGTTCCGCGCATTTCGCCTTGTGCATCTAGTAAGACACATGCGTTTTCGTCAAATCTGATGTAAGAACCATCAGGACGACGAACTTCTTTTTTAGTACGCACAACAACTGCTGTTGATACCTGTCCTTTTTTGACAGAACCATTAGGTGTTGCTTCCTTAACCGTAACAACTATTTTATCGCCAATAGAAGCGTAGCGACGCTTCGTACCGCCCAACACACGGATGGTGAGTACTTCTTTGGCGCCAGTATTATCGGCTACTTTAAGTCTTGATTCTTGTTGTAACATTATTTAGCTCTTTCAATAATTTCAACCAAACGCCAGCACTTTGATGCGCTCATGGGGCGTGTTTCCATAATTTTAACCGTGTCTCCGATGTTACAATCGTTTGTTTCATCATGAGCGACGTACTTTTTTGTTTTCAAAACAAATTTCCCATACATCGGGTGCTTAACGCGTTTTACTTCAGAAACAACAATAGACTTCTGCATTTTGTTGCTCGTTACAACGCCAATACGTTCTTTACGTAAATTTCTAGTTTCCATACTATGCTTGCTCTAAAGTTCTTTTTGTGAGTTCTGTTTTGATTCGTGCAATAGTTCTACGCTGCTGACGCAAAGAAAGTGGATTCTCTAAGGGCGATAATGCATGTGTAGCACGTGCGCTTTCATAGCTCTTTTGAAAAGCAATTAGCTTTTCGTTTAGCTCCTCAACCGATGACTCATTAATTTCTGTTTGTTTCATGTCCATTTTCTTATGCTTCGTAATCGCGAGCGATAATAAACTTTGTTTTAACTGGTAATTTTTGAGCTGCTAGTCGCAATGCCTCTTTAGCAACATCAATAGGCACACCTGAAACCTCAAACATGATACGTCCAGGTTTCACAACAGCCACATAGTGGTCTAATGCCCCTTTACCTTTACCCATACGAACCTCAAGTGGTTTTTTAGTTATGGGCTTGTCTGGGAAAATTTTAATCCATAATTGTCCTTCACGTTTCATGTAACGTGTAGCGGCAATACGTGCAGCCTCAATTTGGCGTGAAGTGATAAACTTGGAATCAAGAGCCTTGATACCATACATACCATTGGATAATACATGTCCGCGTTGGGAAAGACCTTTCATACGGCCTTTCTGCATTTTACGGTGTTTTGTTCTTTTTGGTTGTAACATGACCTAACTTTATTTTCTACGGCGTGGACCACGTCCACCGCGTTTATCGTTTTTACCTTTGGCTGCGTTCAAGCTCATTCCTACTAAAGGAGACAACTCGCGCTTGCCGTAAACTTCGCCCTTCATGATCCATACCTTGATACCCAATCTACCGTAAGTAGTATGTGCTTCAACCAAAGCATAATCAATATCTGCACGGAACGTAGACAAAGGAATACGACCGTCTTTGTAGCTTTCAGAACGTGCCATCTCTGCACCGTTTAAACGACCTGAAATTTGCACTTTAATACCTTCTGCATTCATTCGCATTGCAGCTGCAATTGCCATTTTTATGGCACGACGATAAGAAATACGACTTTCTATCTGACGAGCTATACTGGCACCTACCAGTTGGGCTTCCAACTCAGGGCGCTTGATTTCAAAGATATTTAACTGAACCTCTTTGTTTGTAATTTTTTTAAGCTCTTCTTTCAGCTTATCAACCTCTTGACCACCTTTACCAATGATAATCCCTGGGCGAGCTGTTGTAATGGTTATGGTAACCAACTTAAGGGTACGCTCAATGATTACACGAGATACACTTGCCTTGGCAAGACGTGCATGAACATAGCGGCGAATTTTATCATCTTCGGCTAGCTTGTCTCCGTAATCGTTTCCACCATACCAGTTAGATTCCCATCCACGGATGATACCTAATCTATTGCCAATTGGATTTGTCTTTTGTCCCATATTCGGTTTTAACTTTGTGCGTTATCTTGTGCTCCTAACACCATGGTAACATGGTTAGAACGTTTTCTAATTCTGTGACCTCTCCCTTGTGGTGCTGGACGCAAACGTTTTAACATTGCTCCGCTATCCACACGTATTTCTTTTATGTACAGACCCGCTTTTTCAATATCTGCGTCTTCATTTTTAGCTTGCCAATTTGATATTGCAGACAACAAGAGTTTTTCAAGTCTCTTAGAAGATTCCTTAGCACTAAAACGTAGAACAGATAATGCCTTTTCAACTTCATTTCCACGAATTAAATCTGCCATAAGACGCATTTTTCTCGGCGATGTTGGACAGTCATTGAGTTTTGCAAAAGCGATATGCTTTCGGTTCTCTTTCAATTGTGCTGCCATTTCCTTTTTACGAGTTCCCATAGCTTATTTTTTTCCCTTGTTTTTAGCACCAGCATGACCTCGAAACGAACGAGTGGGTGAAAACTCACCAAGCTTATGTCCTACCATATTTTCAGTGACATATACAGGAACAAACTGACGTCCGTTATGAACAGCAATAGTTTGTCCAACGAAATCTGGAATAATCATCGAGGCACGAGACCAAGTTTTAATAACAGATTTTTTTCCTGAATCTACGTTAGCTTGAACTTTCTTCATCAAGCTGTAATGTACGTAAGGTCCTTTTTTTAGTGATCGAGCCATAGTTTATTTTTTTCTACGTTCAATTATATACTTATTTGACGCCTTATTCTTATTACGCGTTCTGTATCCTTTAGCAGGAATACCATTGCGTGAGCGTGGGTGACCTCCAGAAGCGCGCCCTTCGCCACCACCCATGGGGTGATCTACAGGGTTCATAACCACAGGACGTGTTCTTGGACGACGTCCTAACCAACGGCTACGACCCGCCTTTCCAGAAACAACCAATTGATGGTCTGAATTGGAAACCGTACCAATAGTAGCCACACATGTAGTTAGTATCATACGTGTTTCACCAGATGGCAATTTGATTGTTGCAAACTTACCATCGCGTGCCATTAATTGTGCAAATGCACCAGCACTGCGAGCGATGGTTGCACCTTGACCGGGACGAAGCTCAATACAAGAAATGATTGTACCTAATGGAATATTTTCCAACGGCATAGTATTACCAATTTCGGGTTGCGCCTTTACTGCAGAAACCACCTTTTGGCCAACTTTAAGACCGCTTTGAGCAATGATATATCGCTTCTCACCGTCCTCAAACTGAATCAAGGCAATAAATGCAGATCGGTTTGGATCATATTCAATGGATTTTACCTCCGCAGGTGCATCAAAACGATCACGCTTAAAATCGATTATACGGTAGCGTTTTTTGTGTCCACCACCGATATAGCGTGACGTCATGCGTCCGCTGTTATTACGACCGCCTGAACGTTTTTTCGGAGCAAGCAAGCTTTTCTCCGGCTTATCAGTGGTTATGGCGTCGTTTCCATTTACCACTCTACCGCGCTGTCCAGGTGTTATAGGTTTTAGTTTTCTAACTGACATATCCTATTTTATAAATTACTATAAAAATCAATATTTTCCCCCGCTGCTACTTCCACAATTGCACGTTTAGTAGCGTTGGTTTTTGAATGCTGTATACCATTTTTAGTATACCGTGAGCGTCTTTCAGGACCGTAGTTAAGTGTACGCACTTTTTCGACGGTGACGCCATAAGTTGCCTCAACTGCTTTTTTAATTTCAACCTTATTGGCTTTTGGATCAACCAAGAAAGTATAACGGTTTCTCAACTCACTCTCGCGAGTTGCCTTTTCGGTTATAACAGGTTTTAGTAAAATACGCATCTTTTGTTATTTACTCAGATTAGCTTCAATGGCAGCAACGGCACTCTCTGCAAGAACCAAATGCTGGGCATTCATTATTTTGTATGTATTCAACTCATTGTTTGTAAGTACCTCAGTTTTGGTAAGGTTACGGCCAGATAAAAACACATTTTTATTGGTTTCACCCAATACCCATAGTGATTTTTTATCTGCAATACCAAGTGCACTAAGTGCTGCTTGAAACGATTTTGTTTTTGGTGCATCAAACTGAAAGTCTTCAACAACCGTAATATTTTTTTGTTGTGCCTTAAGACTAAAGGCAGATTTACGAGCCAAACGCTTTACGTTCTTATTCACTTTCTGATTATAAGAACGAACTCTTGGTCCAAATACACGTCCACCGCCACGGAATAAAGGGTTTTTGATGCTGCCCGCACGAGCAGTACCTGTACCTTTTTGTTTCTTAATCTTGCGCGTGCTTCCAACAATTTCTGCGCGCTCTTTGGCTTTGTGCGTTCCTTGACGTTGGTGAGCTAAATATTGTTTTACATCTAAATACAAAGCATGTTCGTTTGGCTCAACACCAAAAATAGCCTTGTCTAGTGCAACAGTACGACCTGTTTCTTTTCCGTTAATATCAACTATTGCTACTTTCATTACTTACGAATTAAGATAAACGCATTCTTATGACCAGGTACACAGCCTTTAACCACCAATAAATTTTTATCGGGAACCACTTGCAATACTTTAAGGTTTTGAACTGTGACTTTTTCGTTCCCCATTTGGCCTGCCATACGCATTCCTTTGAATACACGAGCTGGATATGAAGCTGCGCCAATAGAACCAGGAGCCCTCAAACGGTTGTGCTGACCGTGTGTGGATTGACCAACACCACCAAAACCGTGACGTTTTACAACCCCTTGAAATCCTTTTCCTTTGGATGTTCCCGTAATGTCAACAAATTCACCAGCAACAAAGTGGTCAACCGTTATAGTATCACCAAGTTTATGCGCTCCATCAAAGCCTTGGAACTCAACAAGTTTACGCTTAGGCGTTGTACTTGCTTTTTTAAAGTGTCCACTAGCAGCTTTAGTAACCTTACGGCTGGGCTTTTCATCAAACCCAAGTTGTAAAGCATCATAACCATCAACATCTTTAGATCTCACTTGTGTAACAACACAAGGACCTGCCTCAATAACAGTACATGGGAGGTTTTTCCCATTCTCGTCAAAGATGCTTGTCATACCAATTTTTCTTCCTATCAAACCAGACATAATCTGAATGTTTACTCCCTAAAAGGGTGTTATACTTTAATTTCTACTTCAACGCCACTAGGTAACTCAAGTTTCATCAAGGCGTCTATGGTCTTTGATGAAGAGCTGTAAATATCCAATAAGCGCTTGTAAGAGCTCAATTGGAATTGTTCACGTGATTTTTTGTTTACGTGAGGCGAACGCAAAACGGTGAAAAGTTTTTTGTGAGTAGGTAACGGAATAGGACCTGTTACTACCGCTCCAGTGGACTTAACTGTTTTAACGATCTTCTCAGCAGAGCGATCTACCAAGTTGTGGTCGTACGATTTAAGTTTTATTCTAATTTTTTGACTCATCGTTTATATTTTTAGCTCTGACCTGTTGCTGCCGCAATTACTTCAGATGAAATATTTTGTGGTGTTTGTTCATAATGTGAAAACTCCATTGTGGAGGTTGCACGCCCAGATGAAAGTGTACGCAACGAGGTTACATAACCAAACATTTCTGAAAGAGGCACATTGGCTTTAACAACCTTAGACCCTGCGCGGTCGTCCATGCTATTTACTTGTCCGCGGCGACGATTAAGGTCCCCTACAATATCACCCATATTTTCTTCAGGGGTTAGTACCTCCAATTTCATGATGGGCTCCATAATAACGGCGCCAGCAGACTTCGCAGCTGCTTTGTAACCAATTTTTGCAGCTAACTCAAAGGACAATGAATCTGAATCCACAGGGTGGAAAGATCCATCTTTAAGCGTAACTTTAATGGCGTCTACTTCAAATCCAGCCAATGGTCCATTTGCCATGGCTTGTTTGAATCCTTTTTCTACGGATGGAATGTATTCCTTAGGAACATTCCCACCTTTGATTTGATTTACAAACTCAAGACCTGATTTACCTTCCTCTGCAGGTTCAAGTGTAAATACAATATCAGCAAACTTACCGCGTCCACCAGACTGTTTTTTGTACACCTCGCGGTGATCTGTAGTAGCCGTAATGGCTTCTTTGTATTCAACCTGTGGTTGTCCTTGGTTTACATCAACCTTAAATTCACGTCTTAATCGATCAACAATAATGTCAAGATGAAGCTCACCCATTCCAGAAATAATGGTCTGGCCTGAAGCCTCGTCCGTTTTTACTTGGAAAGTAGGGTCCTCCTCTGCAAGTTTGGCTAGTGCCATACCTAATTTATCCACATCTGCCTTGGTCTTTGGCTCTACCGCAATACCAATTACGGGATCGGGAAAATCCATACTTTCCAAAATAATAGGAGACTTTTCAGCAGAAAGTGTATCACCTGTTTTAATGTCTTTAAATCCAACAGCTGCACCAATATCACCAGCTTCAATATAATCGATAGAGTTTTGCTTGTTGGCGTGCATCTGATAGATACGAGAAATTCGCTCTTTGTTTCCTGAACGGTTGTTCAAAACATAAGAACCCGCATCCAAACGGCCTGAATAAGCACGGAAAAATGCTAAACGACCAACAAAAGGATCAGTAGCAATTTTAAAGGCTAATGCTGAAAATGGGTCATTCACAGAGGGCTTACGTGATATTTGATCTCCAGTATCAGGATCAGTTCCTATAATTGCCTCCTTATCTTCCGGCGAAGGTAGGTAACGACATACGGCATCCAATAAGAACTGAACACCCTTATTTTTGAAAGCAGAACCACAAATCATTGGAATTATACTCATATCTTGTGTAGCTGCGCGCAGCGCATTGTGTACTTCGTCTTCAGAAATACTATCAGGGTCTTCAAAATATTTTTCCAAAAGGTTGTCGTCATATTCTGCAACAGCTTCGATAAGCTCTCCACGGAATTTTTCAACGTCTTCCTTCATTTCCTCAGGAATATCTACAACATCAAAAGTTGCACCCATGTTTTCCTCATGCCAGATAATTGCACGATTTTTAACTAGGTCTACACATCCTCTAAAATTATCCTCGTCACCAATAGGAAGTACAATAGGAACAGCGTTTGATTTTAGCATCTCACGAACTTGATTACAAACATTCAAGAAATTTGATCCTTGACGGTCCATCTTGTTCACAAAGCCCATTCGAGGCACTTTGTAATTGTCAGCCAAACGCCAGTTGGTTTCAGATTGTGGCTCAACACCATCAACAGCAGAAAACAAAAACACCAGTCCATCTAGTACACGCAATGAACGGTTTACCTCAACTGTAAAGTCAACGTGACCAGGCGTGTCAATAATATTAAAATGATAAGGCTTAGCACCATCAACAGCCTTACCTTGATCGGTGGGAAATGTCCACTCACAAGTAGTTGCTGCAGAAGTAATGGTAATACCACGCTCTTGCTCTTGTTCCATCCAGTCCATTGTAGCGGCACCATCATGCACCTCTCCAATTTTGTGGCTAACACCAGTGTAGTATAAAATACGCTCGGTGGTAGTGGTCTTTCCAGCATCAATGTGCGCTGCAATCCCAATGTTACGTGTATATTTTAAATCTCTTGCCATAATTGAATATGCTACTATTTGTTAAAATCTAAAGTGAGAAAATGCTTTATTTGCTTCTGCCATCTTATGGGTGTCTGTGCGTTTCTTAACAGCAGCACCTTCTTCTTTTTCAGCAGCCAGAATCTCGGCAGCTAATTTTTGTGCCATAGATTTTTCATTGCGTTTACGAGCATAGCTAATCAACCACTTCATGGCCATTGATATTTTTCTGTCTGGACGTATTTGCATTGGAATTTGGAAAGTGGCACCCCCAACACGACGGCTGCGAACCTCAACGTGGGGCATCACATTAGACAATGCATCTTTCCAGTGTTGAAGTGCATCTTTTTCCTCGTCTTGTTTTTTTGAATCTACGATATCAATGGCATCGTAAAATATTTTGAATGCTACAGATTTTTTCCCGTTCCACATCAGGTTATTGACAAAACGCGTGACCAGTTGGTCATTAAATCGCGGGTCGGGTAGTAACGGGCGTTTTTTCGCCTTTCTTTTTCTCATATTCTGGTTTTGAGTGGTTCAAGCAAGCTTGAACGTCATGATTTCATATCAGGTCTAAACTATTTTTTTGGTCGTTTAGCACCATATTTGGAACGACGCTGTAAGCGGCCTTCTACACCAGCGGTGTCAAGTGCTCCGCGTACAATATGGTAGCGAACACCAGGTAAATCTTTCACACGACCTCCGCGCACAAGCACTATTGAGTGCTCTTGCAGGTTGTGCCCTTCTCCAGGGATATAGGCATTAACCTCATTCCCATTGGTAAGGCGCACCCTTGCCACCTTCCGCATTGCGGAATTTGGTTTTTTAGGTGTGGTGGTGTACACACGGGTACACACGCCTCTTCGCTGAGGACATGAATCCAAAGCTGCGGATTTACTCTTTTTTGCAAGATCCTTACGACCTTTCCGAACTAGTTGCGATATGGTTGGCATACGTTATACTTACTTTAATCCTTTATTTAAAGGGCTGCAAATGTAGTATAATTTTCGTCGCTTTCAAATAAATTTTTTGCTGTTTTTATTTCTTCTTTAAACAGCCATACAAAAGAAGGAATGTTTGAATAAAAAAAACAGAATGTTAGACTTAAGTACTAGAATTCTATTTACTGTGTGTAATTTTGCAATTGATAAGATGAAAATCGAAAACAACTTTTACGACCTTTTTGCGCAATTAAATGATGTAAAACGCCCTTTTGTGCTATATCGTTTACCCAATACCGACTCACTTCAACTTATACAGCAGAATAATACCACGCATTACAGAACCTCAACACTCACAGAAGAAGGCTTTGTGTTTGCCCCATTTAATCGTACAAACCGATTTACATACATACCCAATCACAGGGTCTTACAAGTTGATATTCCTATACCAAAAGCCAGAGTGAACTCACAAATTGTATCCAATACATTTGCTCAAAAAACATATTACAATAAACTTGTATCAAATGCTTTAGAGTACATTAAAAAGGGGGAGATTAAAAAAGTGGTTGTGTCAAGGCTTCACAAGCAAGAATTCAAACAAAATATAGCCGAATCATTTATTAGGCTTGTTGATGCATATCCCAATGCTATGGTATATTATTGGTCACATCCACAAACTGGCACATGGATGGGCGCAACCCCCGAAACATTACTAAATCTAGAAGCCAAAAAATGTAAAACCATGGCGTTAGCTGGAACATTAACTTATGAGGAAAACAATCCTTCAAAATGGTCTACCAAGGAAATTGAGGAGCAACAAATGGTTACAGATTTTATTAAGCAGCAACTAGATGTTTTATATCCAAAAAACAATATCAACCCATCTGCTGCTTACACCAAGAGGGCTGGAAATCTATTGCATCTTTGCGCTGATTTTGAATTTGATATCAATGAAGCTTCGCTGTTAGAACTCGTTCAATTGCTACACCCCACTCCAGCTGTTTCTGGTGTACCAGTCAATAAAAGTCTAGATTTTATTAAGACCTTTGAGACACATCAACGCAATTATTATGCAGGATTTTTAGGTCCTTTTGTTAAAGAAGCCGCAAATATATATGTCAATCTGCGCTGTGCAATTATAGAAAAAACACAACTTACACTATATGTTGGTGGAGGCATAACGGCAGAAAGCAACATTGCAGCTGAGTGGGAAGAAAGCCAGCGTAAGGCAGAAACACTTCTCAACGTCATATAATTGATAGGTGTTAGTACACTCAAATGCGGTTTTGTACTTTTGCATGGCTATGAAACCCAATTCCAAAGCACAGCATTTGCGCTACACAGAAATTCCACTACCACAAGCAGTCGTATTCTACTGTGAGCAATACGGTATTGAGTACGTTGTTATCTCTGCAGGTTCGCGTAATGCACCCCTTACAAATGGCTTTACTGAAAATCCGTTTTTCAAAACATATAGTATAGTTGACGAGCGCGCTGCCGCATTTTTTGCGTTAGGGATGGCACAACAGCTTGATAGGCCCGTGGCAATCGTATGTACGTCAGGATCGGCTCTATTAAATTACTACCCTGCCGTTGCAGAAGCCTATTACAGCAGTATACCACTGGTAATCATTTCTGCAGATCGCATGCCACACCGAATTGGTATTGGGGATGGACAAACCATAAAGCAAGAAGGTGTCTTTGGACCCCATCTTATAGGCTCTGCTGTTTTATTGCCTGATGTTTCGCATGCAACCGAGACACTTCTAAAAAGTAATAAACAAACTTTTTTTACAAAAAACCCCACCAAAAAAGAAGTAGCTAGACTGCAAGACAAACATCAAACAAAAAACATCAAAGAATTACAGCGTGTATTTACATTGGCGAACCTAAAGAAGGGGCCTGTACATCTAAACATCCCCATGGAAGAACCCTTGTATGGGATGACCACAACACCCATTGCGCTCCCTAGTCGTATTAAGCAAGCTGCTATCAATAAGAAAAATGATATCTCTAAACTACAATCTGTTTGGAGCAGAGCAAAAAGAAAAATGATTTTAGTAGGTGTATCAAATCCAGATGCAGCGTTATCGTCTGTCTTATCGGTACTGCTTGAGGATCCAAGTGTGGTAGTACTCACTGAAAAGACTTCTAACTTTTCACACCCAAAAGCCATAGGTGCTATTGACTGTCTTATGGCACCCCTTGAAATAGAAACCCAAAACCAAGCAGGTTTACAACCCGACATACTAATCACTATTGGTGGAATGGTGGTTTCAAAGAAAATCAAGTTTTACTTGCGGGAGCACAAGGCAAAAAATCACTTTCATTTGGGAAAAACTACTGCAAATGATACCTTTTTTTATTTAACACAACACATTGATGCCCCAGCTGCTTCAATTTTAAGTTGCTTGGACAAGGGAAACAAGAGCAATTATCAATCAAATGTACTATCACACTATGACAGATATTTAGAAACGGCTGCAGGTTATTTAAAAAAAGCGCCTTTTTCAGACCTACGGGTTTTTAACATGATAACTACCGCCCTACCCCAAAATACACATTTACAAGTCGCAAATAGTTCACCTGTCCGCTATATACAATTGTTTGACTTACCCACCGGAACCGAAGTATACTGTAATAGAGGAACCGCAGGTATAGACGGGAGTACAGCAACCGCTATTGGCGCAGCCCAAATCAACACTAAGCAAACAGTTTTGATTACAGGCGATTTAAGCTTTTTTTACGACATAAATGGTTTATGGAATAATTACATTCCTGATGATGCACGTATTATTGTAATCAACAATCAAGGAGGTGGAATTTTCAGAATACTT
>Ga0066825_10000259_pt1 | contig 17507 bp, 9 predicted proteins | sample ETNtaG_6_FD_65608 | JGI IMG/M metagenome (GOLD analysis project Ga0066825, IMG submission 65608) | Marine microbial and viral communities from oxygen minimum zone, Eastern Pacific Ocean - ETNP201306SV45 | ecosystem: Environmental > Aquatic > Marine > Oceanic | place: Pacific Ocean: Eastern...
AAAAAGAGGTCTAGTGTGGTCGTTTGATGAGAAAGTTGCCCAAAGACTCCCACAAGGCAATGATTAAGAGCTCACTTTTGTGTCATGTGTTGACAACTAATCTCATTGGACATTTTTCCATCGCCAAACCTCGGCCACGCACCTAATTTAAATTCACTTTTTTTGGCGGAGCAAAATCCGAGCAGTTTCCGTCCAATGCACAACAACTCGGTAGAGAACTGTTACAGAAAACGAAATGAAAAAGCTCACAGCCTGTCTTGCCCTCGTCGGCATCACCCTCACCCTCCTCTACGCTGTAGAACCCCCGCCCGCCCCCAAGCTCTCCAAGGAAGCCCATTGGGAAGCCTATGAGGCCGCACTAAAAAAAGGCCTACCCAAAACCGCCATCACCCATCTTGACCCGATTATCGAGAAAACTCTGGCGGACAAGGATTACGCCGAGGCCATCAAGGCCGTAGGCAAGAAAAACGCCCTCGAAGGCACCATCCAAGGCAACAAAGCGCAGGAAAAAATCCGCCGCATGGAGGCCGAGATCAAGAAGGCCCCGGCCGAGATGAAACCGGTCATGACCGCCATCGTCGCCAACTGGTACTGGCATTACTTCCAACAGAACCGCTGGCGCTTCATTCAGCGCTCACGCACCGGCGCCGCACCCACCGATGATTTCGAGACTTGGGACCTCCCGCGCATTTTCACTGAGATCGACAAACAATTCACCGCCGCCCTCGCCCATGAAGCCGTGCTCAAGAAAACCCCCGTGGCCGATTACGATGAGCTCCTACAAAAAGGCTCCCAGCCCGACGCCTACCGGCCCACCATGTATGACTTTCTCGTTTTCAATGCCCTGCAATTCTACAGCAGCGGCGAACAAGCTGGGGCCAAGGCGCAGGATGCCTTTGAATTGAACGCCGAAGATCCTGTGTTTGATTCCGAAGCCAAGTTCATTGCCTGGCAGATCAAAACCACCGACACCGAGTCCCGCACCGTCAAGGCCCTCAAACTCTATCAGGACCTCCTCAAGTTTCACGCCAACGACGAGGACAAGAGCGCCTATATCGACGCCTCACTCGGGCGCCTGAACTTCGGCAAAAATAAGGCCTATGGAGAATCCAAGAACGACCGGTACCGCTCCGCAATAAAGGGCTTCATCAACAAATGGGCCGACCATCGCATCAGCGCCCGCGCCCGCTTTCACCTCGCGCAGTCCCTCGATCAGGAGGGCGACAAAGTGCAAGCGCACAAAATTGCCAAACAAGGCAAAGAGACTTACCCCGACAGCCCCGGAGGCGCCATGTGCCATAACCTCATCAACCAGATCGAGGCCAAGAGCAGCAATATCACCATCGAACGCGTCTGGAATAATCCCCGCCCGGACATCACCGTGAAATACCGCAACGTGGATGAAATCCATTTCCGCGTCGTAGCCGAGAACTGGGAAGCCGCCATGAAACGTAAACGGGGCAACCCTCAATGGCTCGATAATAATGAGCGCAAAGCGCTAATGCAAAAAGAGATCGTCAAGCAATGGAGTGTTAAACTCCCCCCGACCAAGGATTTTCACGAGAGCGTAAAGACCATCAAAGCTCCCGAAGGATTACCGCAAGGATTTTATTACCTCGCAAGCAGCCACGACAAGAACTTCGGTGCTGGCGATAATGTCTGTCACTACACCAGCTTCTGGGTCAGCGATCTTTCCATCGTAATACGCCAACGCCACGGCAATGGCCGAGTGGAAGGATTCGTCCTCGACGCCCTGAGCGGTGAACCCGTAGCCAATGCCAAGGTGCGCGCGTGGTTCCGCAACGGCAACCAGCGCACGGAAGCCAACCCCACAACTTCCAATGATAAGGGTTTCTTCAGCTTTCAGGCCATTCAACGCGGCTACCTGCTGCTAGCCAGTAAGGGCGACCAACAACTCAGCTCCTACAACGACCATTACAATCACGGCCGCGTTCACATCCCGCGACCTTACGACCGAACTATCTTCTTTACCGATCGCTCCCTCTATCGCCCCGGTCAAACCGTCCAATATAAAGGGCTTTCGATTCACGTGGATTCCCACAACGACAACTACCGCACTATACCTAACGCACTGGTCACTGTGTCCTTTCGCGACCGCAACGGTAAGGAGATTGGGCGGCAACAGCATCGGGCCAATGACTACGGCTCTTTCAGTGGTAAATTCAATGCCCCGCGGGATCGGGTGCTGGGCCGAATGAGCCTCCAAGTCACAACCGGACCGCGCGGCAGCTCCTCCTTTAATGTTGAGGAATACAAACGCCCCAAGTTCGAAGTCGACCTCAAAGCGCCAGAGACTGCCGCCAAGCTGAATGGCGAAGTTAATTTAACGGGTAAAGCTACCGCTTACACCGGCGCAGCCATCAATGATGCAAAGGTCAAGTGGCGTGTCGTTCGCGAAGTACGGTACCCCGTCTGGTGGGGCTGGCACTACTGGTGGCGCCCCGCTCCGCAGGGGAACAGTCAGGAAATTGCTCATGGCGACGTGACCACCAAACCGGATGGTTCCTTTAATGTGAAGTTCACCGCCAAGCCGGACAACAGCGTCTCTGCTGCGGACGAACCCACATTCCGATATACCATTTACGCAGACGTCACCGACACCACAGGCGAAACCCGGAGTGATCAAAGTAGCATTAACCTTGGATACACCGCTCTCAAAGCCAGTTTATCCGTAGCTGACTGGCAGCAACAAGATAAGGCCGTAGACCTTACACTCAACACCACCACACTTGATGGCGTCGGCCAAAAAGCCGAGGGCACACTCAAAGTTTATGCCCTGAAGCAACCCAAACAAGTGGAGCGAGCCAAGCTTAATACTTATCGGCCCCACGTAATGCCCCACCGAAACGGCCGCTTTGCACCTGAATTCCTCCCTGAACCTGACGCTTCTAATGTCAACTCATGGGAACTGGGCAAGGTAGTTGCTGAAAAGGGGTTCACCACTGACGAGAGCGGCCAAGCCAAGTTCAACTTCGATCTTAAGCAGGGCGCTTATCGAGTGATTGTGGAAACTCAGGATCGGTTTGGCAAAAAAGTCAGCGCCCGTTCACCCATTCAAGTACTCAACCCCAAGGCCGATAAACTTGCTATAAAGATCCCGCACCTGATCAAGGCCCCTACCTGGACCGTGGAACCCGGCGGCGAATTCATGGCCATCTGGGGAAGTGGATACGGTGAAGCCCGCGCCTTTATCGAGGTAGAACATCGCCGCAAAATCCTTCAAAGCTTTTGGACCGAACGCGGCCTCACGCAACTCCAGCTCAAGCAAGTTGTTAATGAAGCCATGCGTGGCGGATTTACCGTGCACGTCACAATGGTCCGGGAAAACCGCGCTTACCTCTCCAGCCACAAGGTCAACGTCCCCTGGACGAACAAGAACCTGACGGTGAAATGGGAGTCCTTTCGGGATAAATTACAACCGGGCCAACCAGAGAAATGGAAAGCCACCATCAGCGGTCCGGACGCTAAGAAAGCGGTCGCCGAAATGGCCGCTGTACTCTACGACGAAAGCCTCGACCAATTCAAAGCTCACCAATGGCAGCAAGCTTTTGGAGTGTTCCGCCAGGACAACAACAGCCTGAATCAGCAATTCGTAAACATCAGCAAAGGCCTGCAGCACCTACAGGGCCAATGGAATCGCCCGGACTACAAGAACACCTCCATGAGCTACCGGCGATTCCCCGGGGAAATTACCGCTAACCTTTACGGGTACGGATACTACTCGGCTAGAAATAGAAGACTTGCCGCTGGTAGAGGAGGGTTAGAAATGGGGACTGCGCCTACAATGATGCGCTCGGCAAAAAAGGCTGCAGAAGGTATGGCACAATCTGCACCAATGGCGATGAACGCATCTTTAGCTGAAGAAGCGATGGATGATACCTCGGCTGATTTCAGTGCGTCTGCTGTTTTCCTTACATCTGGAGAAAAATTGAACGATAGACAAGCTGGCGGAGGGAGAACCGCCGGATCTCAAAAAGGACCGGATCTCTCGAATGTAACCGCCCGCAAGAACCTCAATGAAACGGCTTTTTTCATGCCGCATTTAGTTTCTAACGATGAGGGTGAGGTTGTCATGGAATTCTCTATGCCTGAAGCCCTCACCAAATGGAAGTTCATGGGCTTTACCCATGATAACGAGCTCCGAAGCGGTGTCTTAAGCGGCAGCACTGTCACCGCTAAAGACATTATGGTGCAGCCCAACCCGCCGCGCTTCCTGCGCGAGGGCGACGAACTCGAGTTCACCGTCAAGGTGAGCAACCGCACCGAGAAGGAACAAACCGGCAAAGTCCGCCTAACCTTCGCCGAAGCCCTCACCGAGGACAACGTTGACGAACTGCTCGGCAATGTGGATCTCGACAAGACCTTCACCGTGCCAGCCAACCAAAGCCGCAGCTACAGCTGGCGTCTCAGTGTGCCAGACGACCTTGGCTTCCTCACCTTCAAAGCCGTCGGCGGCACTGACAAAGTGACCGATGGCGAACAGGGCTTTCTGCCCGTGCTCAGCCGCCGCATCTTCGTCACCGAAAGCCTCCCGCTGCCCATCCGCGGCGCCAAGACCAAGGACTTCAAGTTCAACAAACTTGTCGCCTCCGGCAAGAGCGACACCATCAAGCACGAGCGACTCACCGTGCAAATGGTCTCAAACCCCAGTTGGTACGCCGTGATGGCCCTGCCGTATCTCATGGAAAGCCCACACCCAAGCACCATGAGCACTTTCACCCGCTTATATGCCAACGGACTTGGCCGCCACATCGCCAACAGCGATCCACGCATCGAGCAGGTGTTCAACAAATGGCGCAACACCCCAGCGCTCGATAGTCCGCTGGAGAAAAACCAAGACCTCAAGAGCGTGATGCTTGAGGAAACCCCGTGGCTCCGTCAGGCCAAAAACGAAAGTCAGGCCCGCCGGAATGTAGGCATCCTGTTCGAAAACCAGCGCCTCACCAACGAAACCCAAGCCGCCATGCGCAAACTGCGTGAAATGCAATTTGCCGATGGCGCCTGGCCGTGGATGCCCGGCGGACGTGCGAGCGATTATATCACCCTCTACATCACCACCGGCTTCGGCCGAATGCGGGCGATGGATGTGGATATCGACGCCAGCATGGCCATCAAAGCCGTTAACCGCCTCGACGATTGGATGAACCGTACCTACCTGCGGATCAAGGAACACGGCAACCTCGAAGCCAACAACCTCTCCTCGCTGATTGCTCAGTATCTCTACTGCCGCTCGTTCTTCCTGAAAGACCGCGCGATCGCTCCGCAACATCGCGAGGCCGTGGAGTACTTCATCAATCAGGCGGTCAAAAAGGAAAAGGACGGCACGCAATACTTCCTCTCTCTCAGCCGAATGAACCAGGCACAGGTCGCCATCGCTATGAACCGTATTGGAGAATTCCAGAAGAAAGCCGAATACGATCAACTCTCCCGCCTCATCATTGCGTCCATCAAGGAACGCTCCGTGACGGATGAAGAACTCGGCCTGTTCTGGCGCGATCTGGAATACAGCCACTGGTGGTACCGCGCCCCGATCGAGACACAGGCCATGATGATCGAGGCCTTCCATGAGGTGACCCAGGACTTCGACGCCATGGAAGACGCCAAGGTGTGGCTGCTCAAGCAGAAGCAAACGCAGGACTGGAAAACCACCAAGGCCACCGCGGACGCCTGCTACGCCTTACTGCTGCAGGGCGCCAACCTACTCGCCAGCGAGGCCCTCGTGGAGGTCACTGTCGGCGACCAAAAGATTGAGCCAAAGAAAGTTGAGGCCGGCACCGGCTTCTACGAGCACCGTTTCCTAGGAAGCGAAGTGAAGCCCAGCTACGGCAATATTCAGCTCAAGAAACACGACGAAGGCGTCGCCTGGGGCAGCGTGCATTGGCAATACATGGAAGACATCTCCAAGGTCACGCCGCACGAGGATACCCCGCTGAAGCTCACCAAGCAGTTCTACACCAAGGTGAACACCGCCAAGGGGCCCGAACTCAAGCCGATGAACGGTGCCCTCAAGCCCGGCGACGAACTCACCGTACGCCTCGTGCTCCGCACCGATCGCGACATGGAATACGTCCACCTTAAGGACCAACGCGGCAGCGGCACCGAGCCGACCAACGTGCTCAGCCGGTACAAATACCAAGACGGCATAGGGTACTACGAGATGACCAAGGACACTGCCTCACACTTCTACATCGACTACCTGCCCAAGGGTGTCTACGTCTTCGAATACAGTGTGCGTGTTCAGCATAAGGGCCAGTACCAAAGCGGCATGGCCAACATTCAGTGCCTGTACGCCCCTGAATTCAACAGCCACTCCGCCAGCCACGAGCTGTCCGTGAACTAAGGCAACTCACTCCAAAACAACAAAGGCCGGGAGCAATCCCGGCCTTTTCTTTTTGAATGTTCGAGACCTACTGCGGAAGCGCCCGCATTTCGTCGAATTCGTTCAGCGGTATTTTCATTCGCCCAACCGTCGGATCATCCACCGTCACCTCCCCGGCATTCACCTTGAAGCTGCGCACAAACAATTGCGTACCATTGCCGAGCATCAAATCAAACCGCGTCGTGCGCGCCGGCTTGCCCACTTTGGCCAGCACCAGTGCCATTACCTCGTCCAGTCCATACACTTTCACACCAAAAATAACCGAGTCCACCACCAGCCAATCCTCTTTCAGACTGCGGAATTCGCCCTCGATAAAATCGCCATTCCGCAATAACACACCCGCCCGTCCGGCATTTAGGTGATCTCGATGCTTGACCGGCACCGGGCGCATTACGATGCGGGCCACGTTCACCGTGGACACGCGCTCGGGATACGTTCCTTCTGTAAATTTCACCGCCGAATCATCCGCTGAAAGCACGTTGGAAGCGATACGCGAACCACCCCAGGTAAACACGCCCAGCGTCTCTGATTCATCCACCTCGCTCCCTTCTGATTCCTCAATGCTCGCCGGTTCATACGTCGGAAATACTCCCTCCCCGCCGAGTACAGTTTCCGCCATACTTTTACTCGACCACGTAGCCTTGAGATTGCCCTGACCCGCGCGATGCACGGATTCCAAGCGGACATTGTATCGAGCACCTCGCTGCAACGGCGCCGTGCCGGAAAAAGTCCGCTGCGTGCGATTGGACAACTCGTTGATCACCAACCGGCCGCCCACCCAGAGCCGCACCCCCTCATCGGTCTGAATGCGAAACGTGTAATCCTCCGTGTGCGGCGGCGCCAATTGCCCCGTCCAGCGTACACTGTAGTTTTTGTCGGGAAACTCCGCCGGCGGTTGTACCGGTGAAAAATCCATCTGCGAATCCACCGACAACAAGCCGTCGCCATAAAAAAACCGATTCTGGTAGTAACACCCCAGCAACCCCGTGCCACCCTTCAAACCCTTCGGCGCCTTGTCCGTGCTGGGATACAACTGCGTGGGCGAAATGGGCATTTCCTGAAAACCCGGCCCCTTCCAAAACACCCGCGCGGTCGCCTCACCGTAGTTGTCAAAAAACTCAAAGGAAAAAGGCACCCGTTCGCCTGCCTTGAGCGTCACCTTGCCGGTCTCGCGAAACCCAGATAGTGCCTCCCATTTACCCAGCGCTAATTCACCCACCCTCAATTTCCCTCCGTCATTGGCGTGCAACGTAAAAGTGTATTCCCCGGTCACCGGCGGTTCGAGTTCGCCGACCCAACGAACAGAAAAATAATCGCGAGGCAAATCAAACACTGGCTGCCGTGACCGCCACTGATGATTAATGGTCTGATCAATCCGATAGATCACACGCCCCTTGAAATTCGGTCGATCATGATACGCCGCCAACACCCCATACCCCTTGCCTGCCTTGGGCGCGCCGGCCTCAAATAATTCCGGGTCCACCGGCACATCAAACGTCGCCGCCACCACATCCTTAAGCGCGATCGTTTTGGAAGGACCCTTCACCGGCCCGACACTGAGATGCTCGCCATCCACGAACTTCACCAGCCCCGTATACCCTTGCCCATCCCGTGTGGTCACCGTGCCTGCCTGCACACAGCAAAGGCCCAGAGCCACAAGCCCCGGCCAACACCGCCGCAAGAAGGAAAACATGAGGCCCGGTTGAGCGACCTATTTCAGGGCGCTTTCGATCATCTTTTTGAAGTCCGCTTTCGAGGCATCCACCACCGCTTTGGGCCCCGTCATTTTCACGAAGATATATCCCGGCTTCGTGCCAAGCACGGCCGCGGCCATACCGTAGTTTTTTTTCGGCACCTTGGCGCCACCAAACGGAGGCCCATCCATAAACGTTCCATTGGCAAACAGAAACGCCACCGGAGTATCACCTACCTTAGCGTCATCCACCTTAAATTCCGGCTTCGGGTCCCGGGCAAACTGCCCCACCCAACGCTGTAAATTCGCCTGCGCCCCGCCCCCAGCGCCCGGGCCAAAATAAAAGAACACGCATTCAGCCGCCTCCTCCCCCGCCTTGCCCGGCACGGAAAACTGCGCAGCCCGCATCTTGCTGGCGGTCTTTTCAGATTTCCAAGCCGCCGGCTTGGTGAAGGTTTGCTCACTCACTTTCACTTTGAGATCCTCGGCCATAAGCCAACTTAAGGGCATCAGTGAAATTGCCAGAAAAATTCGAATCACGGAATTCATGACGCCACCCTTAGCCGAATCGCGCCCTCACGTCAAACTTAGGCTCCCGAGGAATAACCGCTCTCAACCTTGTCCGCCACGTCCAGAAAGTTGATGTCCACCTCGTAAATCTCCTTGAAATACCTTGCCGCCTCCTCCCGTCGGCCTTGCTCCTCGTACACGCACGCCAAATTATAGACCAGCTCCTTGCGCTGTTGATCCATCACCGTCTTTTCTCCCAGCGCCTTCTCAAACTGGCTCAACGCCATGTCATGCATCCCCCGCTTCATAAAACATTGGCCAAGGTAATTGAGCGAATCGAGCTTGTGCTTGGGACTGTTCTGGGCCTTTTGAAATGCTTGAATCGCCTCATTCACCTGATCCATTCGTAACAACCGTTCCCCAAGCTCAAATCGAAATTCCAGCATGGTCGGATAACGATCTGCCCGCTCCTGGCAGTTCTCCAGCAAAAACACATCCCGCTCCCGCACCAGACCTTCCCGTTCCGGCGACCCTTCCGGAAAGGTCTCGATATCATAATCGTATTGGGCCTGATACGCATCGGCCACCGCGCGGTCAATGGCCGAGTCGCTCACCTGATTGTTATCCAGCACCCAATCGTAATACTCAAACGCCCGTTCAAAATCTCGTCGCTGGACGTACAGCTTGGCAATATCAACGCCTAGCTTATAGTTGTCTGACTCCCCCTGTAGCCGCTCTTCCATGTGGTAGATTTTTTCATCCAACGCCTCATCCGCGCTAAGAGTCTCCGTCTCCACATCGTCGCCCAAGCCCTCCCCCCCGGCGCCCGGTTCGGTAATCATCTTTTCGTATTGGCCCCGAAAGATCGTCGCCTTGGCTGCCGTGTCTTTGTAGGCCTGTTGCAGCACTGGGTCGTCTGGGTTCACCGCCGCCAACTGCCCCATCACTTGCTCAGCCTGATCCCAGTCTCCCAACATCTCCAAGGCCGTGCCTAGTTCTTTGGTTAAATCCTTATTCTCCGGATTCACCTTCTTCAGCATCTGCAGCGAGGAGATCATGGTCTGCGGCAAATCCAACGCACTGGAGGCATCCACGATCACCCGGTGGGCAACCGAACTTTCTGGATCGGCGCAGAGCACTTTCTCCGCGTGTGACAGGGCTCCAAAATAATTCTTACGCGCCAAGGCCACCTTGGCTTGAGCCATGTTATGCGCATTGGCCGCAGTCCCTGCAATTTTGGCCAGACTGCTCGCATTCTCGTATTTTTTAACCTGCGCTGCCCGCAGAGCCATACGGCACTCAAAAAACCCTGGATCCTTTTCCACAGCCATGCAGAGCAGCTCCATGGCATAGTCCCATTGTTTCTTTTCGAGCTGCTCGTACCCTCGCTCCCAGAGCTGGCGCGCCTCCATCCCGACAACGTTGTGGTCCTTTTCCGGCATAGGATATCAATAAAACCGCCTTTGCTACGTTCTTATACCGAAGAAACTGGGCAAATAGCAATCCGCAAAACAGGCTTGATTTGCCAAACCGCACGGGCATTATGTGCGCCCCCCGTGCGCGAGTGGCGGAATTGGTAGACGCGCTACCTTGAGGTGGTAGTCCTTTCGGGGGTGGAGGTTCGAGTCCTCTCTCGCGCACCATTTTTTCTTGGATCAATCACTCTCATGGATCTGGGTCTTACCGACAAAATCATCATCGTCACCGGCGGTGCCAAAGGCATCGGAGCCGCCGCGGTGCGATCTTTTGCTGCCGAGGGCGCCAAAGTGGTCATCACCGGCCGCAGCCCCGCTGAGGGCATCGCGCTGGCCCAGGAAACCAACGGCCTCTTCATCGAAGCCGAACTCTCCAACGAATCGGCCTGCCGCCGCGTGGTCGAGGAAACGCTGGCCGCCTACGGCCGCATTGATGTCCTCGTCAATAATGCCGGCTATAATGACGGTAAAAATCTGGAGAGCACCCCGAAAGAATTCATGACTTCGGTTCACCTGAATCTTTCACACGTGTATACACTTACCCACCTCTGCCGCGAGGAACTTATCCGCAACCGGGGCGCCGTCATCAATGTCGGCTCCAAGGTCGCCACCACGGGCCAGGGCCAAACCTCCGGATACGCCGCCGCCAAGGGCGCCATGAACGCCCTCACCCGCGAATGGGCCATTGCATTTGCACCGGACAATGTCCGCGTCAATTGCGTACTCCCCGCCGAATGCATCACGCCGCAATATCAGACATGGTTCGACTCCCTCAACGACCCCGCCGGCACACGCGCCGGCATTGAGCAACTCGTCCCGCTTGGCCATCGCATGACCACTCCTGAGGAGATGGCCGACACCATCGTGTTTCTCGCCTCCTCTCGCAGCAGCCATACCACCGGCCAACTCATCTATGTGGATGGCGGTTACACGCACCTCGACCGCGCCGCCAGCGCGGATCATTCCAAGTGGGGATAACGGATCCCAGTCCGCCCTGCCCGTTGTGCTCGGCGCCCAGTGCTTTCTTTCACCGCGACCAGCACCGCCCTTATCATCAGTGTTCCCGGTGCAAACTCATTCATGTGCCGCCCACCTATCGTCCCACGCCTCAGGAAGAAAAATCCCAATACGACCTTCACGAAAACCATCCGAACGATCTCGGTTACCGCAACTTTCTCGCCCGCCTCGCCACCCCGTTGCTAGCGAAGCTCTCCACTCATAGTCACGGCCTCGATTACGGCTGCGGACCGGGGCCCACCCTTTCGGTCATGATGGAAGAAGCCGGCCATTCCATGAGTCTGCACGACCCCATCTACCATCCCAACCCCGAAGCCCTGAAAGGCACCTACCATTTTATCACCGCCACAGAAGTCTTCGAACACTTACACCAACCCGCCCATGACCTAGACATCCTGCACAGAGCCCTCAAGCCCCGTGGTTGGCTTGGCATTATGACCAAGCGTGTTCGCGACAAGGATGCATTTTCAAAATGGCACTATATTCAGGATCCCACTCATGTGTGTTTCTGGAGTGAAACTACTTTTCAATGGATCGCCGACCAATGGCAGGCCACCCTCAGTTTCCCTGCCTCCGACGCCGTGCTCATCCAGCGCAGTTCATAAAAAAAGCGCGCCAAAGATCGCTACAACCCCTGACGCGCAAGACAACATCCACGTGTGAGATTGTGGATGCATGTCGGCTCGACACAATAAGTACCAAAACCCCCACCTCAAGACGAGCAAAGAATTCAGCTGATACAAATCAGCCTAGCGTCCACTATAAACAACCGGAGATGGTTCAGGCTTATGATTGGTTCTTGGGAAACGGCCGTAGGCCGAGCAGCATTTCGGATTTTTCGGTGAGCGGCCGGTCGGCGGCGTCTGGATGAGTAAATTCTGCAAGGCTATCTTTAATTTGCTCGTAGACCGCCTGACGGCTTTGGCTGGTATCAATCTCAACACACAAATCTTTACTTCGAAACAAATCCACCGTGGGCAGGGTCTCCGCCTTGAATGTCTCGAAGCGCAACCGAAGGTTCTCGATATTATCATCGCTGCGCCCTGTAAATTTTGCCCGACCTAGAATACGTTGCTCCAAAATCTCATAAGGACATTCGAGATAAAGCATCTTGGGCAGTTCTGCTTCGCGACCATAAATGTCATACCACGCCTCAAGATTGTTTAGGGACCGTGGAAATCCATCGAGGAGAAAATTAGTCTTTCCCGTGGTCCGAATCATGCGCTCCATCGCCTGTTGAAGCAGCGTCACGACAATTTCATTCGGCACCAATTGACCGGCTTCCAGGCAATCATCGATCACGGCCGCACGAGCATCGCCGTTTTGCTGGGCTTCACGAAGCAACTCACCGGTAGAAAGATGAGTCCAGCCTAATTGGGTTTCGGCCAATTCGCACATCGTCCCCTTGCCGGTGCCCGGACCGCCTAATACAAAAATGACATTGGGCTGAGGGCAAGGCAGTCTCGGATCACTATGATGCAACACAACCTTGGGGGCGGGCGCGACGCCTTTTTTATAAACACTCCATTCGCGATCCGTCGGAGGCAACGCATCGTCACAGGTGATTTCATAAGCAAGATGGCCATCCAACCGTGAGATGCGCCAGGATCGGTAACTGTTCGAGTACGATAAAGAAGGGCTACGGGCCGAAGCCCCGTCCGCTCGATCCCACGCCATTTTTCCGTTCCAATAACCCGGACTGGAAATCGTTCCTGATTCCGACTGGGCAGGAGGGGCGGTCGAGGGGACAAAGAGCCCGTCAACCTCGGGAATTCCGGATCCGGTCACTTCGATAAAAAGTGTGTTGGGTTTGAGTTCGTTGGAGTCGGCCATAGGATGCATTTAAATGCCTGAAAGCCCTGCACCCTACGCCTCCACACTCAAGCGTCCAGACTTTTTGACCATTCACCAACCTATTCAACTGCCCTCCCCGTTTGGCCAATCGCCATACACTTTACTAAACCCCCGCGGCAATCCTTGATGCACCCAAAGGTGGGTGCAAATCGAGCACGTATCCAAGCCCCGTTTCCCTACTAAATTGCTACATCAACCCAGCAACCAACCCATCACCGACGACACCAGAAGCTGGGCCGGTTTGCGCTACCGTCCAGCTCTCAGGGACCTTCTTTGAAAAGATTTTGAGGGTAATGTGCGTATGTGCATTGAGAATGTTCCATGCCCTCGAAAAAAGAATCCACGAGAGGCAGTAGAAGCTGATCTGGCTTGCGATTGAGAGCTGGCGTTCACTTTAACCGTTCGGCTTGATTTACGAGCCGGAGCTGCCTTTATGATTCCACGAAAATTTCCAACCATACGCATAACTATAGTACGTGCACTTCCACCAGTACTAATTCGGGTCCAGGTGTGAACGGAGACCTGTATTGGTGGCGCTGGGGCAACAGGCTGTACGGGCGGCAATGGACTTGGGACAGGTTGATGAGGCGTTGACGCTGGAGGTCGCGGGGGTACAGCACCGGGTGGCGGCGTGAAAAGAGTCCCTGGAGGAATGTTTGATCCATCACCCTTCATCAAAAAGTGGCCTCCGACCAACTCATCTAAGTTATCATTATATTTATACCGTATCCAATTCCATGTATAAGTTTTACCATCGGATAATTGCCCCGTTACAGTCGGAACAATTTGAAACGCAAAAGGATAAAATTGAGCACCCAGAGTGCCCGCTTGAGGTTTGATAGCCGTAGAACCCATGAGAGTGGAAAGTCTCCCTTCAAGGTCGGCCAGCGTTCCCCCATTATCTCGCACATCATTAAGGATGCTTTGTTGCTGCCGCCTAAACATATCTGGGTCAGTACTGTGGTCACCATTTGACCGGGGAACATAAACCTGTGTTAGTGGTGGGATTGCATTAGCAGGAAGCGGTTTTCCGGTTTGCGTAAAAATATTATTAGGAGGAAGGGATTGCGCCCAACCAGTTAACGTGCAGAAAACCCCAATACAAATAAATATCGACTTCATAACATACATATCCCCTGTTTCGAATTTCTATTATACATATATATACTCCCATGCATACTGTAAATTTTACTCTATTTTATAATTTTGTATTTTTATATTCACACAAAAACAGAGCTTTTTAAAAAATTGCTCACTGGACATAAGAAAAATAATAACCAAGTAAGCCGGCCCCATCCCTGAGCATTACAATAAAATAGACTGTGAGTGCAAAACAGCCATGCGGTTGAGGCCGGTTACAAAACCCCTTCCGATTTGCAGTAGGCAGACACTAGGCGGTGGCGTAGGCTGATGGGCATGAAGATGCCAAATAGGATTGAGAAAATTTTATACTTTCCCGTTATTTTTTCTATTCCTTTTTTATTCGATCGGATCATTGCTCGGCCGTTTTTTGAGCTTTATAGGAATCCTCCCCAAAGAACCGCCTGCCTTATGGATTGGTTTTTCCGCTTTCGTTAGTATTAGCATAATAGCGGTTACGTGGCGCAAAGGCATGAAAGGCCCATGGTCTGATCATCTTAAATAACAACCGAAAAGCTTATGGTGGTAATTCGGGACCATTAAAAAGGCCCCTAATCCTTCCCGTGAAACTCCTTAAGCGCTTTGGCGAGTCTTCAAAAGGGCTGGAAATCTTAATGCGGGGACAAAGCGGGGAAGATTTGAGCTAATTTAGAGTTTCGGCAAAAGCTCGGCCGCAAAGATAACACTGACCTGCCGTATCGGATAGAAAATGGCTCCAGAGGTAGGACTCGCTGTCCATTCCCTAGTTATTTGAGCCGATTCTAGGGAAGTTTTCCATATACTCAAACCTCATCTCTACACGCTAGCTCCTCCTAGCATTGGAGATTTCATTGAAGATTTTCTATTAAAGCTACCGGGCTTCCACTGCGCCGATATCAGGCTTGCCGCGATAGGAATCAACCACGTCCAGCAAGGCGTTGTGCCTTTTCTTACCGATACTGAAAGGCTGGAAAACATTTAGACCTGCGTCCAACGCGCCGCAATTGACTGGTAAAAACCGAAAATTCGGCGGTGTGGTCAAGGAATCCTTCCAGAGTTTCCGGCCGGTCTTCATCACATTATGCTTACCCAGCCAAGCCGGGGTATAACCGAGATCAGCCCCGCCTAGCCAATTGTAATCGCAGGCTCCAAGCCCATTGGCGTTTTCACGGAAATTAGAGTCTGTCCCGTGTACTCTAAAGGCCATCTGGGAAGATATGATGTTATTGATTATGTACTGCTTGGGAAAGCCAACGGGAGCTCGCTCGTCCGTCCAGGCTGAAAAACCAATACCCGCAGAGCCACCTTGAAACGAATTGTTATAGATCCAAAACTCACGCGCGCCCTCTTCATAGTCTCCATCCGTCAAGTGCTGGTAGATATGCTGCCCAACGTGCATAGGTAGCCAGCAGCGGTTTCTGTAGAAATGCACGGTCGTATCACCGGCACCTTGATTGATGTTGCCCAGACGCATGGCGATGTCCACGTCGGTAATGAGATTGTTGTAGATATTTGCGTCCGTGTTTTTGGAGCTGTCATGGACCATAATTGCCGCCGACACTAGACCGCTGATCTTGTTATCGTGAATTTCTGCACCGTCCACGCCGATCAGCACGATCCCCATGTACCCATCATCAAAAGTGTTTCCGGAGAACCTATAATCTTTACCCAGAGCGCAGTGGATGAATGCAGGAGGATTCCCATCTTCGCTATGAATTATCACCTTGTACAATTTATACATAAGAGACCTGACGTTAAAATAAGCTATACCTTTAGTAGCCAAGTCCCTCGGCGCATTATTATGCGCACCGCAGTTCTCATAGCCGAAGTAATCCATTGTCGCGTGACATTTCTTGACGGTACAAGAGGTTGAGTTTTTTAAAACTATCTTATGCGCGCTGATTCGCCTGAGTTCGCAGGAATCTACCACGGACCCCGTGCTGTTGGACAAGGTAATGCCGTATTCCCCTCCCCGAATGGAAAGGTCCTGAAATGTGATGTAATTATGAGAGGAAACATTGAACACGCTACCCATGGTCATGTAGCGCAAATTATGGTCGCTCGGTTTGTCTCCTTTTCGAAAGCGGATGTACACGGTGTGCGCACCATTCTCTTTGCGGTACCCGCAGAGTCCATACGTCGCGTCCCAAAAACGGCCAATTGATTTGTTCTGGCCTTGCGCTGTGACTTCAAGAGGTGCCACGAGATGATCGTCCCAATGCATAGGGGAGGCGAACCCTCGCGTAATACGTTCGCCGGTCATGATGCTGTTGTGCAGTCGCCCAAGAAGCTTATCGTCACAGATCATGCCACGTATTTCAGAACCGATAGCGGTGGTCTTATAGACCTGGACGTTATTATCGTCGTCGCTGCTAAGCCTCTTATCGCACACCCAGTTGTATTTCGCGGTCTGACTACCGTCTATGATCGTTAACCATTCGCCCTTTGCCCCACGCACGCCCTTAAAAGTGATGGGCTTTCCAGGCGAACCAGAATTGGCTGTTTTGATGTTACTCTCATAATAGACACCTTTTGCCACCTGTACTGTATCCCCGGCTTTGGCAACGGCCGCCGCCTCGGCGATCGTATTATAGGGGGACTTAGCTGATCCGTTTTCCCTGCCAGAATTGTTATCTACGTCAACATGAATCGTAGCCGCGATGGCCACTGTGGCATGGGTCAAAGATATAGTGAAACTAACCAGAGATTTGTTCATCTGATTTGTGGGAATCGCCTCAGTTTAAATTCAATGACCAACTGAGTTGGCTCCAAAGGTAGGACTCGCTGTCCATTCCCTAGTTATTTGAGCCGATTTTAGGGAAGTTTTCCATATACTCAAACCTCATCTCTACACACTAGCTTCTCCTAGCATTGGAGATTTCATTGAAAGCATTAAATAACTAGCCTCGGTTTTGGCCTTCTGTATTTAAAACTTCATTCGGAAAAGCCGAACTAGCAATTCCGATTAGTAAATATTCCAGAAAAGTCAGATTGGTAGGACCAAAATCCTCCCACGGACCAATGTCATCCTTCCGCCATGATTTAGCCCAAAAGAATACGGGGAATTTTAACCTAGGCTGCTTTGGCATACTGACGGGGTAATCGATAAAAAGCGTATTTGCCCAGTTTTTATATTTTTTGTACTGATACTTTTCAGCATGCCCAAGTACAACCGCACTCAAATCTCCAATGTGATACTGGTAACCATCTCCCCACCGAGCAAATTTACCTCTATTCCTTGGGGAAAGATCCTCAATGTTTACCGAAAGCTTCCCTGGCTCTTTACCTTGTGACTCCGTCTTTCCAATGTATAACGGAATAACATTATCTTCGGGCCCCTTGTAAAACATTAGGTAAATTAGACCGTCAAATTCCCGAGCCTCTCGCCAGTCATTAATAAGACACTCAACGTGTGATTCAACCACCCCTTCCATCTCCG
>Ga0066825_10000260_pt1 | contig 17481 bp, 20 predicted proteins | sample ETNtaG_6_FD_65608 | JGI IMG/M metagenome (GOLD analysis project Ga0066825, IMG submission 65608) | Marine microbial and viral communities from oxygen minimum zone, Eastern Pacific Ocean - ETNP201306SV45 | ecosystem: Environmental > Aquatic > Marine > Oceanic | place: Pacific Ocean: Eastern...
TTGGTAAAATCAATAAAAGAAGAATATAAGCTAATTTGTGAAGTAGTATATCTCTCAAAAACTCTAAAAGATAAGTTTTTTATCTTTAGATATGAAGATGCAGTGAAAATGAAAGAGTGGACTTTTGAGGAATTGGAGGCATTTTTAGGTTTTAAGGTTAATAAAACAGGATTTAATGATAAGAAAAAATATAAAGCCTCCAATATTAATGACAAGCTGTACCACTCAGAAGATTATGGAAAAAAAATAACAGATAAAAATATTGATAAGTACAGGTCTCTCCTTAACAGATGGCAAATCAAGTATATTAATAAAGAGTTCGCAGATATTAATAAATTATTAGGATATAATGATTGACGTACAAGTAAACGAACTAAGGCAGCTTCTAATTAGATCCTTTAGGTATAGCTTAACTAGAAAAACAGGAGATTCAATTATATGTGCTAAATTGCTAGAGAAATATTGGGATATTTTAGAAGACTGGGAAAAAAGACAAATTAAAAGAGATATTGAGCAGGCTAAAAAAGAATCTAAGGTGATAGAGGATTACGATGTAATGGCTTGTAATGCAATACTGGAGCTAGATTAGGCCTATTTTACATAATGCGGTTTATACAACTTTACGGATAAATATGTATAATTTTATACATAACGTCACCAACCTCGATAAACTCAGTGTTGGTGACAATTGCAATTCCTTAAGAGGAATTAGATTATAAATTAATTAAATTAAAAATGCAAGATAGATTTAAATTTAGAGCTTGGAATAAAGTAGACAATAAAATGGTTATTGAAGACGGTGTTGAATTTGCATTTCATTCAAGAGAATATCAAGATAACCCTATAATTGTAGAAGGAAAGATAGTTTTAATGCAATGCACAGGTCTTAAAGATAAGAATGGTAAGCTTATTTATGAGGGTGATGTTGTCAATGGCGCTAAAATGAACTGTGGCGTAATATGTGATAATATTTGTGTTGTTGAATGGGATCATGAAATAACAGGCTTTAAACCAATAAATATATATGATTGTGATTGCGGTATTTATAATGATGCGCATCATATGGAGATTATCGGAAACATCTACGAAAATCGAGAACTGTTAGAAAAATGAAAGAAGAAATAACAATTGATTTACAATATTTCATGCACGATCATACATATTTTACGATAAATCGTTAAAAATTACCCCTAATATGAAAGATCCGGTTCTGTCGCATCTGTAAATATTGTAAGAAAGCAAGAGCAATAATTCTGAAAATATTTTATATTAGCATTCCCTAAACAACTGCATAAAAGAGGAGCTTATGAAAGACATATTTGATATAGATCAGAAACTAATAAAACATTTCAAGAATTACAGCAGTAGCCCTTCAGCAATAATGTTATACCAAAGTCCATCTTTATATATACTATAGATAACTAACTCCGCAAACACTTTTGATAATTTCTGTCGTTAAAGTTTTTACAAATTTACAAACTTTGTTTTCCAATTCTTTTAAAGTTGTAAATATTTGATTTTTAATAGTACTATTCTTGATATATTGCCAAAGCTTTTCTATTGGATTTAATTCTGGTGAATATGCAGGCTGAATAATGATTCTCATATTTTCTGGAATATTTAGTTTGTCAGACTTATGCTATCCTGCGCCATCCATAACCATAGCTATCTTTTTGTTTTTATTGATAGCAGAAAACTCTTTTAAAAAAATATTCATGCAATTAATATTAACATTTGGAAGCAGGAGGGTAAATTGGTCTCCTGTCTTTGGATTTGCTGCTGAATATAGGTAAAAGTTTTTATACCCTAATTTGATTTTGACTGGAGTTCTGATCCCAGTTCTAAACCAGCCATGACCTATTTTAGAATGAGTGCCGAATCTTGATTCATCAAAAAACCATGACTCTTCATCCTCTTTTATTTCATCTTGAAGATTTTTTTTTAAAATCCTCAACTTCTTTTTTATCTTGTTTGTAATGATTCTTTCTTGGAGTGATATACGAAAAACCAACTTCTTTCATAGCTCTTCTAGCAGTTGACAGCGATATTCCAAGATTAAATTTATCCTTTAATTTCTGCTGTACTAACAGCCTGCTAATATTGGGATCAGCTTTAATCCATTTTTCTATATGTTGCTTATGAGTTCTTTTTAATTTAATACCATCTTTATGTTTAGAACCTATCTTTAAGGAATCCAAATCATTCCTATTTATTAACTTCGCCCAATTCCTTATTGAAACTGGAAAAATATTTAAAAATTCAGCAGTTTCTTTAATACCATGTTCATAAGAAAGCTTAACAGCCTGAAGTTTTTTAAACAAAGTTCCATGAACTTTTAATTTCCTTAACTCCTTCTGTGCTAAAAGGTAAGTATTTTCTGATATTATAGTTTTTGGCATATTTAAGGTAAATTTAGATTAATATTAATCTAAATTTTAAAGATATTATAGTATATGTAAAGATGAACTTTGTTATTATATCTACATCATCCTAATATTAGAATCTCAAATGCAGATGCTGAAAGAATCATCAAACCATTTGTAATTGGTAGAAAAACTGGCTCTTTAATAAAACCAAATCAGGGGCAAAAGCTAGTGCAACCAACTACAGCATTATTGAAACATGCAAGGCTAACAAAATTAATACATATCAATATTTACGATATGTATTACCCAAATTAAAAGAAGCTAAAGTAAATAAAAATATCAAAATTGCTGACCTATTACCATATAACATAGATCCTACTTTATTTAAAGAGAGGGATTAATTCGGGCTTACTTTTTATGTGCATTTATTCCTTCTAAAAATTATCGAAAGGAAATAAGACGGCGTTACTTAAAAAACTCTAGCTTAATTTTTTTAAAATACTTCAAAGAAAGGAATATCAAAGCTATCAGTAAATTTATATTCCAATTCTTTCTTGGTTAAAGAATGAATCATATTTCCATCAGCACCATTGACAATAGCATGACCTGCGGCAACATCCCAAGCTTTAATATTTACTTTTCTTGGATATAAATCAGCTTTTCCTTCGGCTATAAGACAAAATTTATAGGAGCTAGAAATTGATATTATTTTCTTTACAGATACATTCCTATTTTCTAAATCAGCAATTACTTCTGATTTTTCAGGCTCTCTTTTTGTGCAAATTACCCTTAGATCATCCTTATTATTTGCTGTTTTGATTTCTTGTAATTGACTTTGGCTTTTTGAGTAATTTTCAATTTTTTGAGATTTATTATTTTCATCGGTAAAATACATTAAATCTCTTGCCGGCAGATAGATTACTCCAAATATTGCTTTACTGTTTTTAATTAAGGCAATATTTACTGTAAATTCATCTGATTTTTTAACAAAAGAACTAGTTCCATCGAGTGGATCAATCATAAAATATTGCTCATTTTTAGAGGCTTTTAGATTGTCTTCTTCGCTATTTTCTTCTGAAACAATATCAATATCGGGAAATAACTTACTTAACTCTTTTATGATCAAATCATTTGCTGATAAATCGGCTTTAGTAACAACAGAATCATCTTTTTTTAAAGAAATATCAGAATCTTTATAATCAAGATAATATTCCATGATGATATCACCAGCATTTTTAGCTATTTCTAATATGTTATTTATCTCTTTTTTCTTGAACATTTGAAATTGAATAATTTGTAAAAATGAGTTTTACTTCAATACCACATATAATCAACTTAAATAATAAAAACCTAAGTTCTTTATAATTTAAAAAAAGAGGCTAAAATTTAAATTTATATTTTTAGTAATAGATAATTATAATGACTATAAGAAATTACCTAAAACAGCTTGAGACAGAATCTATAGAAATAATCTGGGAAGTTTATAAAAATTTTAAAAACCCAGTTATTCTATACTCTATTGGCAAAGATTCTTCAGTGATGCTTCATCTAATTAAAAAAGCATTTGCCCCTGCAAAAATCCCCTTTCCTTTGGCTCATGTTGATACTCTTTGGAAGTTTATGGAAATGATAGAATTTCGCGATAATATTGCTAAAAAAGAGGATCTAGAGTTAATAGTTCATACTAATCCAGAAGGAAAGGAATTAAACATCAATCCCTTTGACCATGGTTCAGCTAAACATACTGATATCATGAAAACAGCCGCCCTAAAGCAACTTTTAAATAAATATAAATTTGATGCTCTTTTTGGAGGCGCAAGAAGAGATGAAGAAAAATCTCGCGCTAAAGAAAGAATATTCTCGGCTAGAGATAAAAATCATAAATGGGATCCAAAAAATCAAAGACCAGAATTTTGGAATATCTACAATACTAAAATCAATGATGACCAATCGGTCAGGGTTTTCCCTTTATCAAACTGGACAGAAATGGATATATGGCAATATATTGATCAAGAAAATATCGATATAGTTCCTCTATATTTTGCGGCAAAAAGAAGAGTTGTCAATTTTAATAATGCCATAATTCTAACTGAGGATGAAAGAACTCCAAAAAACCTACAAGAAGAATCATTTATAGAAGAGGTAAGATTTAGAACATTAGGATGTTACCCATTAACTGGTGGAGTTAAAAGCAAAGCCAAAAATGTTAAAGAAATTATTACTGAGTTAGAACAAAGTAATGAATCAGAAAGACAGGGAAGAGTTATTGATTCTGATGGTAGTGGTTATGGTATGGAGATTAAAAAGAAAGAAGGATATTTTTAAATTATGAGCAATAAAAACCAAAATAAAGATATATTAAAATTTATTACTTGTGGATCAGTTGATGATGGTAAATCAACATTAGTTGGAAGAATGCTTTATGATGCAGATTTACTCACCGAGGATCAATTAGAATCATTAGTTAAAGATTCCAAAAATTCTGCCAGCATTAATAATCCAGAGAATCTTGATTTTTCATTATTAACGGATGGTTTACAAGCAGAACATGAACAAGGAATCACCATCGATGTCTCCTATCGTTTTTTTGAAACTTTAAGGCGAAAATTCATTATTGCTGATTGCCCAGGACATGTACAATATACTAGAAATATGGCAACAGCCGCATCTAATACCGAGGTAGCAATAATTCTAATTGATGCCAGAAATGGAGTAATAGAGCAAACAAAAAGACATTTCTTTATTAATTATCTTTTTGGAATCAAGGATTTCATTGTGGTAATTAATAAAATGGATTTAGTTGATTTTGATGAAAAGAAGTTTCTTGAAATAAAAAATGATTTTTTAGAATTCTCAAAAGAAAAAACAAACAATAAGGAAATAAATTTTTACTTCCTCCCTATCTCTGCAACCAAAGGTGATAATATAGTTAATAAATCAGATAAAACACCTTATTACAATAGTCAAACATTACTAAATCTTCTTGAAGACATAAAAATCAAGGGTAATAAAATAGAAGAGGATTTTGCTATTGGAATAAAATATGTGGCTCGTCCAAATTCAAATTTTAGAGGCTTTAAAGGAAAAATATCTTCAGGAAAAGTTGAAGTTAACCAAAAAGTTAGAATTTTTGGCAAAAGAACTTCCTCTGAGGTAAAAGAAATATTTATTGATGATAAAAAAGTTAAATCTACTAACTTGGGAGATGTAGTTTGTTTAACTTTAAAAGATGAAGTTGATATTAGCAGTGGTGATTTTTTAACCAGCTTTTCTTCAAATCTCTCAAATTCCAATAAATTTAATGCTGATTTAATTTGGCTTGATCATGATGAATTTAAAATAAATAAGGACTATCTAGTTAAATTTTATAATAATGAAGCATCAACAACTAAAATTGCCTCTAAATTTATTTATAATATCAACAATTTATCCGAAGAAAAATTTAATAATTTCAAATTAAACAATATTGGAAATTTTGACATTGAAATTAACAACAATATTGCAATTACCAATTATGATAAAAACAAAGAATTAGGCTCTTTTATCTTAATTGACAAAATATCTAATTTTACAGTTGCGGCTGGAATGGTTAGACACTCAAATCTTTCCAAAGATGTTTCACCAGTTTCAAAAAATATCTCATATTCAAATATTGATATTACAAACTCTGATAGAGCAAAAATTAAAAATCAAAAACCTTGTTGTATTTGGTTAACAGGTCTTTCAGGAAGTGGAAAATCAACAATTGCTAATATGCTAGATAAGGCTCTTTATCAACTTGGTAAGCATAGTTTTATTTTAGATGGTGATAATATTCGCCATGGAATTAATTCTGATTTAGGTTTTTCCAGAGAAGATAGACATGAAAACATCAGAAGAATAGGACATGTTTGTAAATTAATGACAGATGCTGGCCTTATAGTTATATCAGCTTTTATCTCCCCAGATAGTAAAATAAGGGACTTTATTAGAAATAACATATTCAAAAATAAAGATTTTGTAGAGGTTTATCTAGATACTGATATTGAAACTTGTAAAAAAAGAGATCCTAAAAATCTCTATAAAAAAGCATTAACAGGAAAAATACAAGATTTTACAGGAATAGATGCTCCTTACGATATCCCTGAAAATCCTGAGATTATTCTTGATACAGAGAATTGTTCTGCCAAAGAGTGTGTAGAGAAAATATTAGATGTTGTTTTGAATGATAATAAGTAAATAAAAATTATTATTAATTAAAATTTCATTTCAAATTCCGCTCCTTTACCCACCTCAGATTTGCAGATAATTTCTCCATCAAAAGCTCTCATGATTCTGCGGCAAAATGGCAAACCGAGTCCCGTTCCATCTTTTTTACCAGAGGTGAAAAAGCTTTCAAAAATTAGCCCCAATTTATCCTTCTCAATGCCAAGGCCATAATCTTTAAAATACAGATAATTGCCGTCAGATTTTACTTCAGTTCTGATTTCAATTTTGACCTTATAATGAAGAGCATTTTTTAGAAGATTATAAATGACAAAAATCATCATATTTTCATCACCCTTAAAAATGAAATTTTGCTCCAGATCAAAATTTACCAACTCTTTCTCTTCTTCATTTCTGTAAGTGAATTGTTTAAGAGCTTTTTTGACCACATTAGAAATTGAAAGATAAACAAAATTACTCTTATCAATTTCTCCCTCTCTAATATTAGCCATAATCATATCTATCATCGCTAAGCCCTGACTTGATGAATCAGCTACCAGATCAATATATTCAATCAATTCATTTAAATTATTTTTCATCAACTCGCAGCATCCTTTGATGCCAGCAAGAGGATTTCTTGTTTCGTGAGCTATGGAGCCAGCTAAACTTTTGACCTGCTCAATTTTAGCGTGACATTCCACGCTATTTTCTTTTATTTTCTTAAACATGTTTGATAAAATTTAAGGTTGTTAAAATAATTGCCATATTTATAATAGCTAAATCAACTTTAGAGAAGATATAAACACTATTATTAAACTCTATAATACTATTAAAACACTGACTAATCAAGTTAATTAAGCATGAACATCATAATTAATTACAAACAATGCAAAGCTGCCAGAGCTCTTCTAGACTGGAATCAGGATATATTATGCGAGAAAGTTGGCGTTGCTAAATCAACTATTGGTGATTTTGAAAGAGGGGTGAGAAATTTAAGGATTGAAACCATGCAAAAACTGGTTGGAGTTTTTGAAGAAAATGGCATTAGATTTGAGAGTGAGGGAGATAGAATTTTGGTTGAATTAAATCCTAAAAATTAGGTATAGATTTTTCGTAAAAAGTAATTGCCGCCCGTTCGGTTGAAAAATCTCTAAATAGGAAACCAACTGGTAAAGCCTTATAAAATAAGGATTCGAACCCTGTGGAAAAAGTTAGTAATGGGATTCACACGCTGAGCCATTCTTGATAGGTAGCTTTATTTACCATCAAATCAAACGGCTTATTCAAGTCATACTCTAGCTTTTCAGCCTTTATTTTTAAGTTCGAAAACATAAAGTTTATCAATTTACGTTTTTCAGCTATTTTCGAACTCTCAAAAATATCATATGCTCTTGAAGCCAAGGAAATAAGGCTTGTTAAGGTAATAGAGAATTTCTCATCTGCCTGATTATGAATAGACAATTCTGCATTTAATTCTTTTTGCCTTTGCCTTAACTCTATCGCTTTTTTGTCATACTCATCCTGTGTAATACTACTGCTAAGACGCATATCTAAAAGATTATCTAATTTTGATTGAACAAGAGAGCTTTCTTTTTCTAAGTTTTTTATCTGCAATTGATGAAATTTTCTTTCTGAACCTGCACTTTCTTCTAAATGCTTCTGCAATAGCTTTAATAAATCCTCTGGTACTTGTAGAGATTTAAAAACTTCCTTTATCTGATCTAATATAACACCCTCCTTAACAAATAGCTTTTTATCAGGTTTTTTTGGGTCTCTGCATATTAAATATACGTATTTTCCTTTTTTAATGTCACAAGATACTAATCTATCCGAAACGCCACATTTGATTAATCCTTTAAAAATAAAATCCTTTTTTGAATCTCTAAATGGTTTCTTTTTGTAACCATTTCTTATTTCCTGACATCTATCAAATAATTCTTTGCTGATTAATGGCTCATATTTATGTTTGTGAATATCACCATAAATCCTCATATATCCATAATAGAAAGGATCTGAAAGCAAGTTACTAATCACACTATGAGATAAGTATTTTGCTGTTTTAGTATTATTTCTTAAGCCCCATTTTTTAGATTGTTTAGCAAGTTGATTAAAAGAAGAAAGACCAGTTGCATACTCTTCAAAAATCTTTTTAATCAAATATGCTCTTTCCTTATCAACAATTATATCGCTCTTACCTGTTATTGGATCTTTTATATTTAAATATCCTACTGGGGCTCTTCTAATATATTCACCATTTCTAATTTTATATTCTATGCTTCTTTTTACGTTATCAGAAATATTTAACACATAGGTTTTTGCTCCCATAACTGAAAAATCCCAACGCATAATATCAGAAGATTTTGCATCTTTCCCTATTACCATTGATTCTCTGTAAAAGTGCAGTTCGATTTTTTCTTTTCTTACTAATTCATCAAGGATAGTTGATTCTTTAAAACTACGTTGGATTCTATCAACTGCATCGGCAACTATGGCTACAGTCTCATTTTGTTTTTTTGCAAATTCAAGCATATCATAAAATGCCTTTCTGCTCCCTTTTGTAGAGCTTTCTATAATCTCAAATTCTTTTATTATCCTAAACCCCTTACGCTCACAATATTCTTTGAGTCTAGCCTTTTGAGCATCAATTGAATGACCATCTTGCTGTTCTATTGTTGATACTCTGCTAAGTATTATTGCTTTCATTTTTCATTACTTTTTAATTTTTTATAATCAGATTCACTAATAATTTCAAACCTTTCTATTTTATTTTGAATTTCAGTGATTCCAATAAATCTATAATTCTTGTCATTCACCTTAATTTTCTTGAGGTCTTTAAGTAATCTATACCAACTACCATCATTAATATTTAGCTCGATTCTTGTAGCTCTAACACCTATCTGATTAATAAGATATATTGCTCCAACCATCTTTAGTAATTTAGCGTAAGTTATTCTAGGAAATGTTGCTTTGATACTTGCAATAAGGTTATCTGTTTTATCGGGTGCAAAATGCTGAAATCTTAAATCTTCTATAATTTGTTCCCAAAAATGAGTTATGATAGTTTTTGATATTGAAGTACAAAATAGATTATCAAATGTCAGATCAGCTTGAATATTCAATTTCTTTAATAATGGTGTTAGCTTTTTCCTGCTAAATCTTCCTTCTATTCTTAACACTTCTTTATTAGCATTAAATAAATCTCTTTGATAAGAAGAGTCATTTTCAATAGATCTTTTATCTCCAAATTTTTTATCTTGTTCTAAATCCTTTATTTTATCGTAAATCTTAATTTCATATGATGAAGCGTGATAAACTATAGCTTGCCCTTCGTTTTTATAATCTGTTTTTGTTAAATCTAATCTTCTGGTTAAATTAAGCTTTGATAACTCTGATATGACCATAGAGCAAGTAGTATAATTATCTAAAAAGATATTTTTAGAATAATCAATTTTTTGCACGTAAGCCTTTTTTAAAACATCTGGATGAATAAAAATTTTTAACTCCTGCATCCTACTAGATAATATTTGAATAACGCTATCAAAATCAGCGTCATCTAATTCCTGAAAATTATTTTGAAATAGTAATTTAGGTGCAGAAAATTCTATTTTCATTGTTACACCAAAACCAGCCCCATAAAATCTTTTATGAATAGATAGCCTAGGGAAATAATATTTTTCCTTTTCTTTTTTAGTTGGATTGCAAATAAATTTTTGCTCTCCATGAGAATTAAATTTTACAGGTTGATATAAAAACTCGGTAGAAGGATTAAATCTATTATGATCTAATATACTAAAATTCTTATCATCAATCATTAAAACTATAGTATCTATCATTATTTTCTTTATTCATTACATCTTTTAATTTAGCAAAAATTGCCCTCTCTATTTGGTTGCTAGCTTCTTTATTTATAGGGTGAAATATAGCAAATTTACCTTTGCTTGGATAAGTGAGGCGGTAGTCTGCTGAATTTAGCTTTTTATGAATTGCTATGCTTGAAAGGTAGATATTACCATCAACCACAAGACTAGCAAAACCAACAAGCCCATTATTTGGCTTAACAAACTCAATTTGAATTTCTGTTATTTGCATTAGATTTTATTACTTCATTGGTTACATTTTCAGTAATATTGATCTTATGCTGGCTTTCCCTTTCTTCTACGCCCTGCAAAACCTCAAAAAATCCCACAAGGTTATTTTTAGCAATTTCTGCCTCACCTTGTGAAATTTGATCTTGATATAGGTTGTAGATTGATTTTGTTAAATCAGACATTCCAACATAAAATTAATATTTATGTTGGAATTATGGTTTATTAGATAATGTATATGTAGATTCCTGCTAGTACAAACAATGCTTCAGCTAGCTAAAGCATTTTATTAAATGGCTTGTTTACTGAACTCTAAACACCATTTATAAATACGTTCACTCTTACTATCTTTAAAATAGCCTCTTGCTTGCTCTAAGGTTTCATAATCTAAATTATAGATTTTAGCAAAATTAGGTAATTTTTCTTTATCTTCTTCATCATCAAAAGCATTTGAAATTATTTCACTTATCTTATCGGCTCTTTGTTGGGTTGATGTACCTTTTATCAAGCCTGTATTAGCAAACATTGGTTTAATAATATTATTCTTGATAATATCAGTTTTTTCATGCCTTTTTTTACCACCCTTACTTTTTTCAGTGAAATACTGATTATCTATATTTGGCATATCCTCAAATTCAGTGAGCATATTATCAAATTCAAGGTTAGGTGCTTCAAAATCAAATATACCCTCTCTATTGTCCTTTTCTGCAACATCAACTTCTATAATCTTAAAGCCTTCCTCCTCTGATTTCTTAATTGCCTCTAACTGCTTACTTTTTTCTACATTAAAATTCATCACTATGTAAAAATCTTTCTCCTTCAATCTGCTTTTTGAGTTCTTCACTTTCTTACTATAGCCTTTTTCTAAACCATTATAATTATCGGAATGTTTAACCATTACATTGACGCTATATTTGCCTAGAACAGAAAATTTAAAATCAATCTGTTTACTTTGTTTATTAAGGCTACGAACACAACTAAGATTATTATCTTTTGAATTAATCCAGCTACTAGCAACCATATAAAAAAGCATTTGTGAGTAAAATTCTTTTACATGAGTTAATTTTGAATAATGCTGTGTCCAAAATATCCTCCAAAGCTCTTCATCTTCAATTGATTGCTTAAAATGATTAATAATCTCACCAACTGCTAAAAATATTTTTTCCAAATCATCATCCAGAAAACCTATTTTTCTATCAGAGGGCTTAAATTTAATAAATTTCTCACTATCTTTTAGCCACCTATGCAAACCTTGATAATCTTCCTCTAAATTATAGTGGCTAAAATCATAATTTTTTAAAGTCTCCAAAACCTGTACAAAAAAAGGCTTATCATTCTTTAGAAGATTAAGCACTTGTTCTTTTTTCTGTGCCTTATTAGCTTCTATCCAGCTATCACCAATATGTTTATTAACTGAAGCTCTTAGATCGCTATTAATATCGGCATTATTTACCAACCAATCATCAAAACTATCTGCAAGAGGTAAATCTGATAATATATCATCTGGTAATAATTTGACTGGGCATTTGCTAAAAGGATTATATGGCAAATCGTAAATTAATCTATTTTTAGCTCTATGCTTACAATTACCTACCAAGCCTATTTTCTGCATTATATCGGTAGTAAAATTACAAATATCCTCATCAATAATATTTTGAGTCATATCACTTATAATATCTGCTCCAACTCCTTCTTCTAGCAACGGTAATATTAAGAAAATATGAGGGTTGTCTTTAGCAAATTTTACTATTTCCTTAGCACTTTGCAGAATCTTTTCATTTAATTCTGCTCCTGAACCACTACCATTTATTGAATCTGTACCATAACCAATACAAGTATATTTATATTCTGGGAATTTAACTATTCTCTTGGCTTGTCTCCAAGGTTTATCACCTTCCTCTTGTGATATTTTTATCAAGGTTAATAAATCAATAAAAAACTGGTCAAATGTATTAGCTGATTTTTTAATTATCTCATTAGAACTTTTTTTGAGTAAAAGAGGCTCAACAAAAACTTTAGTATCAAAATTTAGTATGGGATCAAAAACACCTAATTCTTTGAGTTTTGCTTTATCTATATTGAAATGGTCTGAAAAATATTGTGGTTGGTTATTCATTACATCTTTAAATGGGAAAACTTATTTTTACTTACCAGATTTTCTTCTATTATCCTCTTTGCAAAGCATCTGACAATTTTCAGCACTTGTCTTTCCTCCTTCATGCCAAGGCGTAATATGATCAGCTTCCATCTCTCCAATATCAAAACTCTCTTTACACTCAATACAAATTCCCTTTTGCCTTTCGTAAGCTTCTCTTTTCTGGCTTGGACTAAAAGCACGAATGTTTAAATATTTTTCTTTGCCAGTTAAAACGTAGGTATAAACCCCTTTTTTCTGTGTAACATCTTCATCTTCCATAAGACGACTGATTTCTATCTCAAGTTTTTTTGGGTCAAGTTTCTCATCTTTAAATTCATTATAAATGAATCCCCACTCGATACCTTTCATCTCTTTACGATATTTTGGGAAAGTTGTTTTAACCCAATTTATTACAGCATTAAAATAGAGCCATATTTCATTAGCGTTTGGCTCATTCTGGTTTTTTGCCATATAAGACTCAATTTTATCATCACTTATCCATTTTATGGTTGTCTCTAAATAATCTTGCCTAATTGCAGAGCCATTTAAGTAATCACCGCCTAACCCATAAACTGCACAACCATTTTTACTAAAGTATCGCTTGGCGTCTGAAACCCAAGAGCCAGAATAAACCGCATTTCTTAATTCTTGGTCAGTTAGCTTTTCTCCTGCAATATTAATAGTTTTAAACCACTCTAATTTTTCGCTATCAGTACCACTGCATAGATAAACCATAAGTTTATAGTTTAAGACTTTTTCTTGCTCATCCTTTTCAAGGTTATGAAAATACCTAAACATATAGGCAAAATCACCAGTCACATATTGGCATATTGAAATAGTTCGTTGTTGCCCGTCTATAACTTCGTAACTTTCATCTTCACGCACTGCCCAATACATCACATTTAAAGGAAAGTCCTTTGTTATTGTTTCAATTACCGCATCTCTTTGCTTATCCTTATATATAAACTCTCTTTGATATGGTGGGCGAATATCTAATTTTCCTCCATAGCCCATAACTCCGCCTTCTTCGTTATCTTTATATCCGTTTGTTAATTCACGAACAGTGATTTCTTTTAATTCAATTTTCATTTTACTACCTTTTTATTTCTTATTAGAAATCTTGTATATAGAACCTTTAAGAAGCCCTCAACGCTATCATCTGTATAGCATACTCCATCTGGTCTTGTTTTATAAAAAATAGTTGAGCTTGTATTTGCTTTGCTACCATTTGTTATTGTACCATCTTGATTTAGTTGTTTTGGATTTTTATATTTCTTAATTGGTCTTGCCTCAAATTCATTTCTACCAGAAGTCATTCCTAAAATTTCAAACTGATCTGGGTTGTATTTATCTAAAAATGTAATTGGCACACCCATTACGCCCTCATAATCTAATGGTATGTCTTTAGTTTGACTTACTTCAATTGCATCATAATTATCATATTTAGGGTATTCATCTGGTGTATATTTTTTATAAAGTATTAAATCCTCATGACGCTTATTTAGATCAAGATTGGTAAGCCACACAACACCAGAAACCCTTATCATACCTTCTTTACGATCTTCAGCAGTTGCATAGTCCTCATAATGTTTATTTATAAAATGAGCGGCTCCCCCTTTAAATCCATATCCTAACCAAATTTTATTATCTTTTATCAGTCTAAAAATTTCTTTGTATTTTGTTGCATTTTGATGTCCAACAATAACAAATTTTTTATCATATTCTATAAGCTGGGATACATATTCACGAAAAAGTGAAAATGGTGGATTTGTTACGATAATATCAGCTTGCTTTAATAGCTCTATACTTTCTTGACTGCGAAAATCGCCATCACCTTTTAGATTTTTAATTCCTATCTCTTCTGGGTCTGGTTGGAAGTTGCCATTCTTATCACCCTCATATTCTAGGTAAATAGCTTGTTCAGAATTATTCTGGCTAAATAAATCCATATCCTGACTTTTATAGCAAGTAGCAATCAGCTTCTTTAAACCTAATTTTTCAAAATTATATGAGAAATAATGAAAAAAATTGCTAACTCTAGGATCATCGCAGTTGCAATAAACAACCTTATTTTTAAAGTGTTCTTTATAATGCTTTAACTCTCTTTCAATATCAGAAAGCTGAGTATAAAACTCATCTTTTTTATTCTTTTTAGCTTGTGTAAGCTTTGTATTTAACCCTGATTTGGTCATATATTCTTACTTTTTACTTTCCTTAATATTTTTTTTACCAATCTTAACTCCAATAAATTCGTCCTCATCAATAAAAACCAATCCACTATCTTCAAAGAACCTCTCTAAAGCCATAATTACAGTTTTACTATTTTTAAGCTCCTCATCTAGCTTTGATTGCTCAATATTTTTAATCGTTGGTGCTGAAACTCCTGATTTTTCAGCTAATTCACCTTGAGTAAGATTTAAGGCTGATCTTGCAAGTCTGACATGATAATTGTAAATCATAATTTATTAATTTAATATAAAATTATCTTGACTAGATAAATTTATCCATTCAAGATAATGTTGTTAGTTATTATTTAATATATTCAAAAATGATAATAATTTTACTAACGCAATAAAGCAATCTTTAATAACCGAATATTTTAAATATTATGACTAATCCTACTGATCTTAAAAAAGAGCTAGAGTCTTTTAAATCTCAAATGAAGGAAGTGAATGAATCACTTTCTAATTTTGAAGCTTCATTGCATGTTGAGCAAATAAAGATTCATACTCTAAAAACCTCTTTTGCTAATATTGTAAAATTAATTAATCACGAGCTGATAGAATCCCTTGATAGCTCCCGAAATTTGATTGAACAATTACGTAATCAGTAATTGAGAAATTAAGAGTTTGTATTGTAGAGGCTCTAAGGTTTCTTAGGGCTTTTACTACTCTTAATCATCTTGAGAATCACTTGATATATTTTTAACCTTATCGTGAGGTAAATAATTTTCTTGTGATGTTACTTTTTTGCCTGTCTTTGCTTCTAATTCCTTTCTGGCATTTCCTGCAATTTTACCACCTTCATATGAATCTATTTTCAATTCATTAAATCCTTGAGAATTTTTAGTTTGGGTGATTTCTGTAGTTGCTCTTTCTCCAAGCATCGAAAAAATCAACTCTAAATCTGTCATATGATCTCTTAAATTTTCTCGTTTTAGATCTTTATATTTCTTATATTCACTTGGAGTCATGCCAAATGTAGCTTTAGAAATTTCTGCGGTTAAAATTGAATATTCCTTATGTTCTTTTACTCCTCTATTTTTCCACTCATCAGTTAATTCTTCTCTTATAGCAATACCCCTCATTCTTTTTTCTATCCAATCATCACTATAGCCTTTGGCTTTATATAATGCTCTAGTGCGTTTTGTAGCCAATTCAGGATCTTCTATTTCTTGGATTCTTTCATATCCAACACGAGCTAACCATTTCTTAAATGGCTCTGCCTTAGGAGATGGGATTGATTGTATAATTCTAAATATAGTTTCAGTATTGGCACAATCTGTACCTCTCATTTTTCCATCTTGAGCTTTCAATTTCAACTGTACGATTTTTTCGTACAGTTCAGCAAAGCTCTCTTCTTCTGTTAATTTCTTTTTTAAATCAGTCCAATATCTTCTAGGGATTGAAGCTTCTGTTAATACTTCAATTATATCAATGATAGAAAACCACCACTCATTTTTATGTAAAATCTTCCTAATTTTTTTACCCTGAAATATAGCTAATTTATTTACTTCACTCATTTATATTCTTTTGATGATTTATAACCTGCATTCTAAATTATCAGATTGGTTTAATAAAGGAAATAAACCCTGATTATTTAAATATTTACCATTTTCTATAGTTCCCCTAATTTCCCTCTCAAATGTTCGAAATTCATTAAATATGGGGAGCCATTTTACATCTTTCTAACTCTCCAGAAATTGGTGTTTTTACCAATCCATAAATCCCCTACAACCCCAGTAAATAAAGGCTTTCAGCCAGTTTTATTTTTTCAGACCAGTTGTTTATTTTCTCTCCATTTTCCTAAAAATTTACCCAAAAATCGGTAAAATTCTCTCTCTTTCTCCCCTACCAGTTGGCTACGGAGATTTTCAACAACCCTATAAATGCTGGGTTCTTCTAAAAAATAACGAACTTTGTGTACCGACTAGCGGTTAAAAAGTTCGAACTCAATCTATTTACAACTGGTATTTAACCAACCCCCAGTTGTCATATAGTAAAATCAAGGGTTGCTGGAGTTAGAGAAATGGTCGGGTAGCGTTTCAGGGTTTCGAACTTTTTTGCCTAATTTGTTGTTTTCAGAAAAAAATATTATAAAATTTCTATGGTAGTTAATCTTTTCTCTTATTTTTATGACCAATACGACTAAGCAACAAAAAATTAAACTTAATCTTGGGAAACAAAATGGCTCACTAACATTGAGTGATTTTTCTGCCCTAGAAGCTTGGTTTGCAGAAGAAAAAAGTAAATTTAATAATTGGATTAGCTCTGCATCAAGAAAAAACCGTAATATATCAACAATACATAACTCTTTAAATCAGCAATGGAGAAATATTGATTCAAAGATAAACCGAGTTAAACAGCATATTGATACTGAAAATTTTGAATCTCACCTCAATGGATTGGTTCAGTTTATAGAACAAATATATAGTGAAGGAAAATTACTAAATTCTACTTCTCCAAGAGGAAAATTTGTTTTTAAAGAA